>SDBU01005019.1_pt1 | contig 15988 bp, 17 predicted proteins | sample 2277071 | NCBI WGS metagenome assembly SDBU01 (sample SAMN10397929, study PRJNA504765) | marine sediment metagenome | isolation source: marine sediment core GS08_GC12, 126 cmbsf | place: Arctic Ocean: Gakkel Ridge, Loki's castle | collected 2008
GGAACTTCGGTAGACATGCAACTTAGGGTTGTGCTACTCCCCTGTTACGTCGGGGAAAATCAATTTTTCTAACCGCTGTTAATCCTTGGCCGGATCAATTCCGATGATTATCTTTCGGCAATAAATTCACGCTTTTCTGATAATGTATCAATTCTATTATTCGCACTTATTCCGCTTTTTTGGGTGGGACGCATTCAAAAGAAAATTAACAATGTTTTGCCGGCCCGAAAAGTGGAACATAGATATTTTTAGGAATATAGAAAGACGATGACAAAACAAGAGTTCGATAATATTGAAGTCAAACCCTCCCCAATTGAGGGCCTGGGAGTCTTTGCAAAACGAAGTTTCCGCACCGGGGAGCGGATCAGATGTGTTAATACCGTGCGTGAGATTACTGCTGACTCACCACTGCGGGAAGACGATGGAGAACGCTTAGAACACTGTGCTTATCCTGATGGAAAAGTCGTCCTTTGGGGCTTCCCGGATCGACACGCCAACCATAGCTGTGATCCCAACATCTATGAACTCCACGAAGGAGACAAGGCCTATATCATAGCCAGGCGGAACATTGCACCCGGCGAGGAAATCACTTTTGACTACAATATTAATACAGCCGACGGCAGCACATGGCCCTGCAACTGTGGCGCAGCTCGTTGTCGAGGCGAATCAGTGGGTGATTTCTTTCATTTGCCACTAGACCAACAACTCGAGTATCGCCCCCTACTTGCTGATTGGTTTGTGGCAAGACACCGAGAACAGATCGAAGTCCTTGATGCCGAAATTAGAGATGGCAGTCCTAACCACACATAACGTAATAAGAGTTAGCAATTGAAGGGGTGTCAGCTTGCCCGCCTGGTGGCGGACAGGCCAGCCTAGCGGCAGACTGGTCGTACCTGTGTCCCGCTAATGCGGGAACTTCGGTAGGCAGTCAACTCAGGGTTGTACTGAGCCGTGGATATGCTATTCGGAGTTTAAATTAATCAATTTTTCTATTCGCTGTTTATCCTTGACCGGTTCAATTCCGATGATTAGCTTTTGGCAATAAATTCACGCTTTTCTGATAATGTATCAGTTACACCAACCGATTCCAAATTATGCTTAAGGTTGTACAGTTCTGACGGGGGATAGAAAATAATCCAGCTATATAAGTGAGAGTCAAAATAATCCACATATTCGCACTGTCAGGAATTAAAACTATAAGCTATAGCCCTAGATTTGAGTTGCAAATATATCCAGAACAATCTGTTCACCATTAATATTGGAAGGTAAACAATGACAACAAAAACAATTTCAGCCGACTTTCCATTTGAATCTAAGTACGCTGAGATACATGGTTCCAAAATCCATTACATCGATGAAGGTTCAGGCGACCCAATCCTTTTCCTACATGGGAATCCAACGTCTTGCTATTTATGGCGTAATATTATTCCTTACCTCATACCCCAGGGGAGATGCATTGCGCTCGATCTGATCGGTATGGGTAAATCTGATAAGCCTGATCTCGACTACCGTTTCTTTGACCATTCCAAATATGTGGAAGGATTCATTGATAAATTAGATTTGTCCAACATCACCTTAGTCATCCACGATTGGGGCTCCGGTCTCGGTTTCCATTACGCTATGAAGCATGAAAGCAAAATTAAAGGAATTGCCTTCATGGAAGCGCTCATCAAACCAATGCAGTGGGAAGACTTTCCGAGCGGCTTCAGAATTGGTTTCAAGCTCTTTCGTACAGCTGGTATTGGTTGGTTTATGATCAGTGTTATGAATATGTTTGTTAACCAGATTTTGCCGCAATCGATTGTCCGTAAATTGTCCACAGAAGAAAAGGATTATTATGGGAATCCCTACAAAACGGTCAAAAGCCGCAAGCCGGTGCGACAGTGGCCTTGCGAAATCCCGATAGATGGTCAGCCGTCGGACATGTACGAGGTGATATCGAATTACAATCAAAAACTTCAGGAATCCGAGCTACCCAAATTACTCTTCTATGCAACGCCGGGAGGCATCATTGATTCCAAAACGGTTGATTGGTGCCAGCAGAATCTCAAGAATTTAAAACTAATCGACATCGGCGCTGGGATTCATTTCTTACAAGAAGATAATCCAGATTTGATTGGTGCAGAATTGGCAAATTGGTATCAGGATTTATAATTTTCAACATTGCTCGTCGATTGGAGAAATAGAAAACGCTGACATGGCGTTCGAGGTCTAGTTTTTCCTTACGCTCATTCCTCGCTCCAGCAAAAGTCACCTCAACTTTGGGTTAGTAAAACGGAGAAAAATATGTTAATCAAGAAAAGATCATTCAAGAGCCTAATTTTTGATCTCTGGTATAGATTCGGTGAACCACCTTGGATCATCGACCAGGCGCAACCTGACCTCATAGCAGCGGCAGAAAAGGGGGAGGTTCGCGGACCTACGGTTTTGGATGTCGGATGTGGTGACGGTTACAATGCCATTTATCTGGCTAGTTGCGGCTTCGATGTTACCGGAGTGGATTTTTCCGCCAAAGCCATTAGTATTGCCAAACAAAAAGCGCTCGAGGCAGAAGTCGATGTAACGTTTATAACGCTCGATGCTCTAAACATCGGAACTCTTGCTAAGCGGTTCGACACTATAATCGACTTCGGGCTTTTACACAACATAGTGGGCGGCAAACGTGGGCGTTATATCCGCGCACTTAGCGCTGTTTGTGTGAGCAAGGGCCAACTTCTAATGCTGTGTCTCGCTGACCAGGCAGGAGAATATGATGTTTACCCCCATCGATACCCTCAACCATTGAGCCAAGATGAGATCCGTGCCATCTTCTCAGAGGGATGGCAAATTGAGTGGATTCGTTTAGGGGTAGGCAAATCGAACCAGAAACACGAAGACTATGCGTCGTGGCTAGCTTCAATGACATCCACCAAATAAGCCATTTGTTGGAAAATCTACTCAACGTAATAAGAGTTAGCAACTGAAGCTGGATCTTCGGTAGGCAGGCCCGCCTGATGTCGGACAAGCAACTCAGGGTTGTGCTACTCCCCTTTTGCGTCGGGGTAATTCAATTTTTCAAACCGCTGTTTATCCTTGGCACGATTTGCATCCTGGTCTGTGCAAGGATAAATTTAATAGTGCTGATATGATCCAAAAGTTTTCCGTTATTGGCATTGTAAAGAAAAAAACAAAAAAGGAGAGAAAATGAATAATAAAAGATTTATCGGAGCAAGCATTGCAGTGTTTGTTGCAAATCAAATAATGGATCTATTAATTCATGGAATGATTTTAGGAAAAAAATATGAAGCTTTGCAAAATGTCTGGCGCCCGGATATGGACTCGAAAATGTGGATTATGACTGTTTCATCTTTTATTTTCGCTTTTTTGTTTGTTTATATTTTTACCAAAGGATATGAGAACGCAGGGATTGCCGAGGGTGTTCGGTACGGGCTCATTGTTGGTCTCCTCATGAATGTCGTTGGCATGTTTAATCAATATGCTATTTATCCCTTGCCATTTTCCCTCGTGTTACAATGGTTTGTTTTCGGAATGATCCAATTTGTCATTTATGGCATAGTTGCAGCATTAATTTATAAACCAAAAACAAGCTAACAACTCAAAAGAGCGGATTTAGATTGCGCTTCACTCTGTTTAAATCCGCTCATTACGAATGTTATGTGAATAGTTGAGATAAACACATTGTATTTATATAATAGTCAAACGCCCTACATAAAGTCAAAATTATTAGCTCAATAAATGGAGAATAAATGAAAATAATATTAACAATTGTGGCTGTATTCGCTATTTAATGTTGGCTGTATGCACAACCACAAGAAGATTTATATTTTTCCGCGGAGATAACAAAATATTTGTTGGATCAAGGTTGCGACACTAATGGAGGAAGTTATCCGGCATTGGTATCTGCTTCATCCGTAGCTTCTTACGAAGTAATGAAATTGCTGTTGGATAATGGGGCTGATCCGAACAAAACAGGCGGCAATGAAACGCCCCTATTTAAAATTTTCCAAATGACAAATTGTGCCGACGGTACAGAATTACTATTAAGCAAAGGTGCTGACAAAAATACTTCCGGGGGCGTTTATGCAAACCTTATTGGCGTCTATGCCAGTTACGGATTACCGCAAAGTGAACAATGGTTAAGCTACATTTGAGTAAAGGTCTACTTATAGTTATCGGTATCCTGTCAATAGGGTTAGCCATTGTGGGCATTTTTCTTCCACTATTGCCAACCACGCCTCTTCTGCTGCTGGCAGCTGCCTGTTTTTTTCGAAGTTCGGACAGACTCTATCAGTGGATTATCACACACAAATGGTTTGGTTTCTATATCAAGAATTACCGGGAACATAAGGCCACTTCCAAGTATGCCAAAGTTGTGATTCTACTGCTACTCTGGGGCTCTCTTGGTTATACAATTATAGGGGTACTCAGTTCCCTGACTGTACGCATTCTGCTATTACTGATCGGGATGGGAGTCACGCTACACGTGTTGAGTTTGAAAATGCTAACCCCGGAATTGCTGTCTGAGAAGCACAGAACGAAGGGTGTGGAAAAGGAGACAAATTGAGGTATAATGGTACAAAATTGTAATAATTTTGCAGTAAAGAAAAAAGGTGGCTAGCATATAATTAGTCTGCAAACTACGTAACTTCAGCATGAAATGCCAGATACCATCAACAATAATTAAACTAACTCGCCCAAGTCACTGGATTGTGGAGAGGGAAAACGTATCATTTGCCTTCAAAACTAGAGGAATAACTATGAATCAGAATCTAATTGTAAACTTAGTGCTAGTAATTTCCATAATCAGTGTGGGGTGTAATCGGCGCACCTCTTCCGACGACAAATTTTCAACAGAACACCTGATCACAATCGTCCAGTCAGATGTTGCGCCGCATATTAAAAAGGAGGCGATTCACAGATTGGGCCACAGCGGAGATGAAGAGGCAGTAGACGTAATAGTGAGTGCAACGTTTGATACTGCCTGGGTTGTCCGCAAACAAGCCATTCTAGCCCTGAAATACTTTTCTTCTATTAAGGCTGAGCAACGGTTGCAAGAGTTGGCTAAAGACATGATTCCCAAACATCAAATACTGGCCATAGAAAGCTTATATCTGTCCCAAAAAGACGATCAACTTTCGACAATAATACAATTTCTCAAAAGCGATGATCCAGCCATCAGAAGTCTTGTAGCACAGACCTTCTCTTATATTCCTGAAAGGAGATTCTTAAATACGCTAAAAAATGCGTTGGAAGTTGAAACAAATCCGGAAGTAATTATGCAGTTGGAGAAAGCAATTGCTTTTGTTGAACAATCTCCTTGATGTCGAGCAATTTCCAAACAATACAATTTGGAAGTTTCATTTGAGTTGTACTATCCAAATTCAAATATCAATACCAACAATTAATACCAAGAATACTATTAATCCCGCAACGCTCCACCATAATAATCACTCAATTCTACTTTAAGTATATTAAATAATAGCAAGTCATTACAATGTACACCGGACTAATTTTGAAAGAAAGCCTTGAAAATACAGACGTCCTGATCGATGACAGGATAACAATCATAAAAGAAGAAAAATGGAACGTCGGTAAAAGTGCAGTTGATTGGCAGCCAAAAGTCTGGACTGCCATCTATGTAGAGGGTGCTGAAATTGACGTTGAAGATATTGCAATAATAGTTTCAAATTCAATTTTGGATAAGTGGTATGCCAACCTGTCCGATTCAACAACCGAATACGTTGTTTTTCATAAAAAAATATTTTCTTATACCAAGGGCGATAGCGCTCCAAAACAAGCAGCAAAGAATTACGGAAAATCAATCGGTGTTCCTGAACATCAATTAGACTGGTAAAGGTTGATGAAAAATTTGACCCACAATGTACCTATAATTAGCAACTGATGGATTCTATTCGGAGTTTAAATAAATCAATAATCCTTACCTGGTGTTTATCCTTGGCCGTTGCCGTCTTGTCGGCCGACTCTTCTAACGCGAGGTGCCATCATTTATTCCCGGTTGATTGGTTTTGCTCGTAATTCTTTCGATTCTATCCAACCATTATTGGCTTTTTCACGAAAATCGAATCTGGGAATATATGGTTTTATGTCGATCAGAGGCGTATTGTCCAAAACATCTATCGCGCTAACTATCAAGATGTTTTTCATTCTTTTCTCTAATTGCACGATAGACATCCCAATTCCATTAGGCCGGCAGGGATGACGAGCGGCAAAAACACCATGCGATGCATCATCAAGGAATGTTGGCCGGGATAATTTTATTTCTCCGGCTCTATCAAAAATATAGAACAGGATGATATGTGAAAAAGTTTCGATTGTTTCCAATGCCGCTTCATATTCCGGGAATATCTCTACCCGGCCCTGCCCTTCAGGCATAAGAATTCCCTGAACAGGACACTCTTCTTTCGTTTGGTAGGGTGAAAATATCGTCCCAATTTGCTTTATTTCAAATTTCATATTCGGTAAAGCAAATGTACGGATTTTTTTACTTAATGCAAACCGTAACTTTAGGGGAGTCTTACACTCATTGCGGATACGGAAGCGGAGCTTCATTCCCTTACCCCCTGCTAATTCCTAAAATATTCGGCCTTATTTGGATATGCGAAGTTGGAATCAAACTTAAAGCAGAGTTAGATTCACCGCGCTTTTTCAGAGGATATTCGGGGTGTAGCGCAGCCCGGTTAGCGCGCTTCGTTCGGGACGAAGAGGTCGGGAGTTCAAATCTCCCCACCCCGACAATGACTTATTACGTGTATTTTTAAAACCTAATCAATTCCTATTAGCGCGTCCCGACATGCAGTGTCGGGAAGGTCGGGAGTTCCCTGTCCGCCGAAGTGTTCGTAGGCGGGCCTGTCCGGCGTAGCACTGCGTAGACGGAAAATCTCCACACCCAGGTACCGGCTAAACGTTTAAATGAGATATTTGATTATCACGAATCCACCGATTATCAGAATCGTAAACAGGATCGCCAGCAGATTGAAATATTTATCGATGAATTCCCGGATTGGATCGCCATATAATCTGATTAATCCGGCCACTAAAAAGAAGCGGGCTGAACGACTAATAACAGACGCAATGACAAACATGATAAAATTGATATTGAAAGCACCGGCCGTGATCGTGAAAACTTTATAAGGAATCGGTGTGAATCCGGCCGTGAAAATAATCCAGAAATTCCACTGATTGTACTGTTCCTGGATGCGGTAGAATAATTGTTCGGAAAAACCGGGAATGTGGTTAAAAAAGAAGAGTGCCAGGCCGGAGAATTCGCCTGTGCTAGTCCACCAGGCAAAGTGACCGATGCTATAGCCTAATATCGCTCCCAGCACCGAAGCCACGGCGCAGTTCAGGGCAAAGCGCAGGGATTTCAACCGTGACCCAAGCGCCAGCGCTATCAACAACGCGTCCGGTGGAACCGGGAAAAACGAGGCTTCCGCAAACGCTAAAATGAACAGAGCGATCGGCCCATAGGGAGTTTCCGCCCATTTCAAAATCCAGTCATACAATCTTCGTAATATTTTCATTACCAGAAAAAGCTCCTAAGCCATAATATCATGAATTTGAGAGTGTCCGTTAAATTATTCATTTGTGAAGGTTCATCGTCATAGATCACGGGGATTTCACGATGTACGATCCGATAGCCGCCCGAGGCCGCTTTCAGCAGTAATTCACTTTCATATTGAAAGCCCGCGGCTCCAATCTTTTGTGACAATCCCAGTTGGATGGGAAAAGCCCTGAACCCACACTGGGAATCTTTGATCACCGTATTTGTGCGAACGGTGATGAATAAACTGGTGAGGAAATTAGACAGTTTGCGGTGTATCGGCATTGTTTTTCTGTCACGCCGGTAAGCAATTTGCAGCTCCCCTGGATTGAATTTTAGAAATGTTCCGATCAACTCCGGCGGATGCTGTAGATCCACATCCAAAACCACAATATTCTCAATCCCCCTGGCTTGGGCGTTCTCCATTCCGGTCAGCAACGCCGCCCCTTTGCCCTGGTTCTCCCCGTGGGCGACAAACCGGCAACCAATCGATTCCAGTATTTTGCGAGTACGATCTGTGCTGCCATCATCGATGAACAGGACTGCGGGGCGATAATCATCCGGAATCCGGTCATAAAACCGCCGGATATATTTTTCGCCGTTAAAAATCGGTACAATTATAAGATATTTATTCGACAGCGAATTATTCACAAACAACAATCTATTCCAAAGCGAAATCCAACCAACTATTGAAATTATCCAATTCTCCGATCAGCCTACCAATGGCATCAAAGCGCAGCAGTTTCCAGGTGTAAACCTGACTAACAATAAAACCGCTGGATTCCATTGAGGGGACTACTTGAATTCCGTACAAATCGGGATATTCATCCCCCAGAATGGCAATGTCGCTATGAATCCCCCCGCTGGAAATTCGGCCCGTCTGCCAGGTTCCGGATTCATAATAGTAACCCGTATAATAGCAATCACCATTATTCGGATCGACGCTGAGCGCAAATGGTTTGAACGACCATTTTAACGTGTCTATTGCACCGTTACCGGATATTTTTACAATTCCGGAATCGACTCCGACCCAGCAACCGCCGGCAATCGGATCAGCCACGATGGCTCCGGAAACCGCCAATCCGGCCTGCAAAGCATAGCCGGTCTGACCCTGAAACCGGTATTGATACACCACGTTGCGGCCGGTAATCCAAAGCGAATTGCCGACCGGGTCATAAGCTATCGCTGTATTTATTGATACTTCCTGCGGGAATGGGATGGTAGCCGATGAATCGCCGTTAGATTCATAAACCCGGATCGTGCCGTATTCGGCTTGTAATAAGGCATAGATCCGTCCGCTGGTATTATCCAGGGCTAGAGCGACCGGAGGATACTCCAATGATATCTCCGATGACAATTGTAAATCCATAGCAAGAAAATACAGGCGCTGTTGCCAGTAATCGGCAACGATCGTCTGACTATGGACTGTATCCACCAGAATGGCAATCGGTGAAGTGAGACTCGTTGTTCCCAGCACATGGATACCGTCGTAGGTCAGGCGCTTTACGGTCATATCGTAATAATCGGCAATCCAGATGTTCACTGGACCGGGTGTAATTACAACCGGTTCGGATAAGGTGCTGCTGTCAAAAGTAGTGATAGTCTGAACGGTGTAAGAATAGATGGAATCATATTGGACATCCGAATCGAAGAATACTACAGAGGGAGCCGAAACAGTATGATATAATTCAGGGAACCCACTTCCTAGCGTTCGATAGATATTATAGCCAATCAAATTGTTTACTTCCACTGGATTCCAGTTCAGGGTTACCGTTTTGCGATGTGATGTTACGGTCAGACCGGCAGGCGCTCCATTGGTAACCGGATTTTGCGGATCGACAGGATTCAAGCGTTCTCGATCGCTGCAGGACCAATTTATAGTTAATAACATTGTGAATATAAAGATATTAATTATTCTAATCATTGCTGAAAGACAGAAATACCAGCAACATTCCCAATTCAGTACCAAGAAACGAGAATCCAACCAGTTGATCGTACCGAGAAGTTTGATCATACAACCGGTTCATTTCAGCATGATCACCAGATACAAGGTAATTTTGGTAGGAATTTTCCGCCTGTAAATGGAAATAATAGGCTATAGCTCCAAAAACAGTTGCTATGCCCAAACCAATCAGACGTTGTTTGTTTAACCTGATGGTATGCTGATATGCTTTTTCGACTGTCAGGGTATCAAATTGAGTCGTATTTTGCTGCATTAACAACATCGGCGAAATATCGGCTGATATCTCAGAACTAATCACTGTGTTATCCTGCGACATGATTGGAGATATAAATATTATTAAGGTAGAAAAAGTCAGTAATATTTTCATGACACTATTTTGAGGAAATAAATCAAATGTTTCCTGTCAATGAGAATGATCCCGTTGCCGGTCAGACTCAGATGGGAAATTACATTATCAGCATCGTAACGCCAGAGTTCAGCGCCAGTACTGTTACTTAATGCAACAATATGTCCTCGAGCAAACGGAACGATGATTTCAGTGGCAGTTGCTCGAACCGGTAAATTTATTAGTCCTGTTCCCTGATACCGCCACAACTCTTCGCCAGTAGCATAATTGTAGGAAATCACCAATCCATTACTAAGCGCAACAACTAAGATCTGGCCAGTGAGATAGGGTTGGGAATAAATTGGAATATCATATTGTTTTTCCAGGACAATCACATTCCGGTTTAGATCATAAACTACCAGTCTACCGTTCGCATCGACCGCAGCAATTATTTTTTGATAAAATCCGGTTTCAATCCTGGTTCCCATTCTTAGATCTGTTTTGTACAGCAACTTCAAACCGGAATCATAACGAAAGAGGTAGCCTTTTTCGTCGAAGATAAACAATGAATTACCAGCATTGATTAATCCGGTCGTGAATCGATTGCGAATTTTTCGCTTATTTAATTCCTCCCCGCTGTCGGTAGATAATGCAAGTAATCCCATCATGTTGTAAATATATAACGTATCTCCAATTATAGCCATTGCATCCGGATTGACCCGGATTTTTTTCTTACGCCATATTTTTTTACGAGTCGTAAAATTAAATGCTGTTAAGTCGCCATCCATGACGGAACCGATATATAATCGGTCAGCCGCTATCAAGTAGGAAGAAATCGGTTCACGATAGGGTTGCCATATATTCCCCATTTTTTTACCGCTATTCAAATTCCACAGAAATAACTCGCCACGAAAAGTGAACACTAAAATGGTACTGTCATTTAGTATTTCCATGGCATCCGGTGGAGAAAACAGTTTTTCCTGCCATTGCAATTCCGGAAGATTCGGCATGGATTTACCAATTAACGGATAATCGGGTATTATTTCTACGCGATGCCGTAAACGGCCGCTACAACCATAGGTCAATAATATAATAATCACTCCGGCCAGGTAGCACATTAATCGCTGATACAGTTCTTTCCGAGCCATCAATAATCCCATCCGAAGAAAAATTGAACAAACCAGTTATTATCGATCGAATGAAAATCGGTCCGCCGACCAATATCGAGACGCAAGACTAAGCCCCCGAGAAATAATCCACGAACCCCAAGCCCCATGCTCCCTACCAGGTCCGGACGATTATAATCCCAGGCATTACCGGCATCCAGGAAAAGCGCTCCGCGAATTGGCGCAACACCGATCGCGAATCTCCTGAAATTAAGTGCCAGGCTATGCGCAAAAGGAAAACGCAATTCCTGATTGAGCATAATATATTTTCTGCCATAGATCTCATTAATTCGATAACCCCGCAGTCCCCAACTTCCTCCGATGTAGTAGCGCCGGATATCGATGCCATCATTAACCCATATCATGGTACGTTGCGCGAAGGTTAGTTCAGAGAGAATACGATAATAATATCGCAGGTCAAATAATCCCGTGAAATTATGGATTTGATTACTCTCTAAATTGAAGGTAGGTCCAACCGTTATACGCAGCCGCCATCCGTCGATAGGACCGGTATAATACCATAATGAATTATCGTGGACAAAAGAAATGAAATTAGATATTAATAGATTTGATTCCGTATCATTACCATAAAAATTCTTTTCAGAATGCCACAATGTCCCGCTGAATTCCAGTCGATAAAAAACATCGATGGGATAGTTTAGTGCAGCGCGAATACCGTAGGTTCGTTCAAAATAAAAAGCTTGATAAGGATCATAATAATCATTTGCAAAATGGAAGATACCGAGTGCTCGATTGGAACGGTGAGTAAGATCAACCATTGTGATTGCATAATTAAAGCGTTTTAAGAACTCACCTGAGCGGTGGGCTGTATTTGTAAGGAGGAAATGGTAGTAGCGATTACCAAGTAAATCTGAGATACTTAACTGGGCACCACCTAAGAAACCATAAATCGGATCGTAAGCTACTGCTGTTTGTGCCAGATCAAGGCTGAAGTCATGTTTATAGGGTCTTTTCTGTTTAGTGATCGACATGTTGAGGGACGGAGCTTCCCATGCCCGTTTCATCGGTAAAACAGCGAAGGTATCCTTAGTTGCCGATATATTCAGCGATTGTAATGGTAATTTATGAACCTGGAAGCTGTATTCCTGGAAAGTACTCGCTAACAGGGTATCCGGTCCCAGCGTCGAAATATCGTGTACTCCGGTATGAAAATTAGTTATCTGCCTGATCACACGCTTTTCTGTTGATCCAGTATCGATGGCAGTTATAGCCCAGACATTGGCCGTGCCCGACCGATCGGAAATAAAATAAATTGTGTTAGAATCGACTTTAGACCACAGTGGATAACTATCGTTATATTTATCGTTAGTGATCGTTGATATGCTTTCATCCTGCAGCCGGATAAGAAAGAGTCCGGTTCCGCCATCTAAATTCGGTCTACCACGGTCGGAACTGAATATGACGCTTTCTCCGGCGGGATCGAAACAGGGATCAGTATCAGAATAAATATCATCAGTCAGTTTAATGACAATATTTTTAACAATTTCCCAAATATATATATCTTCAATGCCATTAAAATTCTGGGAACTGAAAACGATTCGTTCCCCGTCAGTATCCCAGCGTGGTGATCGAATAGTAATTAGTTCCGGTTGACTAAAACTATCGGTTTCCTTGCCCGTCGCTAAATCCACCAGTCTGATTACATCCTGGCGACCTGATTTTGCTACATACGCCAAGATACCATTATGATTAATATTCAGTCCGGTTTGTAAAATATGTAATGATTCATGGCCAGCATCGCGACCACCTTTGATTACAACATTATTCCGGTCGGGGTTTTCCAGTTCCTGCAAAATAATATCGGAATATCCATTACGGCTGGTCAGGTAAACTATATGACGCTCACCATTATAATCGGTATATGCCACCGGACTCACATTGATACCTTGCCGCGTTAATTGATTAGGACCATCGGGAATCACCGAATCGTAATTCAGCGCTTCGGCCACCTGTTTTTTTAGAACCAATTTCCAATTCAACGTTAATGATTCCCAGGGTTGGTCAGTTACACCGCTAATAGTTTCCTCGAAAGATTCATATTGCCAAAAATCTTCCATCAGTTGGCTTATAAGGTCAGTGCCGTAGGTTTTTTCAATGTACCCAAGGAATGATTGTCCTTCTTTATATAGAAGAAATCCGGCACGATACAACGCTTCACTGTCTAGTGGGAACAGATGATCATATAACAGGGCGTCACGAATAACCATTTCCGCTTGTGAATCCCAATCAGTGGACCATAATTCCGCTAGCCCTTCAATAAACCACAAGGGGAAATTCGGAGATTCCCAAGAGCCAATATTGCTGGCTGTTTGTGAAATTTTAGCGTGGGCAAAGACATGCACCAGTTCATGTCTGATAACATGCCTGAAATCATACATATTTCCGCCATAGGGTATCACAACACGTTTTTTAATAAATTCAAAGAATCCGCCTACTCCTTCCGGTATATGATAGGGCATTATATTGGTTTGTTGGAAATGGATATGATTACTATATATAACTAACGGTACGCTGCGATTCAAAGTATAATTGAACTTCTGTTCCAGTTCATCGAATACTTCTTCAGCAAAATATACTGCTGCTTGCGCTAATTGCTCTTCGCCTTTATAATAATAAAGATTAAAATGGTCTGATTCTAAAACCTGCCATTCAAAATTATCATATTGAATTTTATTACGGCCAAAATAAAATTGGCTATAAATCAGTCCCGGAAGGAATAATAGAAAAAGCAGCAGAAAAGTAATTTTTGCGGAGGGCATATGTTTCGATATTTCGATAGTCTGACGTCGATTGAAAAGAATTATAATCGATCCGTATTATAGATCCTGATATGATTTGTGTCTGATCGTTGTATTTCCTTCGATCTTACGATGGTACAAGCGCTTTTACCAACATAAATGTTATTGAATATAATCCAGTTCCAATATAGGTGTTAACTACCCGTAATTGTTTTACGGCTGCTTGATATTCATTGGTATAAATGGTTCGATATTCGGAATTCTCAAAAACAATTTGGTTACTGCGTTTAATTGGCAAACTGACTTGGCGTTTATATACCAGATAGGCAGGTATACCTGAGATTAAAGCAAATTCCAGTAATTTACTGCGGTAGGGGTAGTCCGGCACGAGACCCGATCCGGTGATTAGAAACAGTGCGCAGAACTCACCTCCACCCCATTTCATCAACCACGGTCGGTATTGAAAATCATCAATCGCATCATAACGGGCTTGCATCCTGATGAAATCTTTTTCACTATCAGTCAATGTTTTACATGTTGCATTGTTTGGAATGAACAATTGCAGTGCAATGACAGTTATCCAAGACAGTAAGTATTTTAGTCTGTCACTTGTATATTCTTTTGGCACAGTATCGATTACATTTTGCGGTTAACGAAAGTTATCTGTGTTTCAATTTATTTCATAAATTAAAATTTTCAAACAAACCTGGTGTACAAATAACTTAACGCATTACGGACTTCCGGCTTTAAATAGAATCTATTTAAAAAGATAGCATATAATACTGATATCTTTTGAATTAGCATTAACAAAAATCCGCTTCACAGAATATTTCAGCTTGAAAAATAAAAAATTGGACTTGGCTTTTCCAAGAATCTGGTGGTAAGCCTGCCTTAACACACAGGCGATTTAATGTCTGTTGTAAATCCCAACCGTTTTCTAAGGCTACCTGAGGTAAAAACAGAGCGGAATACCCTCCCTTCCGTATTACAATTCCATCGCAACCAAGCACTATTTCTTCCGGATTATTAATTTTTTTTTGAGGAGTCAGAATAGAGATTTCAATTTCTAGTTCAGTCAACTCAGATAATTCCACAGGATTGAAGCGCCAGTCATGAAAAGCCGCCTGGACCGCCATCAACCTGACAATTTCTTCCACAGATTGGGTCGCATCAGTTCGACCGATACAACCACGTAATTTTCCTTTTCGGCGTAGCGTAACAAAAGCACCCCTTTGCTCCTTCAGAATTGATTCAGTAGTCTGTTTATGGGGTATAAAATTACCATCTAAATATTGTAAAATAGCTTTACGAGCGATTTCCAATAGATATTTTTTTTGGTCATTGGTAAACCCGGAAAGTTGTGTTTGTCTTCTTTTTTTCAACATCCCGATTGAATGAGTTTGACCATTCGAATTCAATCTATAAATAATATTTCTGGAAAAAAGTTATATGAAATGGTTGAATTGATAGATTTCAGGATTGGTTGCTTTTTACAAAGTTACGCTCAATGATTTCAGCTAATCCTTTAATAGTATATGGTTTGGAAAGGTAATCATCAAAACCTTGTGTTAGAAATTGCTCCTGCATCCCTTTCATTGCATGGGCAGTAACTGCAATTGCAGGAATCTTGTTATATTTATCCTGTTTGCGGACCTTTTCTAGAAATTCTACTCCATCCATTTCCTCCGATAAACTAATATCAATGAGCAGTCCATCAGGATTGATTTCATCAATTTGCGCTAATGCTTTTGGACCAGAATCAATGGAAATAAACTCGACTCCCAGTCTTTTTAATAAGTATTCCATGTATTTAACATTTGCCGGGTTATCTTCTAAAATGAGCAATTTAAGGGCTTTTTTCTTATCAATCATAGCGTAAGTAACTTTTTTGTTAGCGCTTCGCTCTTTTTTTGTTTTAGGTCGGGAATAATCACCCTCTAATTTATATAATGGTAATATAATTGTAAACTTGCTTCCTTGGTTAAATTTACTTTCTACTTTTATCCGACCTTTCATTGATTGTATTAAGCGCTGGCTTATTGCCAGACCTAATCCAAGACCTTCATAGGAGCGACTGAATCCTTCTTCCGCTTGTTTAAATAATGTAAACAAGTAAGGTATAAAACTATCCCCAATTCCAATGCCCGTATCCTGAATATCTACTCGAAATTCGTTTGTGGATTTGGAGGTAGTAATCGTTAAAGATCCCTGATC
>SDBU01005020.1_pt1 | contig 15987 bp, 9 predicted proteins | sample 2277071 | NCBI WGS metagenome assembly SDBU01 (sample SAMN10397929, study PRJNA504765) | marine sediment metagenome | isolation source: marine sediment core GS08_GC12, 126 cmbsf | place: Arctic Ocean: Gakkel Ridge, Loki's castle | collected 2008
AGGCCGGAGAGGAGAACTGCGGGGTCGTCGATATAGGAGACGGCCTGGGGGTCGCCTTTAAGATAGAATCCCATAATCACCCTTCTGCGGTCGAGCCTTTTGAAGCCTCCGCAACCGGGATAGGCGGCTGCGCAAGAGATATCTTTACTACCGGCGCAAGGCCGGTTGCCGGGCTCGGCGCGTTAAGATTCGGGAGCCTTGATAATGAAAAGGTCAAACACTTATTTAAAGAGGTAATAAGGGGGCTTGCCCATTATGCCAATATTGCCGGGATCAACGCGGTCGGAGGCGATACATACTTTGACGAAAGCTATGAAGGGAATCCGCTCGTCAATGCCTTTGTGGTCGGTATTGTAAAGACAGAAAATATCGTAAAGGGCACCGCTTCCGGGATAGGCAACCCTATCTATTATATAGGAAGGAAGACCGGTAGAGACGGGGTTGGAGGGGCAAGCTTTGCTTCTAAGGAGATAACGGATGAATCCGCATCCAACACAAGCGCTGTGGCCATAGGCGACCCTGATCTTGGCAGGCGGCTCAGAGAGGCATGCCTTGAGTTGATAAATAAAGGCGTTGTCGTAGGCATGCAGGATATGGGCGCGGCCGGGCTTACCTGTTCCAGCTGTGAGACGGCCTCAAGAAGCGGGACAGGTATTGAGATAGATGTCTCTCTCGTTCCCCAGATGGAAAAGGGTATGACGCCATATGAGATCCTTCTCTCAGAATCCCAGGAGAGGATGCTGGCTATTTTAAAGAAGGGCAAAGAGGAAGAGGCCCTGAATATACTGAAGAGATGGAATGTAGACGCGGTTGAGATCGGAAAGGTAACCGGCGACAAGATGATGCGCGTAAAGGAGAATGGCGTAGTCGTCTGTGAGGTACCAGCAGATGCGCTTACAAAGGACGCCCCGCTTTATAAAAGAGAGATGAAGGAGCCGTCTTACCTAAAAGAGGCGCAGAGGCTGGATAGTAAATCACTGGCCGAACCCACGGACTTTAACAAAGTACTCCTCTTGTTGTTGGATTCTCCGACGATCGCGAGCAAAGAGAGCGCTTACAGAAAGTTTACCTCTCCGGATAAAAGCGAAGTCGCGGTAAACGCCGGCTCAGACGCCGCTATCATAAAGGTCAAAGGGACCAAGAAGGCCCTGGCCATAACCGTGGATTGTAACGGCAGGTATTGCTACCTGAATCCTTATCACGGGGCGATGATGGCCGTTGCGGAGGCGGCAAGGAACATAACCTGCGCGGGCGGAAGGCCGCTTGCTATCAGTGACGGGCTTAATTTCGGCAATCCCATGAAGCCGGGAAACTACTGGCAGTTTGCCAAGTGTATCGATGGATTAGCGGATGCCTGTAAAGCTATCGGGATAGCGGTAATAAGCGGCAACGTGAGTTTCTATAATGAGAACCCAAAAGGAGCCATAGACCCGACGCCAATGGTCGGGATGGTAGGCCTAATAGAGGATGCGGCAAAATGCGTTACCCAGGAATTTAAGAACGCCGGGGATAAAGTAGTACTCTTAGGGAAAAATGCTGCCGGCCTTTCAGGTAGTGAATATCTATACCTTGTTCATAAACAGAAGAAGGGTAATCCACAGATAGATATGGAAGCGGAGAAGGCCCTCCAGAAGGCATGCCTCGAAGCAATAGAGAGCGGGATCATAAACTCCGCTCATGATTGCTCAGAAGGCGGGCTGGCTGTAACACTTGCCGAATCATGCATTACGGATTCGAAGAAGATGTTAGGGCTAGACATAACCCTGGATGGCCTTAAGGACGATAATGCAAAAAGGGATGAGATATTATTCGGCGAATCCCCGTCCAGGATAGTCGTCTCACTTGATAAAGCGAAACTGGATAGCCTGAAGAAGATAGCAGAGAAGTATTCAGTTCCCTGCCGGGTCCTTGGGGAAGTCGGCGGTAAAAAATTCATGGTGAAAGATAAAAAGGGGCTTTTGATAGATCTTGCTCTCGCAGAGTTGAGCGACACCTGGAGGAATGCGATCCCGTCAAGGCTGGAAGGAGCGAAGAGATCCTAGCGGAGCTATCTTTTTGATATACCGACGGTGAACGAAGCTTAATCGTCAAAAATACCAAATAATGTGGTTTAAATCAGCCCAAATACAATATGTTGTACTTTGGTGGACTTGACAGCTGGAATTTTTTGTGCTATACTTCACTATATTGATAAGTAGAAAAGCTTTAGTCTGCTTCGTTCTTCAAGGGTGAAATAAAATTTCCATAAGGCTAGATTAGATCTACTGAAGGGCGGAGTAGTATTTTATTGTTATATTTTTAAATACTTATTAAATAAGACCATGACTTAGCGAACGAAGTGAAGCTAAGCCATATGGTCGCATTTATTGCGAGCGAAGCGAAGCAACCTAATATGTTGAGGTTACTTTGTCCATTCCCCTTACTTTGTTCGGGACTTCGCGAAACTCGCAATGACAGATTAGAAGGAGACGGATATGGATTTAGTTATCGATGTTGAGAAGAATTTGACGGAGAATGCCAAAAAAGTCCTTGCGAGGAGATACCTGAAGAAGGATGCGAACGGTAATGTCATTGAAAAGCCCCGCGGTCTCTTTCTCCGCGTAGCAGAGAATATTGCCAAGGCCGATCTGAACTATGATAATAAAGCGGATGTAGCGAAGACGTCTGGGGAATTCTTCTCTGTTATGAGTAATCTGGACTTTTTGCCGAATTCGCCCACGCTCATGAATGCCGGCAGGGACCTCCAGCAGTTGAGCGCCTGTTTTGTCCTCCCGATAGAAGATTCTATGGAATTCATATTTGAGACTATAAAAAATACCGCTATCATTCACAAAAGTGGAGGTGGAACAGGATTTAGTTTTTCGAGACTGCGCCCTAAGAACAGCCAGGTGAAGTCGACGGGCGGTGTAGCGAGCGGCCCCATTTCTTTCCTTAAGGTCTTCGACTCCGCAACCCAGGCCGTAAAACAGGGCGGAACGAGGCGGGGGGCCAATATGGGCATCTTGCGGATCGACCATCCGGATATACTTGAATTCATAACATGCAAAGAGAGCGACAGGGATATAACCAACTTCAATATCTCAGTGGCTGTTACGGATGATTTTATGGAGAAGGTGGAGAAGGGCGGGGAGTATGAATTGATAGACCCTCATACGAAAAAGCCGGTGAAGAGACAGAACGCCAGGGAGGTCTTTAATCTTATCATAAAGATGGCATGGAAGAACGGAGAGCCGGGCATCGTCTTTATAGATAAGATAAATAAGTCCAACCCAACCCCAAAGGTCGGTTTGATAGAGTCTACCAATCCTTGCGGCGAACAGCCGCTATTGCCTTACGAGAGCTGCAATCTCGGTTCCATAAACCTCTTGAATATGCTGGAGTCGGGAGCGATCGACTGGGAAAAGCTTAAAAGGACCGTAAAGACGGCCGTCCATTTTCTCGATAACGTTATTGATATGAACCGCTTCCCTATCGAGGAGATAAGGAAGATGACTAGAGATAACCGCAAGATCGGCCTTGGACTGATGGGCTTTGCCGATATGCTTATAAAACTGAATATACCTTATAATTCGAATGAGGCGGTCTCTATGGCGGAAAGGCTTATGAAGTTTATATGGGATGAGGCGGTCAAGGCCTCCACTGAACTGGCGCGCCAGAGAGGTACTTTTCCTAATTTTAAGAAGAGTATATACAACAGCCCGGATATGCCCGAGGTCAGAAACGCCACACTGACGACCATAGCGCCGACGGGGACGCTCTCTATCATAGCAGGCTGCTCAAGCGGCATCGAGCCGATATTTGCGCTCGTCTATTATAAAGAGGTAATGGACAAAGACAGGCTTCCCGAGGTAAACACTGAGTTTGAAAGGGTTGCCAAGGAGAGGGGTTTTTATTCCGAGGCCCTTATGAAAAAGATAGCGAAGACCGGCAATATCCAGGAGATGACCGAAGTCCCCGCTGATATTAAGAAGACATTTATTACATCACATGACATCTCTCCCGAGTGGCATATAAAGATGCAGGGCGCCTTCCAGAAATATACGAATAATGCCGTCTCCAAGACTATAAACTTTCCCCAGGAGGCCAAACCCGGCGATGTTGAGGAGACATATATGCTGGCATTTAAGCTCGACTGTAAAGGCGTTACCATCTACAGAGACAAGTCAAGGGAAGAGCAGGTATTGAATGTCGGGGAGGCTGGCACAGATAAGGCCCGTGTTAAGGAGAAATTTTTTGCTGAGAAGATACTGCCCAAACCAAGGCCCACGATAGTAAGAGGAACGACTACGAAGATGGGGACGGGCTGTGGCAATCTCTATGTTACTATTAATGAGGATGAAGAAGGCCATCCCTTTGAAGTATTTATGCAGATGGGGAAGGCAGGCGGGTGCGCGGCAAGCCAGCTTGAAGCGATAGGAAGGCTGGTCTCCCTGGCATTCCGCTCGGGTGTCGACGAAAAGGCGATCGTGGACCAGCTTAGGGGCATAAGATGTCCATCGCCAAGCTGGGAGAAGGGTGGTAGGATATTTTCCTGTTCCGACGCTATCGCGAGGGTTATAGAGAAGCGCCTTGCCGAGAAGAAGCAGTCTGAAGAATCTTCTGGTAAAGAAGACTCAGAGCCCCAGATCAGTTTCGATAACTACATGGGTAAGAGCGGATTGAAGCTCGGTAATGTAGTAGGCGTGTGCCCTGACTGCGGCGGCGCCCTCCGCCATGCAGAAGGCTGTATGGTATGCCGCGCCTGTGGCTATTCAAAATGCTAAGATAGAAAAATATATGCAGGAGAAGCTGAAGAAGGAACTCGGCCTTTTAGACGTCTTTTGCATTGCATCCGGAGCAATGATAAGCTCCGGACTTTTTATTCTGCCGGCCATGGCTTTTTCAAAAACAGGCCCGGCCGTAATCCTCTCCTATCTCCTCGCCGGTATACTGGTTATGCCCGCAATGCTTGCCAAGGCGGAATTGACCACCGCCATGCCGAAAGCGGGCGGCGTCTATTTCTTTATAGAAAGAAGCATAGGGGCCCCTATAGGCACAATAAGTGGGTTCGCCAACTGGTTCTCCTTAAGCTTTAAGAGCGCCTTTGCCCTTGTCGGAATAGGCATATTTGCCACCCTCATCAACCCGGCCATTACAGAGACACAGATAAAACTTATCGCTATAGGGTGCTGCCTCTTTTTTGTGTTCGTAAATATAATCAGCGTCAAGCATGCCGGCAGGTTCCAGACGGCCACGGTTCTCTTTCTTATCGGTATATTACTCTTATACGTCTTTCGCGGTTTTCTCTCTATCCAGCCGCAGAGGTTTACTCCTTTTATGCTTTTCGGGCCGGGTTCGGTCTTTGCCACCGCAGGCCTGGTCTTTATCTCCTTCGGGGGCTTGACGAAGATAAGCTGTGTAGCTGAAGAGGTGAAGAACCCGGGGCGTAATATACCACTTGGCATGTTTCTTGCTTTTAGTATCGTGATGGCGCTCTATGCCGGAGTCGTCTTTATCACGGTCGGGGTGCTTGACCCCGGAGTCCTTTCAAAATCACTTACCCCCATATCGCTTGGCGCAGGGAGTTTCATGGGAGAAGGCGGAGCTATATTGTTGGCTGTCGCGGGCTTTTTGGCATTTATCTCTACGGGTAATGCGGGGATTCTGACAGCCTCCCGTGTCTGCATGGCGATGAGCCGGGATTCTCTTATACCGAAGATTTTTCAGAGAGTAAATATGAGATTTAAAACTCCCTATTTATCTATAATATTTACCGGAGCGTTTATGATCATAATCATTCTCTTCTTAAGCCTTGAGAATCTGGTAAAGACGGCATCTACCCTGATGATCTTCCTGTTCTTATTTGTGAATATAGCCTTAATCATTATGCGCGAGAGCAAGATACAGAGCTACCGCCCAAAATTTTACTCGCCCCTCTATCCCTGGATCCAAATAGCGGGGATTGCGGGTTACCTCTTTCTCATCTTTAAGATGGGAAGGGTCCCGCTTACGATAACGGCGGCCTTTATCGCTTTTTCACTGATATGGTATCTCTTCTATGCCAGAAAGAGGGTGGGGCGCCAGGCCGCGCTACTCCACATTATCGAGGGAGTTACCGCAAGAGAACTTGTCGATGCTACCTTGCCGGATGAACTTAGAGAGATCATCATCGAGCGTGACGAGATCGTCGAAGATAGATTTGATCGCCTTATAAAAAAATGCGAAGTCGTCGATTACGCGCCGCCTGACGCCGCGAAATACAGGGCTGAAGATGTATTTAAAGAAGCGGCAGCTATTCTATCGAGGCGCATGTTCATGAGCGAACTAGTCCTCTTCAGTCTCCTTATGAAGAGGGAGAAGGAGTCCAGCACCGTCGTTACCTCGGGGCTTGCTATACCGCATATCATTATCTGGGGTAAGGGTAAGTTTGATATCCTTGTAGTGCGTTGCAGGAAGGGCATAACCTTCCCGGATACACCGGATCCCGTCCATACCCTCTTTGTCCTGGTAGGAACGCGCGATGAGCGCAACTTCCATCTCCGGGCGCTTGCGGCCATCGCCCAGATCGCGCAGGATAAGGATTTTAATAAGAACTGGCTGAACGCCGCCAACCCCGAAGAGCTTAGAAACATCCTCCTACTTGCCCAACGCAAACGCAAATAATCCAAGCCATCCCCTTTCTTTTCATCGGCGGCCTACCGGCGCCTGAGTTTTTATAGACAGTGTAGCCGGTAAACCTATGGTATTGACGCCGGAGGCAACCCCCGGCGGCAATGCCAAAGAGCCGCCCGCTGGTACAGCCGCCAATATAGAAATTGCCGGTGGCTTTGATATTTCACTCAAGCGTATCTAATTGACATATTTAGTATATTTGTTATAATCATGTATATGATTAGGAGGTAATATAAGTGAAGAAGAAATTATTATTTGTTGTGCTCGACGGGCTTGGGGATAGGCCCATAAAAGAATTGGGGGATAAGACGCCGCTTGAGGCGGCAGCTACGCCGAATATGGATAGGCTTGCCGAGAAAGCGAAGATGGGGATCGTTTATACTGTAGGAAAGAATATAGCCCCGGAATCGGATATTGCCGTAATAAGCATATTGGGCTATGAGGCCGCGAAGTATTATACAGGGCGCGGCCCGCTCGAGAGCTTTGCTGTAGGGCTGGATGTCGCAGAGGGTGACCTTGCCTACAGGGTCAATTTTGCGACGAGAGAGATGGGCTCAAGAAAGATCCTGGACAGGCGGGTAGGCAGGAACCTTACCACTGAAGAAGCGACCGCGCTGGCGAAAGAGATCAATGATAAGGTAAGGCTAAAAGATGCAAGCTTCACCTTTAAGAATACAATAGGCCATAGAGGCGTCCTGGTCCTGCGTAAAGAAGGAATGCTTTCGGCCGAGGTGACGAATACTGACCCTGCTTATGAGAAGGAAGGTGTCTACGGCGTCGCAAAGGCCACATTCGATGATGTGATCATGAAGTGCAAGCCCACCGAAGGCCATGAGAAAGACCAAAAGGCGATAGATGCTGCGGCCCTGACGAATGACTTTGTTAAATTCTCGAGCATGGTCCTTGATGAGGCGGCTGTCAATAAGGTTCGCGTGAAAGAGAAGAAACTACCCGGGAATCTTATACTCAGCCGGGATGGCGGAGACAGGCTTCCCAAATTTCCCGATATAAATAAAAGGTTCGGCCTCGACTTCGGGTGTTTTGTAGAGATGCCGGTAGAGAGAGGGATTGCGCTTCTTACAGGTATGAAGATTGTGGAGATACCGCTTCCAACGGGCAATCCTGAGAAGGACTATCCTCTGAGGGCCAATAAAGTAGTAGAGGCGATGGAGAAGTATGATGCACTCTATATCCATATTAAAGGACCGGATGAGCCCGCTCATGACGGGAATTTTATGAAGAAGAAGGATTCCATAGAAGGGATCGATAAGTATTTCTTCGGCGATCTATTACCGAAGATCGACCTGAGAGAGACGCTCTTAGTAATAACCGCAGACCACTCTACCCCGTGCAAGCTTAAGGCACACTCTGCCGACCCGGTGCCGCTTCTTCTATGCGGCGGGAAGATAACCGACGGCGATGGCCTGGATAGTTTCAGTGAACGTCAGGCCCGAAAGGGTTCGCTCGGCGAACTGATGGGGCATGAGCTGATGAATCTTTTTGTAAAGTACCTTTAATTATTGTTTAAGTAATTTTTAACGCGGATTTTCGCAGATCTAACGCAGATAATCGCAGATCAAAAATTCAATCTGCGTGAATCCGCGTTCAATCTGCGTGTATCTGCGTTAAGAAGGCATGTAAATATTATGAAGATAGGCATAGTCGGCCTTCCGGGAAGCGGAAAGTCCACAGTATTCAACGCCATTACCGAAAAGGCAAAAGAGAAGAGGGACTTTACCAAGCCGCATATCGGGACTATATTTATACACGACCCGAAGCTGGATGTGCTGGTATCCGTCATTAAGCCCGAAAAGGTTGTCTATTCTGAAATGACCTTTCTCGACCTGCCGGGTTACAACCCCCACAATATACAGGAAGGCGACGCGCTGATCTTATGTATCGGCACCTTCTCAGGCCGGGACCCACTAAAGGACCTGAAGGATTTTGAGGCCGACATCATCCTAAGGGACCTCGATGTTATCCAGAAGCGCTTCGAGAAATTAGATAAGGAGATGAAGAGGGGTATAAAGGAAGTCAAGAACGAGCATGATGTCCTGGCATTGTGCAGGGAGTCTTTGGAAAAGGAGAAGGAGCTGCGTTTTCTGGAATTAAAACCCCTCAAGGAGAAGCTTATTCATGGATATCAGTTTCTTTCAAGAAGGCCGTTTATCATAATCTCGAATATAGCCGAGGACCAGATAGGAAAGGATGCCTCAAAGGATATGGAAGCCTATGCAGAGAAAAAGGGTCTTAAGGTCATCGAATTTTCAGCTGAGATAGAGTGCGAGATACTGGAGCTTTCAGAGAAGGACCGCCCGGCCTTCTTTAAAGAAGAGGGAATAGATATAACGGCGCGCGAGAATTTTATAAAGGTCTCTTATGAGATGATGGATCTCATTCATTTTTATACGACAAAGAGCTATGAGGTAAGGAGCTGGATGATCAAAAGGGGAACGACGGCCCTTGATGCCGCCGGCAAGATACACACAGATATAAAACGCGGTTTTATACGCGCCGAGGTGGTCAATTTTAAACATTTCAAAACATGCGGTTCTTTCCATGCAGCCAGAGAGAAGGGGCATTTTAAATTAGAAGGCAAAGAGTATATTGTGCAGGATGGAGACATCATAAACTTTAGATTCAATGTTTAAAAAGCTGTAAGCGGTAAGAAAAACTAAAAAAAGGAGAAGAAGCATGTTGAAGGTTAAGAGGGCGCTTATAAGCGTTTCGGATAAGAAGGGCCTCGATGATTTTGTAAAGGGGCTTAATGAATTGGGAGTCGAGATATTATCGACCGGCGGGACGTCCAAGAAGATATCGAGCCTGGGTGTACCGGTAAGGGACGTATCGAACTATACCGGCTATCCGGAAATGCTGGACGGCCGTGTAAAGACCCTCCATCCTAAGGTCCACGGCGCACTGCTTGCCCTTAGAGACAAGAAAGAGCATATGGACCAGGTAAGCAAACACGGGATAGAGCTTATAGATATGGTGGTTGTAAATCTCTATCCCTTTAAGAAGACCATAGAGAAGCCCGGCGTCAAGTTTGAAGAAGCGATAGAGAATATAGATATAGGCGGCCCTTCCATGCTGAGGAGCGCGGCAAAGAACTTCCGTTCGGTAGCTGTCGTATGCAGGCCTGAGAGGTATAAAGGCGTATTGGATGAGCTTAAGGCCAATGGCGGTTCATTGAGCGACAAGACCCTGGAGTCGCTTGCCCTTGAGGTATTTGAAGAGACATCATTATATGATACCATGATCGACGGATACCTTAAAGAAGCGCTTAAAGGCGCTTCTTTTGGAGCCGGAGAGGCCCTCTCTCTTGATTATAAGAAGGTACAAGATCTGCGGTACGGTGAGAACCCCCATCAAAAAGCTACCTTCTATAAAGATGAAAAGATAAACGAACCCTGTGTATCGAATGGGCGCAAGCTGCAGGGCAAGGAGCTCTCTTTTAATAATATCATCGATCTTAATGCCGCCATCGAAATAGTAAAAGAGTTTAGTGGGCCGGCGGCGAGCGTTATAAAGCACACCAATCCATGCGGCGCAGCCTGTGCCAAGACTCTTGGTAAGGCTTATGTGGATGCCCTTGATTGCGACCGGCTAAGCGCCTTCGGCAGCGTAGTAGGGCTGAATGGTAAGCTCGATGGCGAGACGGCGGCAACCATAATGAAAGAGGCCGATTTTGTGGAGTGCATAATAGCGCCCGGATACTCTAAAGAGGCACTCGCCGCGTTTTCAAAGAAGAAGAATCTGAGGATCATAGAGGTGCTGGAGCTTAAGTCAGGATTCGAGGAGCAGGATAAGGATTTAAAGAAGGTCGTGGGCGGCATTCTCGTGCAGGATAGGGATGTGCTAAAGATAAAGCCGGAGATGCTGAAGATCGTCACAAAACTAAGACCTTCCAAGGAAGAGCTCGAGAGCCTCCTTTTTGGCTGGACTATATGTAAGCATGTAAAGTCTAATGCCATAGTCTTCTCTCAGGGGACGAAGACCGTAGGTATAGGTGCCGGACAGATGTCGAGAGTGGATTCAGTGATCATCGCATCCAGAAAGGCCGGCAGCCGGTCAAAAGGCGGGACCCTTGCAAGTGATGCCTTCTTCCCAAAGCCGGATGGCATTGAGATGGCAGCCAAGGCCGGCATCAAGGCCGTCATACAACCGGGCGGGTCGATAAAGGATAAAGATGTAATAGAGGCGGCAGACTCCCTTGGCATTGCCATGGTCTTTACGGGGATGAGACATTTCAAGCATTGAGATACGATTGTCATGACTTACCATGAAACATTAAAATACCTCGATTCATTTATAAATTATGAAGAGATCCTTCCGCCCAGCTATAAAGGCACTTTCAAATTAGAGCGGATGCGGCGCCTTTTAGAGATACTTGAAGAGCCGCATAGGTCTTTAAAAACAATTCATGTCGCAGGCACAAAGGGCAAGGGCTCCACAGCACTATTAATATCATCCATACTTAAAGAGGCGGGTCTCCGGGTAGGGCTTTATACTTCCCCCCATCTTATATCTTTCCGGGAAAGGATAAGATTTGACGGGCGCATGATCGAAGAGGACGAGCTTTGCCGGATAACTTCTTCTATTAGGCCGCAGCTTGAAGAGATGCGGCCTGAAGGCATATCCTTCTTTGAAGTATATACGGCGATAGCGTTTTTATATTTTAAAGAGAAAAGAGCGGACCTTAGCGTTATCGAGACCGGGCTTGGCGGAAGGCTCGATGCCACCAATCTTTCCAAAAGCATCGTTTCTGTTATTACGCCGATAAGCCTTGAGCATACAGCTATATTAGGGTCTACCCTGCGGCAGATCGCCTCCGAGAAGGCCGGGATTATAAAGGCCGATTCTATTACTGTCTCCAGCCCGCAGGAAGAAGAGGCGCTGGATGTGATTAAGGAGGTCTGCCAAAAGAAGAAGAACGCGTTCTATCTTGTAGAACGCGATATAAGTATTGATAAAAAGTCCTTTGACAGAGACCGTCAGTCCTTTGCTGTAAAGACCGGATCAAGGGAATATTCTTTACTTGAATTAGGACTTCGCGGAGAGCACCAGATAGTAAACGCCGCTACGGCAATAGGCGCCGTAGAGGCCCTGCAGAGATACGGTATCGCACTTTCTGAAGAATCGGTGCGAAATGGCATATCAAAAGCAGAATGGCCCGGCAGGCTCGAGGTCCTGAGCGAAGATCCTCTTTTGGTGGTGGATGGAGCGCAGAATACGGCCAGTTCCATGGCGCTTGAGGCCGCTATAAGGAGGCATTTTAATTTTCGCAGGGTTATTTTGATACTCGGCATATGCAGAGACAAGGATATAGAAGGAATATGCCGGAGGCTTTGTGGATTGGCGGACTCCATTATATTGACCCGTGCGGACAATCCGAGAGCAGCCTTACCCGAGGTACTTAAGGGATATATTAAGGATAGACCTGCGGCTATATTTAACGATTCAAAGAGCGCTTTGATGGCAGCTTATTCAATGGCCGGAAAGGATGACCTTATACTGGCCACAGGTTCCTTGTATCTCGCGGGGGAGATAAAGGCAGCCGCGGAAAGATTAAAAGTGAAGGATATAAAATTAAATGTTGAAACATACTCTGGATGACACAATAGCGGCGATCTCAACACCGGTCGGCGACGGCGGCATAGGGATAGTGCGCCTGAGCGGCAGAGATTCACTTGGCATAGCGGGGAAGATATTTAAAGCAAAAGATGGGAAGCAGCCCTCCGATTTTAAAAGCTATACCACTCATTACGGCCATATCATAGATCGGATTTCGGATCCGTCCGGTAACGGCATTGTGATAGATGAGGTGATCCTTACGATAATGCGTGCCCCCAGAAGCTATACCAAAGAGGATATTATCGAGATAAACTGCCATGGAGGTATTACCCCATTAAGAAAGGTCCTTGAACTTGTATTCTCTTTAGGTGCTCGGATGGCAGAGCCCGGCGAATTTACAAAGAGGGCGTTCTTAAACGGGAGAATAGATCTTGCGCAGGCTGAATCGGTTCTTGATCTAATAAGGTCTAAGACCGATACCGGCCTCCGTGCAGCCATGGGCCAGCTGGAAGGTGCCCTCTCTTCGGATATAAAGAGGCTGCGCGACGGGCTTGTAGAGATCGCTTCTCATATAGAGGCCTCTATAGATTTTCCGGAAGAAGATATCGAGACCTTGTCAGGAAGCGGCATTAAATTGAAGATAGAAGAGATGATGGACGAAATCAAGAAGCTTATAGACGGAGCCGATAGAGGAAGGATATTAAAGGAAGGGATACGCACCGTTATATGCGGCAGGCCCAATGTGGGAAAGTCGAGCCTAATGAATTCTCTGCTCAGGGAAAAGAGAGTGATCGTAAGTCATATACCCAGTACGACGAGGGATGTTATTGAGGAGATAATAAATATAGATGGCATCCCCCTAAAGATCGTCGATACAGCCGGTATTATCGAAACGAATGATCTCTTGACCAAAGAAGGGGTAAAGAGGAGTCGCTTCTACATAAGCACTGCGGACCTTATCCTTTTTCTGCTTGACAGAAGTGAACCCCTTTCCATGGGTGATAAGGTAATAATGGACGAGATCAAAGATAAGAAGGTGATAGTTGTTATAAATAAGGCCGATCTCCCAAAGAGGCTGGAGGTCGGCCAGATAAGGAAGATCCTCCACGATAAGAGGATGATAGAGATCTCTGTTACGGAGGAGAGGAATCTTAAGGAATTGGAAGGCGCTATATCCGAGATGGTCTGGGGAGGCGTTATCAGCGCCGACCACACGGTCATGGTGACAAATAGCAGGCACAAGGCATTACTCGGTCGGACAAAAGATGTCCTGACCCGGTTTTTAAAGAACTTTGCGGAGAAGGCCCCGCCCGAGTTTTTAATGCTCGAGGTAGAAGAAGCCATAGATTCCCTGGGTGAGATAACGGGCGAATCGATCGATACAGATATACTGGATAAGATATTCAACGATTTTTGCGTAGGGAAGTGAAATGAGACCATGATTTACGCGACCGATAGGGAGCGTAAATCATATGGTCGAATTACATTGCGAGGTTGCCGTAAGGCAACCGAAGCAAGCCCATTTAGAGATTGCTTCGTCGCGGATTGGAAGATCTCCGGCTCCTCGCAATGACGGCATTAAATATAAGTCTTATCAAGGGAGGGACCATGGACAAGAGAAGAATAGAGAAAGCCGTGAAAGAGATCCTGGAAGGAGTGGGAGAGAATGCCAAGAGAAAGGATATCGTTGGCACGCCCCGCCGCGTGGCGGAGATGTACGAAGAGATATTAAGCGGCATATCTAAAGATCCGCGCAAAGAACTTGAGGTGACATTCAAGAAAGACCACGATGAGATGATACTTCTAAAGGGGATCCCGCTCTATTCGATCTGCGAACACCACCTGCTTCCCTTTATCGGAAAGGCCCATGTTGCATATATACCCAAGGGAAACAGGGTGACCGGATTGAGCAAGATCGTCAGGGTCGTCGAGATCCTCGCCAAGTGGCGTCTGGTCCAGGAATGTTTTACTACCGATATAGCCGATATAATAATGAAGAAATTAAGGCCAAAGGGAGTCTTTGTCGTAATAGAGGCGGAGCATCTATGCATGAGCATGAGAGGGGTTAAGAAGCCCGGCATACTTACCATAACGAGCGCAGTAAGGGGCATATTCAGAAGGAATGAAAAGACAAGGTCCGAGACGCTCGCGCTCTTAAGAGGTTAAGAATTTAACCCCGCAGCAAAAATAACTTGCCACTTATAATAGAGTATGGTAATATTACTATTATTATACGGTATATGTCGCGGGGGGCAGCATGTTTTGGGCGTTATTGTCCTTGGCGGTCTTTATCTGGCTTGTGGCTATCTACTTTATAGCTAAAGGGCTGATAGTGACGGCCGATGAGAATGGGGGAGGGGCAGCGATAAAGAGATCCAATGAACTTAGCAAACTCCAGATACCTACCTTGCCACAGCCCCAAGTGCCCCCTGCAACAGAGGAGACAGGAGAGGAAGAGATCGAGATACCTATCGGCGCACCGCCTTCCAAGCCAGGTCTCGATGAGAAGCGGCCCCAGAAATTTACAGGACAAAGCGACTTAGAAGAGTTCTACAGGGAATTCGGCAGATCCAATATCGTTGAATTTCCTGCTGAATATATAGATAATAACAATATAAAAAGTTTCAGCGGAAATGCGATAAGCATAGAGAAGTTTGCAAAAAACTGTTATAGCGAGATCGGTTTTCGCTGCATGGATTCGGTTATTACCAGCGAGTCGGGCGGCAGGCGATACAGGGTGAACATATTCGATCTTATATGCGACCATTATATCAGCACCGATGAAGATTATGTCAGTTATTTTGGCAGGCTGAGAGAGGAGTTTACATCGGAGATAGATTCTATCAATGTCAATCCCGATATAATGGCCAAAAATAGAAAGGCGCTGGTCGGGATTTACGACTCATTGCCGCAGCTCACCGTCTGGAACAGAGAAGAGCTTTTTCTGGTATTGGTGAAATCCGAATTTGACACGATAACGAGAGGCGAGAGGAATTTTCTTAAGGAATTTATAATAGAGAAACACCTCTTTAAGGCAAAGATATTTCGTGTGATCCATAAATCGGCTAAGAAGGAGCCGGAGAAGACGACCGGACCCCTTATTAAACCGCGGGAGATGACGGAGGAGAGAATCAAAGATGCGGGCAGGCTCTTTGGCCGAGATGACAAAGAGGCCGTTTGGGAAGAGACCAAAAGAGCAAAGAGAAGATCCTTTACAAAAGAAGATATAAAATTTTTGAAAGAGAACAAGGATAAGCTGACCAATGAGGAGATCGCCGAAAGGCTCGGCCGCAGTGTGGACTCTGTAACTCATAAGCTGAGCAGGCTTGGGATTGCCAGAGAGAGCTATGAGTGGACCGATGACAAAGATGGCTTTTTGAGGAATTACATAAACAGCTTCTCATACAAAGAGCTGGCCAGAAGGCTCGGGACCACAATCCCATCTGTCAGGGCGAGATGCAAAAAGATGGATATTAAGAGATGATAATAAAGAGAGAATTCTTATATTTAGGGCTATATCTTTTTCTCTGCATACCGATAATCATCATCTATGTAAGTTTCTCCATGAAGGCGAAGAGGGAATGGCTGGTATTGACCGGCAGGATAAAGCCTGAATCCGTATCGGAAGAGCAGAAGCGGGAATATATACGCCTTGAGTCTGCATTTCCTGTAGAATTTCAAAAGATAGAAGATGATCAGGAGTTTGATATACATCAGGGGTTTACAAGGGATATAAGCAAGACCGGTATCTCTATAGAGACC
>SDBU01005021.1_pt1 | contig 15985 bp, 21 predicted proteins | sample 2277071 | NCBI WGS metagenome assembly SDBU01 (sample SAMN10397929, study PRJNA504765) | marine sediment metagenome | isolation source: marine sediment core GS08_GC12, 126 cmbsf | place: Arctic Ocean: Gakkel Ridge, Loki's castle | collected 2008
TGGTAGCTGAGAAGGAGCCAGCCTATAGTGGTAGGGAGCTGGACCCTTACGTAGCCAGGATATTATCCCAGGAGTCGATTGAGGTGCAGCGCTCAGTTATCGGAATTCTCACCGTCTTAAAGAGCATTGCCGCCAGCACAATGAAAGAACGAGCCGAGATTCAAGCTGATTAAAAATCAGGTGTAGACTGCCACCACTACTGCCTCTTTGGGATTATATTCATCAAAGAATAGGACCGCCGTCTTGCGGCCAGTGGTCATCTCAGCCACCGGCAGGTTGCGGGCAACAGCAACATCTTCCAGGTATACCTTATAGCTGCCAGCAAGCTGCACCGTAGCCGTATAGTCGCCAGAGTCGAAACTTTTTAGTACCGCTTTCCTCAGTTTCATTGGTATGCTCCTTCAATCGATTAAACTCGGATATTTACACTGCCCCCAGCAACAATCGCTGCTCATATTCTCCGCGGTGAGGATTGTAAACCATAGTCAGCCCCAGTACTCTCTTTTTCTCAGCACTAAGCCCGGCCTGGCTATCAGTTATGTCAATAACATCGTATAACTGCTGGCCGCAACTAACCGGGATACGAACAGTGCCGCCAGCCGATTCTATTGCCGCCTGTCTTAAATATGCCTCACCCCTCTGCCGGGCTTTGGCTACAGTATCTATATTCCTATCCTCAAGCTGCCTCAGCCTATCATAGAGCTTATCTATTTCACCCCAGGCAAAGCTATCAACGACTACCGGCTCATCACCTACCTGGTCGTAGCCCTCAACCTGCACCCGGTTAAGCTCCCAGGCTCCTTTTCTATACCTGCCCTCCAAAATCTGGTGCTCCCCACCATAGCTGTAGACCGAGCTATCCGCAGCCAATGGATTCACGATGTAGGCTTTATTACCCTCAATGAAAAGGACATCAGGGACAAAAGAGAGCAACTTGGCAATAACAGCCCCACCCCGGTTATCGGGGTGGATGGTGAAATCAGGATAGTAGCTGGTTATAACTGATGACTGGGATTTTACCTCCAGCTTTAAGCCAACTCTAGCCAGCACAAAAGCGAGAATATCCTTAACACACGCCTCATCGGTATCCTTATTCCACCGGAACTGATATCTGGCCAGCCAGTTTCCCAGCAGATTCCAGGCACCGGAGGCATAGACAAGCAGGCTGGCTTTACCGCTTGAACTGGTATGTTCGTAAGCCTGGAGGATAAAGGTTTGTCCGGAACTGACCTCATCTCCCTGAGAGGTGACACAGCCCGGGCTGAAATCCAGCTGGCATCCGACGTCAAGGAGTGACAAATCCCCCTGCCCGGGCGAGGCATATTGCCCGGCATCATTTCTCAGCTCGATAACCAGCCTGCCCCCGCTCTGAGTGAGCTCCTGCTTTACTGACAGCACGTCGCTGGTGATGTCAAGGCTGTCTTGTGTCAGCTTAGCTCGCCACACACCATAGGGAGCAGATAGCCAGCAATAATCCCCATAGTGAGCTATGGCCAGACCATACTCACTTGACAGGTCAAAGGGCACCGGCTCGTGCCAATGATTGTCCGGAAAGCTGGCACCGGGGATGGAATGCGACCAGAAGGGGCGATAGTAAGCATCGGTACCGGAAAACTTCTCCACAAAGAAACACCGATAAACATCCGGCTTATCCATAAAGACCCGGTAATATTCAAAATCACCATCTGACGGGGCCGAGGCAACAGGCTTTAGCTCTGACCAGGTGCCGGCAGCTACCTCACCGCCATCACCGTAAACCAGCGACCACAGCTTAAAATTATCATTTGAGTCCCTTCCAGCGACCACGAGATTCCAGTCACCATCATAGACAGCGGCCACGCCGGATAAATCGCCGGTAGACTTATCCCAGGCAACCTTATTCTGCCAATCGCCGCCTATTCGCTTCATCACGTAGAGAGTTGCCTGGTCGGCAAAGAACAGGGCAATATCACCATTTGGCTTATAAGCAGCGGTAAGGCCGTAAATGGCGGTGGTGGGGGCATAACCCAGCAATTGAGGGCTCCCCCAGTTGACCCCGTAGTCAGTGCTCTTTAGCTGGTAAATCTTCCGGTCACTCTTAATCCAGAATATAGATACCTCAGCCCCAAGAGAGCAGCAAGCCACCACCACAGCGTTATACTGGTTGGTGTAAACCCACTGGCTGAAATCGGACTGCGGGTCGGGATCGGCCACCCGCTGCCGGTATAGCTTCCTGGAATCGGACGGGGGTGTAATCCTGACCCTGATTAGCGAGCCATCGCCGGGCATGGTCACGGCATGGAAGTAATCATCCTCCGAGCCGGTATACAGCCTTGACCAGTCGTATCTGACTACCCCGGTAATCTCATTCCTGGCTTCCACCCTTACATAGGGGGTTACCGCTGATTGTTTCTGGGCAGCTAAAAGCATTGATGTCAGGCTTCGCATCGCTTCACTCTCCTTTCTGGAGCCGATTAGCTTTGAGGTGAATCACCCTGCTGGTCGGGGATATATCTGGTTCCCCAGAAAAGGTGACCGGCAACATAGCCCAGGGCAAAGACCAGAAGAAACCAGAAGATCGAATCCCAGAGCCAATGCCCGAGTAGTGCGCCAATGGCTATCAGACCGATAATCCAGAGGCCCTCAAACTTATGCCAGGTATCCCGTAAGATATAAGTCCAGGGGCGACCGCCTATTCTTGACCACAGGGCTTGATACAGCATTTCCAGCATAGCCTCTCCCTATACCAGAGCCGCCAGGGTATCAGGTAAGTGCCTGCTGGCTTTTCGGTAGTGAGCGGCCAGGTGTTCAGCCGCCGATAATATCTCCTCCGGGCTGGCAGCAACCCTCTGTCCCCGATAACCACCGGGGGAGAGCGCCACCACCGCTGCCGGCATTCGCTCCCAGTCAACTGTTTTCTCAATATCCAGCTTCCCCCGTAAAGCTCTGAAGATACTCTTCTTATGATGGGGCAGCTTCCAGGTTTCAGGCTCCGCCGGGTCGCCGACGATGGCAAATGCCTCCTCAGGCAGTCCATCTCTGGTCTTAGTTAATCCCTCTTTTGTGGTCATCTTTACCTCACCCTCTTAGATTCTTATATCTGGTAACCCTATCCCCTTTATCCCCTTCCCCTTGTTGTTTTTAGAGAGGATAAAACCCCTTCGGGCCTCCCCCGAAAAACAGCTCCCTTAGCTAGGAGCTCCGCCCTTCTTAAACATCCCACCAATTAAGGTCCATAATCGGTTGATTTGGAGACAATGGGATAGTAGGGCCTGTAGAGCGAACGGAGTCTAACTCTATTTCTCCTCCCCAGCCTCTTTAGCTCCTGCTTAAAACCCTTCAGCTTCTCCTTACCCCACTTCATAAACTCTGTGGGCGTCACGGTGCCGCCGATATTGACCCGGTTGATGGCATAGACTGCCCATTCAACGGCGGCATAGCCGCAGGCACCAGCGGCGATCAAGTCCTCGTGCTGGGCGGTGATGGTAGAGGTTGTGGCATCAAGGGTATGGAGCTTGCCATAATAGATATAGGAGTTAGAGCCATCAGGGACTTCAGCACCTAACAGGGTCAGGGTATCCTCCCACAGGCTGAACCTCTGGTATCTCTGGGGGAATTTGTCCGCCGGGTACTCCACAGCTTCAACCATAACCATGTCTGACAGGCTGGAAATATCAATTTCTCGCGACTCTGAAGTAGTGGCAATAGTTGCCTTCTGCTCCAGGGGCAACGACTCTGAGAAATCTTTAACCGCGTGGGCAATATGCCGGTCCAGCTCATCATCTGTCCAGCGGTAGTTGGCCGCATCCTCATCATGCAGGTCCCGGCGGACTATGGTTCTCATATCGGTTAGGTTCATATCTACCTCACCCCCTTAGTCCCCCCTCCTTCAAAGGAGAGTGGGATTGACAGTTAATTGAAGGGGCTAACGCCCCTTCAAACTTCCCCTCTATTTAAGGTAACAGTTTTCTAATCTCTACCCTTTCCAGCCTCTCACAGGGCAAACCCTCATCATGCCGGCATATCTCCAAATCGGAGAAGGAAATCTCCTCATTATCCTCACCCTCGTTGATGCTGACAGCTTTACTGGATAGTTGCTTGGCATAGCCCATTAATGCCCGGGCATCGGTTTCAACATCAAAGCTCAAGTCCAGTCTTACTCTATATTTCATCCCGTTAAATACCTCCTTACCATCCCGCTAGAGATTTCATTCCTAAATATCTAACGGGATTTCATATCTACCACACTCCAAACAAATGTTTTTCTCGGTTAAAGCTATTCTGAACATCAAGTGCGCTAAAAGACCTGAGATAAACTCTCACCAGAGCCAAGCCTCCTCCCCAATAAGTGGCCGGGGGAGTTGGCGCGGGTCTAGAACGCCTACCTAAAAATAAACTCAATGCCTCAGAGTATACAAAACTATCGGCAACACCGCTTTCCGAAGCAGAGAGAACACCATTAAGGTAGTGCTCAATGTTAGTTCCTCGCTTTTGCACAAAGAGGTGCTGCCAGATATCAGCAGTTAAGGTAGTGAGGGTGGATTGCCCTTCCCAACCAGAGCCATTAAAGTATGCAAAGTAATACTGATTTACATTACTGCCGCTTTGCTCCAAAGCCCAACCGTTATAGTGGACACTAACTATGTTTGTATAATCATTCTGAGTTGCATCAGGTTTAACCCATATCTCTACAGCTAAGTCGCCACTGGTTGGTCTAAAGACCGCATTATTACCGCAATCAACTTCGTCATCCGAGCCATCAAAGCTCAGATACCAGAGCCCACTGGGTAAGCGTTTCCAGGTTGCCCCGGTTATCGTGCCAACATTCCCATAAGGACTGCGGTCGTGGATTTTACTACTGCCACCGGGAAGCCCCGGCAGGTAGATGACACAGCCTAACCCCGGTGGGTCAAATACCAGGCTATCTTCACTAAGTAATGTTTTCATGGTTCACCTCACGAGGCAGAATACTTCACCCTGACATAGCTCGAGTTCTTAACCTTGGCTCTGCCCTCGTTCGCCTCATTGCACTGGATTACCAGCCTTACCTCAAAAGGCATGGAATCAAAATTGGCCACTGTCTTGAAGCTTCCGCTACGGGTTTCCTCAACATAGGTGGTTCCGATATCAGTCTTAGTGACGGCGCTATGAAGGTCGACCCAGGTGCCACCTTTATTCCTTGCCTGCCATTTATAGATAAGGTCAGCCGTAGCCGATGAAACTGCCCGGAAAGCGGCGGTTAAGCCAAATTCAACCTCGACCATAGCCCCCAATGCCGGCGGCTTAATGATAATGTTTTCAACCTCAACATCAACGTCAGCCGTAGTGGTGTCCTCCTCCGCCGACCATTGAATACCGTCTGAGGTTAAGTCACCCTTGGCAAAGGGATACTCGGTATGCTCTATTACTGCAAGTCCCATGATTTACCTCCCTGAGGAGAGAGGGCTTTGCCCTCTCTCCCGAATTTTACTTTAGTCCTGAACGCCGATTAGAGCGGCTGCCTTGATCGAAGAAAACAGAGCCAGAGACACGTACCACTTGACCCGGGTTCGAGATGCGTCCTTGGTCTCCAGGGAACCAACCGGCTCCACAGTAAGGTGACCAGGGCTGGTCAAGCCGCACAGCGCTCCCTCGCCGAACTGGATAGCGCAGATAATAGACGATGTGCCGCCGGTGGTATCCGTCTCTACGCCACCGCTGACGACATGGGTATCCAGTATCCAGTCATTGACGCCGACAGGGATGCCATCCCAGAACTGGATGAAGTTACCCCATTTATCCCGGTCGGTCTCCATCATCCCCCCGGCCGCCCTGACCAGGGCGTTAATCTTTCTCCGAGTGCGGCGGCTCATCAGCAGTACATCCGGCTTGCCACCCATTACGGCATCAATAAGCTCATCGAGCATAGACAGGGTAAGAGTAGCTCCACTCGCCCCAGCGGCAATTACCTGGTCGCTGGCGGTAGCGGTATCAATAAGCTTTCTTAGACCATCAAACTGCTTGGCATCAACTGCCGAGTCGCCATAGATAAAGGTGTCCTCAAACTTATCCTTGAGTGCCTTAGCCTTAAGCTCGACAACGGCCGTCTCCAGGTCTTGAAGATTGCTTCGGGTAGCCTTCAGGAAGTTATCAACGTCAGCATCTCCCCCCATAATCTTCAAGTTGGCCGTTTTCTGCTCAAAGGTAGGAGTGGACTCCGCCCAGGCATCGCCAACATCATAAAAATCAATGCTGGGCAAGGTATTCTCCTGGTTATAGGTAAGCCCATTACCCACAATTTCAACGAAGGGGAGCTGCTGCAGGATAGGTGACTCCTTAACGATGGTTTCTACTACCCCTTGAAGCAGCATATCGTTTGACAGCTTAGCTGCCTCAGCCAATGTTAGTGCCATTACCTTTTACCTCCTATTGCATATTGAATCTTCTCCCGTGGTGATAAAGCTGACAGGTCAATCGGTGCCCTCTGCGGAGCCCCGGCCGGGACCCTGGCCGACGAAATTTCAGCCTCGATGCCGCTCCTTACCTTACCAATAAGCTCCCTGGCTGATGCCAGAGAATTATTTATCGCATCAAGGCTATCACCGGCAATCAGCTCCTCAGGGACATCAAGATTAGACTGAACCACCAGAGCCTTATAGCTTGATATTGTCTGGTCGAGGCTTTCATTAATCCCGCTCAGCTTATCGTTGGACTCAGCCACAGCCTGCTCCAGCTCAGCGATTCGGGCGTTAGCCTTACTCAGCCCCTCGTCCTTCTCCGCCACCAGGCCCTCAAGCTCAGCAACCCTGGCCCTGGAGGCTTCCCTCTGCTCCGATTCCTCCCCGGTGAGACCCTGTTCCTGTTCATTATTATCTGGCAAAGCAATTACCTCCTGTGGTTATTCCTCAATACCCTCTGCCTGGGACTTTACTGCTCTCTCTCGCGCTCCGCCCCTGACGGATTTGGCATTAAGCTCTTTATTCATTTTGAGGATTCTCTCTCTTTCCTCGAGCCAAAGATTGAATTCCATTTCCGGGTCTTTAATACCAATTTCATTCATGGCCCGGCGTCTTGAGTGGATACCGGTCTGAACCAGTACCTGCTCATCAGCAGCTAATCGGGACATATCCTGGGGCAGCACCGGACCCCACACCACCCTCAGGTAGTTATTACCAAAGTTCTCACCCTGATACTTCTCCAGGAGTTTCAAAACCAGCTCGTTTCTCCGCCTATAGGCAGCTGACCTTATAAGCCTCTTCCGCCTCACCTTCTGCAGCAGAGGCTGGAGCTCAATCTGCATCGCTACTCCGGACAAACCCCTGCCGGCTCCGCCAAAGGCAGCCCGGGGTGACTCCGATATATCGTGCAGTACCCTATACAGCAGATCGATATACTCTATATGCAGCCTGACCCCACCACCCTGCAGCAGGTCAAGCAGATAGGCTTTAGCCTCCTCGGGTATATTCCACACTGCCCCTGGCCTGACCGCAATATCCTCCGATTCCTCCACATTCTCCAGGACAGCGATGGGGTTGCCTGATAGCTCTAATATCCTGGATAGCTGTGACACTGCCCGATTAAGCTCCCGCTGCGGCTCCATAATCTGAGGTAAATCAGACATGCCCCAGAACTTCTTGGGCTCCCTCAGGTTAGGAAATATGACAAACGGGATAAAGCCGTAGGGATTTGGCTTCTTCTCCACCAGAGCATTATCCAGATAAAGCTCAAACTCCCCCTCTGTCCATAGTTCAACGACGGTCGCCGTCTTACTTTTAGGCTTCACCTTATACAGCAACTCGGTTTCCTCGGCCGACAGGTTATATTTAGAGGCTACCTTCCATACCCGGGAGATATCATCCCCCAGCCACCAGGCATAGATACCCTGAACATCAGGAGCGGCAACCCTGACCCGCTTCATCTCACCATCCCAGATAACCTTATAGCCGGCATCACCCAGAATGGCGCAATCAATCTCAGTATCAAGGTCAAGCTGCTCCAGGTTATTATCCTGGTATACCCGGTGTAGAGCTGCTTCCGCCCGTTGAGCCCCAGCCCTGGCCTCAGCCGAATCATCAGCCGCCTCAACGGTAAAGCTAATCCCCGACATCAGGTATGAGGTAACCTTATCTATGAAGACCTTGGCATAGTTAAAGGTCAACCGTTTCTCGCCCCATCTCTCTCTCCCCTCCCAGTGCTTACCATGATAGAAATCCAGCAGCTCCCGGTACCCCTTGAGCCTATCTACATCTCTACGAGCAAGCTGAGTCAGAATAGCGGTATCACCCATTTTTAGCCCTCCCTAGTGCCCGCTGCACAGTGCGCTGGCTAACGCCAAATCCCCGTGCTAGCTCCTTTATCCCTTTTCCCTCAGTAGTGAACAGCCTCACTATCTCCCTGTCCCGCAATCTCTTCAACCACCGCCGCTTACCTCCAGGCTGGTCATAAATACACCCTGGGAACGGGCAATGAAGACAGGAGTCAGCCAGTTCACAGCCCTCATCTCGATAGCGGCAATACTCCGGCGGCAAATCCAGCTCAATGTTCCGGCCCTCCAGGAATCCTGATTCCAGGGGTGAAGTTTGCCGTTCTCTGGAAAATTCAGCGATTTGCCTGCCTGCCGTTTCACTCGACTCCATAACCTTCCTTCTCCCAAGCACCAGCTATATGATGTCATAGTAGTACATATGTTCTACTAAAGTCAATGCTATTTTGTCGCCTTTTTAATTAGGCTTGACAAAAGTGGTCATTTTAGTTATTATTGTTTTGACGAAGTAATACTTAATGGTCAAGCGTTATGGCACTGTTGGATAACTACTTCAATGTGATAGAAGCCAGTCGCCGTCTTAAGATTCATCCCGAGACGGTAAAACGGTTATGTCGGCAGGGGGATTTACCGGCTTCAAAGATTCATAACACCTGGCTAATCAGTAAAGATACTCTTGATAGCTTCGCGGCAGTCTATATACCCAAACGCGGTGCCAGAAAAAGACTGCTTTAAATAAAGGTGGGTTGCCAGGGAGGGGCAACCACTCCTGAATAAAAATTCTTTCCCCTTTATGGGGGGAAGAAGGGGGCAGGTTTTAAAATGAAATATAGTAAAATCTTCCGCATTCTGGTTCTGGCCGTCATCGTCTCCCTGCTGGTGATAACCATACCGGCCGTACCGGTTCTGGCAGCAGCCATTACCCTCGATCCCATCAGTGGAGCGCCGGGCACCGTGGTAAGGGTGGACGGGACAGGCTTTACCCCGGCCCGTGATATCGAAATCCTTTTCGACGGAAGCCGCCAATACTTTTTCTATCTCACCATCACCACCTTAACCAGAAGCTTTACTATACCTGCCGGTAAAGCGGCCGGCAGCTATCTGGTGGAGGTTGTCGACTGGGGTGCCAGCCCTGCAAGCGTGGTAGCCTCGGCTTCCTTCACTGTAACCGGCACGGGCACCGGCGGCCAAGCCGAGATTGCCCTAGACCCCGATGAGGGCTCGGTGGGCACCGATGTTGAGATTGAGGGCAACGACTTCGGTGACAGAGAGGATATTATTGTAGAGTATGATGGCGATGACATAACGGATGAAGTAGACGGTGAGATAGATACCGATAGTCGTGGTAGATTCACCGCCTATTTTATCATCCCGCCAAGCACTGCTGGTGACCATACCATAACCGTTACCGGCGAGGCTACTAATCTTGAAGCCGAGGCTGAGTTTACCGTGGAGCCAGAAATAACCATTGACCCCGAATCAGGCACTCCAAACAGTAATGTAACCGTAACCGGCACTGGCTTCGGTCGCAGAGCCCAGGTTATTATATACTTTGCCGGTGCTCAGTTATTGGCCGCCGATGCTGATACCGACGGCAGCTTTGAAACCACTTTTACCGTAATAAAACTATCATCAGGCACTTACAATATTGATGCGGAGGATGAGGACGGTAATTTAGCCACAGAGACGTTCAAAATAGAGATAGAACCCAGGGCTGATATCAACCAGACCGAAGGCAATACCGGCACCAAAATAACCATCAGCGGCATCGCCTTCAAAGCTGGTGGCAGTGTTAAAATCACCTACGATGATATTGAGGTAGCCGCAGTTACCGCTGATAGCAATGGGGCTTTCTCAGCCGCCTTCGACGCCCCCACCAGTATCGGTGGCCCCCATACCATAACCGCCACTGACGGCACTATCACCAAAGAATTCACCTTTACCATGGAATCAACGCCACCACCAATACCGGCACCATCACAACCAGCCATGAGCGCTGAAATAGAGGCCAAAGAAGAGGCATACTTTGACTGGGCAGATGCTGCTGATGACAGCCTGCCGGTAACCTATACCCTCCAGATTGCCACCGACAGGAATTTCACCGATGACTCGATAATACTGGAAAAGAAAAAGCTGGAGAACTCGGAATACACCTTAACTGAAGTAGAGTGGGAAAGCCTGGTGCCAAACGAGGAGACTGAGGAGGAGAAAATCACCTACTACTGGAGGGTAAAAGCAATAGATGGTGCCTCCAACGAGAGTGAGTGGTCAGGTTCAGGGTCATTCGCCATTCCCCGCTCCTCTGGCTCTGGTGTCACCATGCCTACAGGAATACCTCAATGGGCGATATATGCCCTGTTCGGGCTTGGGGCAGTCATACTCGGCATAATCGGTTTCTGGCTGGGCCGGAGGAGTGCTTACATGTAAAAATTTTGGGGGGCTTTTTGAGTCTGTTGAAGCGTGGTATTGGTGGGGTTTATCACTCAGTTAGTGAGAAGTATCTACAGAGTTACATCAATGAATATGGTTTCAGGTTTAATCACCGCAAGGATAGGAAACCTATGTTTTTAACTTTCCTTGGTCAAATTCAAAGACAATCGTCAACCGATTTCAATCGGTGATACCATACCAAGTCGTTCTCTTCGCACAGGTTGGACGACCTCAGATAAATTATCCAAAAAGTCAGGCTCTTGATAAGCCGTATAAACATCAAATACAGTTGAACCCAAACTTGGCGTTGTCACAGGAACTTGTGTAACTGCTGGAGGAGGGACGGGCAAACTATCCTCCAGTAGGCTTAAAATATATTCTCTTGTAGCATCCTCAAGATTGACTGCTGCCTCCTCAATGGACTGCCCTTGTGCCATACAGTTAGGAAGTTCGGGGTGTGAAAGAAGAAAAATGGATTCTCCTGTCGTAGTCTCATCCCTCATAATTTCAATGGTATATGGTTCAGCAGTCAATTTTTCAGCTTGTTTTATTAATCTTTCATTCATGTCAGTATATTCCTCCATCCATAATTATAGCACATCATTCATTTTGCTTCCGAAGTTGCTGTAATTGGTCTATTAACCTTACTGCGGTACGAATATATTCATTAGCAAGACGTGGGTGCTTATTGGGTAATGTAGCACGGAGTTGTGGATATTCAGGATGTTTTGCTATATCATGCCCCCCTACTCGAATTTCAAAGCCAAAGCCAATATATAATGTATCTAAATCATGCCGTTTCCAGTTGGCAGTTGACCTTCGCATACCTTCCAGAAGCTTTGAAGCTCGACTTGGCACAATTGTCAGCCCCCTGCTCTAAGTTGTACGAGTTCAATCGGAAGTGTTCCCTTTTCATCGTTGTCTACTAGAAATGAAAACTGGTAGGTTCCTGCGGAGGGAAAAACCAAATCTGTTAATCTCAGAACTTGGTTCATCTCAACTCGCCTACCCCCAGTCCCACGGGGAATCTCTCTTGCTTGTGACCAGCTCATAATTTCCACTGTTGCATCATCATTGAGAAGCTTCACTGTCAAATTTCGAGTCGTGCCATACTCAGCTGGAGAAGCAGATAACTTGGCAATCAGATACATTTCAGGTAGTCTCACGGGAAACTTACGGCCATTAATACTGGTAAAGATTCCCATCACATTGAGTTTACCTTCCTTGGTCATATTGGCGTAGTCAGCAACTAATAAAACTAGCAAATCCATTATTGCCCCCCCTTTTAATTGCTGGTAATCCAATGCCATTCTGTACCAATATTTTATTCCTGTCAAGCCCTTATACGTGGCTGCATGGTATATTTACCTTAAGAATTATAGGTAACCTCCCCGGGCGCCGCGCGGGGTATACTGCTCGGCTGCCTCGACCAGCAGTGCCAGGCTCATCAGGAAATCATCATGCCCTTCAGCAGGGTCAACGTAAAAATTCATGGTCTGGCTGGGTCGATAGTGGCTCTTGGCCTTTTCCATCTCAAACCAGAACTGCTGACATTCCTCAGAGCCATCACCCTTATACAGCTTCAACCTGCCCGAGTTAATCGCCGCCAGCAGGCTGAAGCCCAACTCCGACTTTGACTGAGCGGTAAAGGTGAACGGAATAATCCGTGAGCCAAGTGACTTTTTAAGAAATGAGGCCACTGGCTGGCCCACCCCGGTAGCATCAACCACCACCTTACGGCAGTGCCAGACCGCTTTAAGGATATCAACTAGCTGGATATAGAGCTCGGTATGCTTCTTCCCTGTCCACCAGTAGTGCTCCACTACCTTAACTACGGGCAGCTTCTGGATTTCACTACAAGCGGAGAAGTCCAGCTCGCCGATAGTAACCACGGTGGAATCCTTTCTCGGCTTCAAGATCCTTAAATGGGCTCCTTCCTCCATCTCAGCCTCCCCCGCCAGGTCAATACCGGCAACATAGGTTTTACCTGCCTCGGGTTCATGCCTCCTGGTGTGTTCTCCATGCAACTGTCCTCTCTGCTGCGGGCTCAAGAAACCCCCACCGCCACGTATCGGCAGCAGCCGGTATTGGGTTAAAAAAAGGGGGTGATTCTCACCAAGGCGTTCCCTCTCCGCCTCCACATAGGCCGAATAGTCAGGGTTATACTTAGCCACCTCCTCCCAGTCGTATCTGAAGTGGCGTTTTATGCCATCCCTTCTCTCCAGCTCCAGGTTGGTTTGCTTCACCTCCTCCAGCAGGGCGAAATCATCCCAGGTTGTGCCGTAGTGGACGGTGGTAACATTGGTCGTTGCCCCCATGGGCTTAAATTCCTTGGTGTATTTCTCCTTACCGACATCCTGCGATTCATCTATTTCCAATAGAAGGTGAGCGGTGTTACCCACCACATTAGCTGACTCATCGGCCGATAAGAATACAGCCCGGGCATTCCCCAGCCTGATGATGTACCCCATCTCAGCTATCCAGATACCATCGAAGCCAGCATCGTTTAACCTCTCCTTCAATCTCATTATAGAGATAACTGTCTGAGGCTTGAAGGTAGGTGAGCACTTAATCAGGTTTTGATGTTGGCCCATATAGAGGGTTAAAAGCAGGAGTTCCAGCTGGGCTGACAGTTCATTCTTTCCCCCCTGACGAGCAATCTCCACGGAGAAGGTCAGCCCCTTCCGGCCGAAAACGCTATCCAGTATAGCTAGGGCTACCTCACGCTGATACGGGCGCAGCCTATTTATCTGCAAGTCCGACATAACTATAAACCCAACCCAAAACTATTCAGGAAGAAACCGCTTTTCTCTATTTTTGAATAGCGGCGATACCCAGAGGGACGGCAATATCCCTGATAACGCTGCCTATCGCCTCCTTCAGTCCCTTCCTCTGCTCCTTAGTGATTTTGTACCTGGTCCTGATAAGTCTCTCCAGGGCATTGGTGGCCTGTATAATAAGTTTCACATCCTCCGGATTATGTTCCAGTTCCAGGATAGACTTTATCTCAACCCTTAGCAGGGCAATCTCATCATCGATACCCTCAACGCCAGCGGCCAGCTCAAAATCAAGCCTCTCTGCCTCATCAAGAACCTTGGAGTAGAAGGTATGCTTTTTAGCGTTCTGATTGCCCTTTGGGGCGCCTCTTTTTCTCTTTGCTTTTTCTGGCATGTAGTTTATCTCCATTCACTAGGACTCTGGCAGTGGCCAGGACAATGGTGTGAGCGGCCAGGTCCCACCTCTGGTTTTCTACGGCTAACCTCAATAGCCTCATATCTTCCCCCCTTTCTGCTTGGCCTCACTATAATAGCACATATGTTCTATTAAGGCTATAAGGTTTTGTCATGCTTTACCCCCTTTCCCCAACCACCTCCCAGGCATCAAAGGGCGGCGATTATTACTTCCCTATCTACCTCACCCCCTTTATCCCCCTCTCCTTCAAAGGAGAGGGGGAAGGATATTGAGAAGAGGGACGAAGTCCCTCTTAAACACTCCTGACCCGTTAAGCAAACTACATTCCTCAAAAGCAGGGTTTTTGCGGGGTGGAAATCCCCTCTTAAAATTCCCTTGCCCTTCCCCTTGACAAAAGAAAAAGGGGATACAGGTAAGATGTTTTCAGTAAGGTGGATTAAAAGGGGCAAAGCCCCTTTATAAAAAATCCCTTCCCTCTCCCCTTTTGAAGGGGAGAGGGACAAAGGGTGAGGGGTTAATAAACAATCCTAAGCCCCTATCCGATTTGATATTAACGGTGTAACCGTCATACAATAAGACTACTGAAACAATGAAGGCAAACAAAGTAGTAATATGCGTTGATGGAGCATCACGGGGTAACCCGGGGCTGGCGGCTATAGGTGCCACCATAAAGGATGAACAGGGCAGGCTCATCGCTCGCATTTCACAGGGGATTGGCCGGACAACCAATAACCAGGCAGAATACCGGGCGGTTATTGCCGCTCTGGAAGAAGCCATCAGGCTAGGTGCCGGGCAGGTTGAGTTAAATTCAGACTCAGAGCTTGTGGTGAAGCAAATCAAGGGCGAGTATCGAGTAAAGAAAGCGACGCTTAAACCCTTATATCAGCGGGTGAAGCAACTGCAGAGTGGTCTGGAAAGCTTCACTATCAATCATATCCCCCGCCAGCAAAACACAGAGGCTGACAGACTGGCCAATATGGCCTTATAGATTTTTGCCCCCCACCAGAGACTGTCTATCAAGGGAGTTTAAGGAGATGGGGATAAAGGGGGCGAGGTCAGCAAACAATCTATCTACCATATGTTGACTGATAAAGTTTTCCATAATATAGTGTAAGTAGGTCAAGTAAACCGGGTGACCGCTGTGATGGTCTGTTGGCTATCGCAGAGGAAAGTCCGAGCTCCACCGGGCAGGATGCTGGGTAACACCCAGGAGGGGTGACCCTACGGAAAGTGCCACAGAAACATACCGGCCGCCTCAGGCGACCAAGGGTGAAATGGCGAGGTAAGAGCTCACCAGCGGCTGGATGACCAGCCGGCTGGGCAAACCCCATCCGGAGCAAGGCCAAATAGATGGGAAAAGGGACGCCCGGCCCCTCCCACGGGTTGGCCGCTTGACCCTGATGGCAACATCAGGGCTAGATAGATGGTCACCACTCCGATTCATCTGATATCGGAGTACAGAACTCGGCTTACAGGTTTACTTGACCTATTTTCTTAAATATCCTCGCCTTAATCCTTCCTCTCCTTGATAAAAGAGATTCAGCCGCCTCCCGTCAACCATTTATAGATTTAAATTTTTCATTCCCAGCCTAGAGTTAAGAAAAGAGCAGTAAAATTCAATAACTGCACGCTATAAAGAATAACCGCAGCCGATATTATAACGCCAGCAGCCATCAGCAAACTTGCCATCCGGAAAGCAATAATTATATAGTCTTGCCATAGCCAATAGCCGGTCCCCAGGAGTAGCCATCATGGAAACTATCAACCCTGTAGCTCGTGATTTTGTTATATTTTGCGTTCGCCGCCATGGCAAAGAATGGCCAGCCCTGTATGATGAGATGTGCTGGGTAGCCGGGCATCGGCTATTCAGAGGGCTGAGCTATGACGACCTGAGAAGAGTGGGGCTGTCTCTCAGTATCAACGCCATAGAAAATACTATTAAAATAGTGGATTCTATCGCCGAGCAATAGCAGGAAGCCCACGACGGTCTATATTGGCTACCTCACCATCCCCAACCCCTGAAAAACGGGCAACCATTGTTATCCAATCAGCCTGAATTTGTTAGTTTATGTCAATTTCTTCTCCCGCCTCCCCGGCCATCCAGGTATACGCAATCCAGCATAATCATTTATAATAGATAAT
>SDBU01005022.1_pt1 | contig 15984 bp, 23 predicted proteins | sample 2277071 | NCBI WGS metagenome assembly SDBU01 (sample SAMN10397929, study PRJNA504765) | marine sediment metagenome | isolation source: marine sediment core GS08_GC12, 126 cmbsf | place: Arctic Ocean: Gakkel Ridge, Loki's castle | collected 2008
GTTTATAGCCTACATGAGAATGAACAAGGGAGTATGTGGCTTCATGATTGTTGTTGTGTATCAGTTTATTTCTGTACAGACTGTTTGCAGCCAACGGCTAAATTTGATCAAGCATAAGAATGATAAATTATGAGTAAAGTATTTTGTAATAAATGTGATTTTTATGATTGGAAGTATGATTGTTGCGCTCCGGATAATTTAGAAGATACTTATTTACAAGAGGGAGGCAGACACATCCAGAAACCTTTTGAGAAAAATAAACATAGTGATTGTAAATCTCATAAAGATGAGGTAGTTAAAAAATCATGGTGGAAATCTATCTGGTTTGGGGGTTTGTCTGGATTTGGGGGGTCTGAATAGACAATGTATATCCCTGAATTAAATGAAAGAGAAGATGATTTATAATGTACGAAAGTGCTGAAATAGCGGTAAATATGAAAATAGAGGACATAGAAGAACTCTATGGGAAAAAGGGAATACTTCTTGCTATAGGTTTGTTAAAAAAGAGACTAGGTTGGTCTGACGAAAACTATAGCATGGAAGAGATATGTAGTGATTGTATTCACGCAGATATGCATTCATGTTGTGATACTTTTTGCTATTGCATAGAATGTGCAAACAATATGGATGAAGACAATATAGATAGAATCAATGGAACATGTAAAAAAAGGAAGAATCATAATGTATATTTCTGATCCGATTGAAAGAATGGAAGCATCTGCTGAAAGATGGGCAGATGAATATATTAAAGGTAATCTGTTCAAATGTGGTTGTGGCAAGATGTGTAAGTTGGAAGATGGACAACCTATAAGTAATAATCCCTATGCTCCTCCTGTTTGTCCTGATTGTTTTGAAGAATGGTATGATTTAGAAATGAAAGATAAAGATAATGAAGAGATGTCCTGAATGTGGTTGTAGATTATTTTTCAATGAGAAAGAGTGTGAATGGTGCGGGCCTATATATCCTATTTCCGAAGAAGAGTATTTAAAAATTAAGGAAAAATAATGACTAAAGAAGAAGTAATAGAGATGTTAAAAGATATTGTAGAAGAAGTTGATTATGATATATTTAAGGCAATATTTTTGTATGGAGAGTTACCTCCTGAAGATCAACAACAACTTGTTGATAATTTGGTTAGTGAAGTGGCTAAACATATTGATATAGAGGAATAAAAAAATGGCTGAAGAAATAATTATTTGTAATGAGTGTAAAGGAGAAGGAGTAGGCCACTATAAAGCTTTTATTACGTGGTCTGAAGATATTTGCAAGTGCTTTGAGTGCAAAGGAAGTGGCAGACTATTAAAGACAACTACAGTTAAAATAAAACCATATAAACAAAAGAAAGTAAAGAATAAATGAAAGTTGAATTGCCATTAGCTCTTAAATATCGTCCTAAAAAATTCTCAGAAGTGATAGGACAACCTGTAGTGGTTAAGGCCTTTACTAATGCTTTTAAGATGAACAATCTTCATCATGCTTATATTTTAGCGGGAAAATTCGGCACAGGTAAGACCACAGTATGTCGTATAATCGCCGCTACAGAAAATTGTTTAAAAGAAGGGAAAGACCCATGTGGTAAATGTCGTAATTGTAAGGAAATATTTGCAGGAAAATCATACGAAGTAATTGAGCAAGATGCTGGGAGCAAGGGGAACGTAGACGACATAAGGTCACTTCATAAATCTTTATATCAATGTCCTGTTGAGTGTAAAACAAAATATGTAATTTTTGACGAAGCACATAATATTCAAGGAAAAGCAGCAGAAGCTGCCTTAAAAATGCTAGAAGAACCTCCTGCAAGAGTTAGATTCCTCCTCGCCACCACCGAACCACAATCTTTTAAAGATACTATTCTTAGCCGCTGTATCATGTGGACTTTTAACCAGGTGTCTAGATCTGATATATTTGACCATCTTAAAAATATATCAGGAAAAGAGAATTTGGACTGTGACGATAAAACTTTACAGCTAATTACAAGATATTCAAAAGGGTCAGTAAGAAATTCCCTACAAAATCTACAAAAAATTATGAACTATGTGGGAGAAGAAAAAATTACATTTCAATCAGCATTAGAGTCTCTTGGAGTGATTGATGATACTTTGTACTTTGATCTTTTTAGTGGGATTATTGCCAAAGACCCCACTAAATGTTTTACTTCTATAAATCAAATGTTTAGAGATGGCAAAGAAGCCAAAATTATTATAGATGGTGTTTATGAACATCTTAATAACTTACTTGTTACTAGAACTTGTAGAAGTGATATTGACTCTTTTGACTACACTCAGGAAGAGATTAAAAGATATTCTCATCAGAATTCGACTATCACCAAAAATGGTGGAGATGATATACTAAGAATGATGAATATTATGAGTACAGTATCCTTTGGAGTAGAGTATAATCTTAATCCTGCTCAACTACTTAATAAATTTGCAGTAGAATCTATACAGATGTTTAGAAAAAGAAAATAGATAGACTAATCCATTTTTAGTTATATGTCGATAAAATAGTATTAAAATGGCTATAATTGAAAGGATTTTATATGGGCAAACCAAGACCCGTAAAACGGATCTCTGGCCCAATAGAAGGACTTAAATATGAAGAATTAGTAGAAGTAGTTAGAGGGAATGGAAGAGAAAAAAGAAAAAATTGTGCTTATAACGAGATAGAGAAAAGGATAAAAGTAAAAATTGGTTATATCGTCAGGCAGTTTTTCATACCAGGACATAATAGTGATGATATATTGCAAGAAGCTTTATATGCCTTAAGATTTAAAGCTATTCTTGATTATGATAGTAGCAAAGGAATGAGAGAAACCCCTTATCCTTTTGATAAGTTTGCTATGTTATGTATAAGAAGGCATTTAGCAACTTTATTAAAGAGTAGTTTTCAACTTAAAAGAAAGACTTTGAATAAAAGTCTTTCTTTAGATCAGGATAGAGGTTCTAATGATGGTGAAAATTTATATTTAGTAGATATTCTCACTGATTCAAATAAATCTCTTATGGAAATAATAGGGAAAAAAGAATATCATAATAATTTAATGACTATGTTATGTCAAAAGTTATCTAAATTAGAAAAAGAAGTGTTGGCTTTATATGTTTATAAGTATTCTTATGAAGAGATAACAGATAGACTCAATAAGGCATATAAAAAAAGAGGAAGTAAAAAGAAAATAAATATAAAAACTATAGATAACGCACTTTCGCGTCTCAAAATGAAGGGCAAAGAAATTTTTGAAAAATATGAAGAAGAAGAAAATAGTGATTGAAAAGTGAATATTAAAATATTATAATGAAGTAGTAAATTGCAGATATTAAAAAAGGAGTAGAAAATGATTTTTGAAGTAAACAAAGAAGAATTTATAAGAGCAATTAAACCAGCAGTAGAGGTAGCGAGTAAAAATACTCTTAAGGATTTTAAGTATGAAAACCTATTAACAATTAAGGCCGAGAAGGATAAAATAGTTTTATTTGCTTTTGGAGGATTAGTGAGTCTTATTGCTCCTATCTCTGGTAGCAACTTTAATATTGATTATAACTGTGAAGAGGAAGGGAGTGTGACTATTTATGCTGATGATTTGATGACATTTATGCAATCTCTCCCAAAGGACTATGATAAGGTAAAAATATCTTTAGATTCTAATCAGTTAAAAATAGTATCAGCATCTCAAAAAAATAGTGAGAAGAAGAGGAATTCTGTAAGGACTATGCCTATTGTTTCAGAGATTGTTCGCGCTCCAAATCTTGGAAAAGTTTTTGAACAAGATGTCCAGATAGATAGAGAGGTTTTCGTAAAAGGTATGGATGGAGTTATCTTTGCCCCTGCTTTTGAAGAAAAAATGTATTCTTATATGTGTATGTTATTTGAAGCAAAAATAGAAGAAGATGAACAAGTAATTAGATTTTCAGCTGGAACTGGTGGCCGTTTTGCCATTAAAGATATCAGTGGAAAGCATATTATTAAAAATAATCAAGAGGCAAAAATAATTTTTCCTAAAGATAGTCTTAATATGATATCTAAACTTTTATCTGATGCTTCTTCTCCTCAGGTTTCTGTCAAATCTATTAAGGTGAATCAAAAAGATGATATTGCTGAACATATTATGATAGAATTTGATGATATGTCATTGTGTATTTTTGGAATAGAACATTTTACTGGTTATCCTGACCTTACAAAGATTATAGCTTATAAGTACTCAAATAGAGTTTATAGTAATTTAGAAGATTGGAAATCAATTGTTAAAACAATTGAAGGAACTAAACACAGGTGGAATGAAAATATTCATAATACAGAGGTTGTTTTAGATGTAGGTGAAAACGTGTTTGAGATTACTCCTAAAACATCTCATGCAAGTCCTACTTTTGTTGATATGGTAGATATAGATAACTGTCATGTTAAAGGTGAAAAAATATGGTTTCGTTGTAATTCCGACTATATAAGAGAGATGGTAATTCAAGGAGGAAACAAAGGCAAGGTTCAACTTAATTTTGAAAGTCAGGCTTTGTTGGAAGGTCTTTCTGATGAAAAAGAAAAGCAAAAAACAATGAAACCTGTTCTTGTTAAATTTCCTACACATGTGGATGAAGCCAAGGATATATCAGATAAATTTTATATGTTTTTCTCAGTTTCTACAAAATAATGAATAAGATTATAGTTTTAGAAGGTAATATAGCTCAACGTAGGAAAGCTCTTGATGATTTTAAAAGCACCCTTGAAGAATATGAACTTGTTATTTTTAATAAACAAGACAGCTATGGATATGTCTCTCAGATGGTAACAGAAATTTCTTGTTTTGGTCAGAATAGATTATTTATCATTAAAGAGCTTCCTACTGTTGAGGCCCCTACACAAGCTCAGGCAAGGACAAAAGTTTTAAATTACTTTAAAAAATTATTTAAAACTGTTCCTTTCGGTAATAGCATAGTGTTTGATAATGTAGGTATATCTTCAGAGCTATTTTTTAAAGAAGTTAAAAAATATGGTAAGGTTTACAAATTTAATCAAAAAATTAATAAATCAGATGCAAAGAATATGATTAGTAGATATTTTAAGAGTAAAAATATTATTCTTAATTCTGATATATCATTTTTAATAGCTGATTCATTAAATTTTAATGGTAGTGATGTCGATATTGATAAATTACAATTGATGATTAAAAAGATTTATCATTATGTTTATGGTAAAAATAAGATTACAAAAGAAGACATTTTTGCTGTCTGTTCTTCATCTAAAGATTTTATCATATGGACTTTTTATAATATGCTTGATGAGTATAGTGCTTCTAAGGATAAAAATATAGGCCCTATTATTAGCTTAATAACAGATTATCTCAATAGTGCAAAGTATTTAGGATATGAAGTGTCTTTTTTATTAAAAGGAATGATATGGCGATATGGTCTTTTATTAATGATTAAAAAAGATATAAATGATAATATATCTCAAAAGGATATATCTAATAAAATATCGAATATAAATAAACTGGAGCTTAGTGGTAATAAATATAAAATAAAATTAAAATCTAAAATAAAAAATAAAAAAATAATTCCTGAATATTCTTCTAAAATGATTAATTCCGTTATGGGGGGTTATGGAAATTCAGCTTTGGCTTGTTACACATATGACCAATTGGCATTAGTTTATTACTCGTTGGTTAAAACATTGATTAAGATAAGGGTAGGATGCTCAGATTCGGAGATTATGATGTCTATTTATGTCGTTATTTCCGTAATATGTGGGTTTTTAACAAAATGGAATACAATAGATGGTTTGTTAGAAAATAAGAAAATGTTTTATAGAATGGTGAATTAATGGAAGAAATATATAAAAATATTTTATTATTAGTACATTCTTTAACTCAATTATCAGGAATATCTTATAAATATTATGAGGAGGCAATTGAGAAGGATGGTGAAAAATTAATAAAAATAGTTGATAAATGTGAAAAAAAGTTCTTGAAAGTGAAAGAGGAACTTGTTAAAATGGTCCATGAAGTCGAAAAACGACAAAAAACGGAAGAAATTCAAGCTGTAGAAACAGAAAATGGTTTTTTAATTCCTTGATTTAATAGGCAAATAATGAAAATAATAAGGTCAACTAAATGTAGTCTAAAATATTTAACTAATTATTGCTAAATGAATGATATTTATTTAATTAAGGAGTCAATTATCTCCACTATAAAAGTGGAGACTTGTAACTATCGTCGTTACGACGATAGTTACAATAGGCTGATTGACTACAGCCTTACTTGGGTAAGATATACTATCCAAGTAATTGTTTTTAATGTTAAATGATGCATTTAAGTCAGCATTTAACTGATAATTACATTTAGAACACTTAAATTGAGATTGGTTTTTACGATTAGAACGAGAAATATGACCACATTTACTACATTTTTGAGAAGTATAACGAGCAGAAACGTATTCTACTTGAATACCCTTTTTCTCTGCTTTGTACTTCAGGAACTGCTCAAATTGGTAGAAGTTCCATTTATGAACTTCTGTTCTTTGTTTCTTTCTCAATCTAACGTTCTGCCTAATCCCAGTCAAGTCTTCAAGAATAATAGTACTTCCTTCTTCTACAGACTTTACGATTTGTTTAGCAATGCAATGATTTACATCTCTGCGAAAACGGTTAACCTTTTTAGAAAGTTTTTTAAGGTGTCTTTTTGCAGATTTAGTTCCTTTACTTTGCAGTTTGCTTTTAAGTTTTTCGTATTTATCTGTAACTCTCTTAATTTGAGAACCACTAAAGAATTGTTTTTCAGATGTTACTGCTATTTTCTTAATACCTCTGTCTATTCCTACATAATGGTCTTTTTTAGGGATATCTGTTTTTTCAGTAGAGACTGTAATATTAAGAAAAACTGTATGATTTCTAATAAAAAGTTCAGCAGAACACTTTTTCCAAGTAATATATTGTTTGAAATAGTCTGGTATTTGAATAGAATACTTCTTTCTTCCGTCAATAGTAAGAAGAGAAATTTTTTCTTTATCAAACCATATAGTAATAGAGTTTTTGTCGTATCTAATAGAAGTTTGTTTAGAGACAGGCTGAGTAGCTTTTTGTTTCTTAATAATTTTAGACCTAACAGATTTGAGACTTTCAGTTGCTTTTGTTCTAGCTGAAATAACAAGTTGGGAAGGAAGATTAAATTGTTCTCTAACAGTTTTATAAGTTTTATGATGTAGTGAGATAGCATTATAGTCACTATCTTGCCAACCTTGTTGGCATATAAGATTATATGCTTGAGTATATGCTTGAATAGTTGATAGTATTTCTGTTTCAGGTATATCTAATTTAAGTTTAATTGTACGAGTTAGTTTCATATATGTAAGTATTCGACATAAAAGAGTTAAAACCTTTAATAAAATGATAAATTTAGAAAAAATAAGTTTTGAGACACTTCGTCAGCCTATGGCTGACTTAATGTCTCATCTTCCCCTCCCACAAGGGAAGGGGGCCTGAGGCACAATATGAAAGATTATGGTAACATTTAAAACGGTAATAATTAGTAACTAATAGTGTAAATTTAAATGAACGATTTTTAATTTAAGGAATGAAAGATTATGGCAACATTTAAAACAGTAACAATAACGATTAGTGATGATGGATCGATAACAGGAGATATAGCTGGAGGCAAAGGAAAAGACTGCGAAGGTATAGTTGATGACTTGCTCAATGCTTTAGGTGATGAAAAGAAAGTAACAAAAAAACCTGAATACTATAAAGACAATAAAGTTCAGGTTAGACAAAGATTTTAATTAAGGAGAAAAATATGACTTTTAAAAAGATTTTAATATCTGATGGTAATCCTGTGATTATAGGAAGTACGAAAGTAGATGAGAGTAAGTTCCCTCCAGGCTTTTCTTATAGGATAGAAGGAATGATTTATACAGTTAAATCTGATGTTACTCAAGAAACTAGTTCTCCTATGAGAAAAGTCATTGTAAGTGATGGATCAACAGAGATTATTCTTGTTGAAAGTATTATGAAAGACTTAAAAGAACCAGGTTGTGAAATACTTCCTCTAGATCCAAGGTTTGCTAAAAAAGATCCTGTCAAAAAAACAACTAAAAAAGTAGCTAAGAAAAAGAAGAAAAAAACTACAAAGAAAAAAGTAGTTAAAAGGAAGAAAAAAAATGACTGAAGAAATTGAATTAGAAATTTTACCAAGTGGTCGTATCAAGTTTAAAAGAGGAGATAAGGGCCATAATGACAAGATGAAACAGATTATATCATCTATAGTTGATGATGATGAAGAAGTTATGAAACAGGTAGAAGAGTTCTTTAGTGGGTCTGAAGATGTAGAATTATTAGTGGGAGATACAATATTTTGCGGTTAATAGTTTGATATGTAGTTCATGTTGAGGTTCCTTTGTTAATAGCCATATGATTTAGGTCATGTGGCTATTTTTTCGCTCTTAGGTCGATATGTTAATATAGAATATGTTGATTTAGGAGTAAAAAATGATGAGTAAGTTCGATGTTATCTTGGCGATAGATCCTGGGATCTACGGAGGGCTAACGATTTTTGATGGTAAAAAACAACCGCAAGTCCATAAAATACCTCTTCTAAAGATAATAGTAAATAAGAAACCTAAAAATATTTATAATGTTGTAGCTATAGCTAAAATATTAAGACCATATCAAGGTAAGAAAGTTTTATTTATACAAGAATTTGTTGGAGCAATGAAGTCAAATGGTGGAGTTTCAATGTTTGGATTTGGCAAATCTGCTGGTTTAACCCTTGGAGTTGCTGCTGGCCTCGGTTTTAGCCTGTGTGAGGTTCGTCCTCAAAAGTGGAAAAAACAGTTCCCAGAGCTAATTACTCAAGGCATTATAGATAAAAAAGCAGAAATTAAGGAATTAAGAGCATCTCTTAAAAAAGAAGTGGAGAAATTAGAGCTATTTGGAAAAACATTAAAGGATAAGAAGCTAAAAAAAACGAATAAAGAACAAATAAAGACATTGGAAAAAGAGAATAAAAAACAGACAGATAAGCTTAGTAGGCAGATAAAAGCAGAAGCGAAGACTAACGCAAGGAACTTAGCTATGAAACTCTACCCTAAAATGGCTGATAAGTTTGTAAAAAAGAACACTGACGGCCTGGCAGAATCTGTTTTGATAGCTCTCTATGGAAGGAAAAATCAAGATGAGTTGGTTCAAAATAGCTAAAGATTTTAGTAATAGAAATATAATTAATTCTAAGATAAGATACTTAAAAGCGCTTAGAGAATCTATAGCTTATAATTCTAAAATAGTTTTTCAAACAGGAAAAACTGTTAAAGAGTCTAATTATAAGATTATAAGTTCTTCAAAGATATCTTCTTATCCCTCATTACATGATATATTGATCCAGGCCGACTCTTTAGTATTAGATAGTCCCTGGAAGTTTTCAGAGTTATGCACAATGGCAACTCAAAAAATTGATAATTTAGTATATGCCTTAAAAAAAGAAAGAGAAGAAATTACTTTTGGAAATAAAAAAGAAGGTCCTAAGAAAGGATGGTTTATTACTCGATAATAAACAAGAGAGGTTTTAATTTATGATAAAAGTTATACACGGAGAAATATATTCAAGTAATTTTTCTCAATTAAATCAATTAGTTGAAGATTTTTCTTCATGTATTCGTTTTTCATATAATAGATTTAAAAAAGATAAACTTGAATTTAATGACGTTAGAAGAACGTCAAAAAAGAAGTACCCATCTTTAGGCTCAAATTATGCTGCAGATGCTGTTGTTCAGGGTAAGGCATTTTACACAAGATTCAAAGAGCAAAAGATAATTTTTGGAAGTCGCAAAAAATGGAAAAAATTCAAGGCAGGACTAATAAGTAAGGAAGAGTGGAAAAATATAAAAAATAATCAAATATATTCTAGAGGAAACAAGAACAAAAAAGGCAATCCTAATCTTAGAATTGTGGATAATAAATTAAGAGTAACAGTAGGAACAAGACAGTTTGTTTTTTATCAGTTATTTATTCCTCAAAAATTTAAGAGAGAACTTAATCTGTTGATTGAGTCAGGAAGAGCATATAATGTTAGGCTTATTAGGAAAGATAAAAATCATTTTAGAGCAGTGGTTGACTATAAAATAGAAAATCCACTTGTTAGGGTAGATTTTGCAAATGGAGCTATAGGTGTAGATACTAATCCAGATAGAATTGCTATTTGCGAAATAACAAAAGATGGGAATTTTATTAAATCATTTTCTTTAATTAACAATAAGCTTCAATTTGCTTCGGCAAATAAAAGAGATTATGAAATTTCCTTATTAGTAAAACAAATAATATCTTTTGCAAAAGAAAAAAGTAAAGGTGTTGTTATTGAAAATCTTAAATTTAAGAAAAACTTTGACTGGAATCATAAATTAAATAGGATAAAATCTAATTTTACTTACAGAAAGTTTTTAGAACTTCTTGTGAGAAAATGTATTGAGAATGGAATTACTTATAAAAAAGTTAATCCAGCTTATACTTCTATCATAGGTAAATTAAAATACAAAGATATTTATAAAATGAATACTCATGAATCTGCTGCTTATGTAATAGCTCGCAGAGGACTTGGGTATAATGAAAGATTGTCGCTTAGAGGATACAATCATAATAAAGTGAAAGAATCAGTTTTTAGAACCCTTGCAGGAAAGTATAAAGACAAGAAGGTTCATTCATGGTCATTATGGAAGTGCTTAAATGACAATATTAAAGTTGTCCTCACAGGACTTTCAAGTGATACGTTTAATCTAAAAGAATTAGATGATTGTCAGTATGACACACTTGATTATGGAGGTGAGATTCCTTCAGATAGAATCTTCTTGCCAAAACTGATCGCAAGGAGTAAGAATGAAATTTTAGGGGCTGAAAGGACTCCTTCATAGTTAATTTAGTTAATTATGTAAATCGGGTTTATCTAATGGCAAAAAAAATAGATGTTAGTAAAAGCAGTATTATAGTTTCTAATCAGAATATGGTTCCTTATCTGTTCAATTTAGATAGAATAAAGAAGCCTAATTGTAATTTGTGTCAATTTGAGTTTAGAGATGAAATAGAAGAAGTATATGAGAATCAAAAGAGAAAAAATTACTCTGCCATAAAGGTAATATTAAAAGATAATTATAATTTTGGCTCTTCTGTCAACAGTATTAAAAACCATATGTTATATCATTATAAGGTTCCTCAAAACAATCTTTCCTTAAAAGAATATGCTGAAGATGTTCAAAAATGGGTTAATATGCAAACTAATAGATCTGCTGCTTTAAAATCAAGAATAGCCATACTAGAAAGAGAAATGTTTACAATAGCTCAATCAGGTATAGATCTTGATATTGTAGAAAAGAGAAAAAATGCGGAAGTAGTTAAGAAATTAATAGAGACTATTCTTGTTTGTGAGAGTAAATTAAAGGACTTTGAAGAACAAGTGAAGCCAGTTACATTAGTATTTAATCAACTTAAAATTATAGTTAATGACGAGTTAGAACATATCAACAATATTAAAACTAAACAAGTTCTTGGTTCTGTTCTTAGCAGATTAAAAGAGAGCGTTGGGAATATGATAATAGATTAGGAGATAACTGTAATGGAGAAAAAAGTAACTAAAAACTATATAGTATTATCTAAAAAACCAACAATAGGCAATAAAAAAAGAGATATTATTGTTGTTAAATCTAATACTCAAACTACTAAAAGTTCTACTAATATGGTTAGAAAAACAAGAAATTGCAGTGGTTGTGCTAGGAAAAGGAAAAGTGGATAAAAATTTCATCTTATCATCATTAAAAAAAATAAGATCATTATTTCCCTATGTGATTGATTGTCCAGATAAGTTACTAAAAGACTTAGAACTTATAATTCCATCTAGATATATGGTATTCCCCTGTGATATTATAGACTTAAGAAATTTTCTTATTAAAGAAGAAATAGTATCTTTTAACCCTATTCCTCTGTTTTCTCACATATTTGCTAAGAAGTATCTAAAAGACTATTCTTTATTTTTAATCTTAGATTCTGAAAAAATAGATACTGACAATAGCAGGTATGGAGGATTGCAGTTAAATTTTTGTGAAAAATTAGACATAACTAAACTTATAATAAGAATTATAGTAAATGAGCCTTCTGCCTGTGGCTCTTTTAATACTGTAAAAAATTTAATAAAAGAATTTGGGTTAGGGGTAGAGTGTTTAGTATCAAACAGCATACCAGGGATATCTTCTCCCAATAAGAGACTATCAAGGACAATAGTGCCTAAGATAGCACAAAGAATTACAGGAGAGCCTGATTTATCTCTTACCCCTAAAGAAAAAAATATATTTGAGTTTTTAAGACAAGTAAAAAAAAATTACAATCTTAATATTCAGATGAGAGTAGTCGGAGGATGGGTAAGAGATAAATTATTAGGCATGGAAAGTGATGATATAGATATAGCCATTGATATGCCAGGATATGATTTCGCTAAGATAGTGGCAGAAGCTGCTGTTAAAAATAATATAACTAAAGATCCTAAGGCTTACAGGGTGAGTTTAGAAAAATCAGCAGATCCTAATGAGAAAATTCCTGATGACAAATTGATGGTGGGAGCTGTTAATCTATTTGGTCAAAAAATAGAATTTGTTCCTATGAGAACAGAATACTATCCAGATCCAAACAGTCGACAACCAGAAGTAACTACCACTAATAGCCCAGAAGAGGACAGTAAAAGAAGAGATCTAAGCTTCAATGCTCTTTATTACAATATAGAAACAGGTAAGATTGATGATTTTGTAGGAGGAGTAAAAGATTTAGGATTAGAAGATGGCAAGATGATTTTAAGGACTCCTGATGAACCATATAAAACTTTTCATGAAGATCCACTTAGATTGTTAAGAGTTTTAAGATTTCACAGCCGTTTTCCTAACAGTGTAATTGATCCGTCTATTATTAAGGCTATGCAAGATCCATCTATTCATGAGTCTTATACGAAAAAAGTAGCACCAGAAAGAGCAGGGCCTGAAATTATGAAGATGTTGATGGGAGATGACCCTGTTAATTCTTTAAAATTATTATTTGAATCAGGTCTATATAAGACTGTTTTTAAAGTTCCCTCTATGGAAACTATAAATGAACAAGGCATTCAGATGGATCAACAGACCCCTTGGCATAAATATAATTTAGCAGAACATACTCTTGAAGTAATTAAAAATCTTAATCAAATTATGAAAGATAATGGAGAAACTGATTACATGAGAGGACTTATGAATTTAGGAGGCCTCTGGCATGATTTTGGAAAAATGCAAAAAGGGATACAACAACCTCATCCGAAGAATAAAGGACAAATGCAATATATAGGCCATGAAAGAGAATCGGCTATAATGGCAGACCAGATAATGAAATCTATAGGTGTTGGTAAAGATGATAGGAACATTGTTAATCAAGTAATTAAATTACATATGAGACCTCTTGATGCTGACAAGTGGGGGCCTAAAGGAAGAGGTAAGTTTCTTAGAGATACTAGAATGCATGGAAAAGATGAAGAACATAAGGACTTGTGGAAATACGTTTTTTATCATGCTCAAGCAGATAGTATGTCGTCTCAACCTGATAAATTTAATATAGAGGAAAGTCAAAAGTCTTTTAATGATTTTAGAAATTTTGTAGAAAGTCCGACTGGGTCTTTTAGAGGAACAGTTTTAAATGGTAATGATATAATAAGTATATTCCCTCAATTAAAACCATCAAGTGGGTATATTAAAGAAGTTTTAGATTATATTAAAGAATTACAAGATGCTAATAAAATAGATGTAAGTAAAGATATTAGTATTGCAAAACAACAAGCTATAGAGGCTGTCCATCAAATAGCCCCTCAAATTATCAATAAATATAAGGAGACGACCATGGGGTCTAATTGGTTTAAAAAAGTAAAGATATCTCAAGTGGCTCCGTTGTCAGGTGAAAGTACTATAGAAGACCCTGAGATTAAAAAAGGGCCTGATAATATTCTTCCTAAATATCAGGTGGATATGAAAGTAAGGGACAGAAGAAGATCAGTAGCTCAGGCTCAACAGTTTGGAAAAGTAGAGAGTATAAAAGGAAATAAAATAAAAATAGTTTGGAACCCTGGAGATAAAGAAAAAAGAAGAGAAGAAATATTTGATATGGTAGAAAATACAGAAATTTTATCTCTAATTGTCGAGGAGATATAAAAATGTTGCAAGCTGCCTTTGGAGGTTCTTCCCTTATCGAAGATAATACAACTGATATTATAGATGATCCTATTTATTATGAGCCTGGTTTTAATCTTTTATCTCCTTTAGAAATATCTTCTCCTAAGGCAGATGTTATTTATATTCTTATTAGAAAAAGAGAGAACGATAGGGGAAGTAGTTTTGAGTCATTAAGTGTTAGTTCTATCTCAGCTACAGCTAAAGATGCAACTAATGGAGAAAGTCTTTCTTTGTTAGTCTCTACTAATAGCTCTGAGAATTTATTTGAAGTTAATCCATCTGATTTTGAACCTATTATAATACGAATCGATAGTCAATTAAATATATCTAACCCAGAATTAAGAGTTAGAGTAATAGATTGTAATATTAAAGACACAACAGATAATAGTTTTATTACTTTTAGAATAATAGTAGATGAGGATACTCAAAATTTTCATTATATTCCAGTTAACAGAAAAGCTCTAGCAGATAGAAACACATTTACAGCATTTGGTACAGAAGCCTATGTTACTTTAAGTAGTGATAGCGATTCTTATGTGTTATTTTCTCCTAATGCGTGGCTAAAAGAGACTACAAAAGATAAGTCCCATTTTTCTTATCCTCAAAATTCTATTTACTATGAGAGACAAGATTCATACAATAAAGAAGATTATATATTTTCTTTAAACTCATGGAGTCATTCTTTTGTTAGAGACCAGGTATCTGTTATGAATATACCAGGATACAGCAAGGCAGGAATAGTCTTAGTTGACAATATGCTTTATAATCATATAGTAGAGCAGGGAAGAAGTGTTAGTGCTACTATTTTGGTAACTGGAGAACTAAGTGGATTTATAGATACTTTTAAGATTAATTTTTACAGTTAAGGAATAAAAGATGAGTTGGTTTAAAGAGGCTAAAGATAATTCTTTTATAAAAAAGGTAAAAGAAGTTTTAAAAAGACATTCTTTTACAAGGTCAATAGCTGATTACTATCATATCCCTATTGAAGAAATAGATACTCATTTACAAATAGAGGTAAGTGATCTCGATGGTAAGTTTGCTGAAGGGAATGGGAAGTTAATAAGAATTGATAGAAAGCTGTTAGATAATAACTTTTTCAAAGAAAATTTCCATTTTGTTATACATGAGTTCTTTCATTGGCTAAAAAGAAGGTCAGAAGATAAGTTTTATTTTAATGATTCAGAAGAGGTGCAAAGTTTTGTACTTCAAATGACTTGGGGTCTTATAGAGGGAAAAGGGGAAAAAGAAGTAGTCAGTAAAATATATCCTATTATAAAAGCTCATTTTAAAGATGAATCAAAGTTTGAAGAAATATTTAAAGAGATGATGACTAAAGCTATTGGACTATATCAAGTTTATAGAGAAGGTGAACCCCTGCCCCTTTGGTAGGGATGATTTATATTCTGACCGCCGAACCGTCAGTCAAAAGTCTGGTAATCGGGTTGGTTGTTGTGGTATTTGGTGAAATTATACGGTTTATAAGCGCCGGAACTCTCGTTAAATCCAGGGGTGTGGTAAGAAATGGTATCTATGCATACACAAGAAATCCCCTGTATATAGGCTCTTTCTTTTTAGGGTTCGGAGCTTGTATCATAAGCAGAAATTTAATATTTTCTGTCGGTTTCATCATATTCTATCTATATGTATATTCAGGTGTTATTCGACGAGAGGAACATTATCTCACCAAACTCTATAGTGATGAATATCAGTGTTATACTCAAAAGGTGCCGCGTATTTTACCGAAAAGCTTTAACCTCTGTGAAGTTCTCAAAGAAACGAAGCCTT
>SDBU01005023.1_pt1 | contig 15983 bp, 13 predicted proteins | sample 2277071 | NCBI WGS metagenome assembly SDBU01 (sample SAMN10397929, study PRJNA504765) | marine sediment metagenome | isolation source: marine sediment core GS08_GC12, 126 cmbsf | place: Arctic Ocean: Gakkel Ridge, Loki's castle | collected 2008
GGCTTGTACAGGCAATAATCTCGCTTATCGCAAACAGGTATACGAGGAATTAGGTGGGTTTGCCAAATTGGGATTTACAGTTGCAGAAGATAATATGTTTCTCCAATGGGTTAACCGGTATTCTCAGTGGCAAATTCAGGCTATTTGTCATCCTGATGTCACAGTGTTGACCCGCCCGATGGAAAGCATCAGAAGTTTTTTTCGACAGCGTCTTCGCTGGGCGTCAAATAGTCTGGCGAATCGTCTTTCGCTATTATGTTTTATGGTCGTAGTATATGGATTTTATCTTTTTATACCTATCGCATTGATACTCGCGATATCCGGTGCCTTCCCATGGACGCTCCTGCTTGCGGTTTTCGCAATCAAAATGCTGCCGGAATTTTTCTTGGTATTGCGCGGTTTACAACTCTTTGATAGAATGGATTTATTAAAATATTTCCTGCTGCTAGAACCCTGTCAGGCTGTATATGTGCTTATCTGTGGTATCTGTGGTTTGCCAGGTAAGGGGATTTGGAAAGGCAGACGATACTACCATTAAAAACGGAAAACGGAAAAACCGAAGGTTGCGAGCCTTGCGAATGGAGGCGAGCGAAGCGATGCCCCGCCCCGCGGACACCGCGTAGCGGACAAACAGGGCTTCTGCGACGAAAAGAGCTAAAATGTCCAGATATTATTCCGTGAGGTGATACATGATTTATAAAGATACAGAAGAATTTTTTAAATATCTTGATAACATGGAGACAAATATTGAACCTTGGATTGATAGGGGGCTGCAGCTAGCCGGCTTGATCGAAGTATTCGGGGACATTAATTCTACCTTAGATTTAAATAAGGTACTTATGCGCATTATGAAATCAGCCGAACGCGTGATGCACGCTGAAGCGAGTTCGTTGATGATGCGAGATGAAGAAACCGATGAATTAATCATCAGTGTGCCGACCGGGCCGGCGACAGCAAAATTGTCGGGATTTCGGGTCCCACCAGGTAAAGGGATATCGGGATGGGTTGCGGCGCATGGACAGCCAACGGCGGTTCCAGATGCGTCTAAGGACCCCAGGTTTTATGGGAATGTTGATGAGGAGTCGGGATTTCGAACCAAATCTATTGTGTGTGTGCCGATGAAAAATCCAAACGGTGAAATCATCGGCGTGCTACAAGTGCTCAATCGCATTGATGGCAACCCTTTTACTGATGAAGATATTCCGCTATTTACTGCTTTTGCTGACCAGGCGGCCATTGCCATAGAAAATGCGCGACTACACATCGAAGAGTTGGCAAAAGAACGTCTCGAACGAGAGTTAATTTTGGCACGCCAGATTCAACAGGGTTTTTGGCCCGAGAATCCGCTGCCGATAGATGGATTAAGCATCGCGGGCATGAGTCACCCTGCGATGGATGTTGGAGGCGATTACTACGATTTTATTCCCATAACAGATAATCAATTAGGCATAATAGTCGGAGATATTTCTGGCAAAGGGATTTCCGCAGCATTGTTGATGGCGACCTTTAGGGCAGCGCTACGTGCGCAAATAGACATCCACCGCTCCCCGAGTGATACTATCTCGTTGCTGAATAACTCTGTCGTTAGAGATACGCCGCCGGAAAAATATCTTACTTTATTTTATGGCGTATTCGATACGGACACACGCCAATTGACTTATGTCAATGGCGGACATACACCGGGTTTTTTATACAATGCGCATAGCAAAGAGGAAAAATATCTCGACCTTGGTGGTACATTGGTTGGATTCCTAGAAGATTTTCCCTTTGAAGAAGGTGAAGAATCATTAGAATCGGGTTCTGTGTTGTTATTGTTTTCAGATGGAGCTACAGATGCATTGAATATGGACGACGAAGAATTTGGATTTGAACGTCTATACGCGTTGGTGCGTGAACATTGTCATCTGGATGCAAAAGGTTTAATTGATGTCATCTATCAGAATATTATACAATTTTCAAAAGGAGCATCACAATTTGATGACATCACCATGATAGTTCTTAAAATTGAGTAAAAGGAGGATGAAATGCCTGTTATTATCAAAGCAAATAAAGATGAAATGAGCGCGGAAGCTACGCAGATAATTAAAAATGCTTTACAACGTAAGCCAAATTTGGTGTTGGGTTTGGCGACGGGGAGTACCCCTGTAGGTACGTATGAAAAACTTATCCAAATGTATGAAAAAGGGGGATTAGATTTCTCGAAGGTTGTTACTTTCAATCTGGATGAGTATGTCGGTTTGCCACCCAGCCATGAGCAGAGTTATAACTATTTCATGCACGATAACTTATTTCAACATATTAACGTGCCGCCGCAGAATATCCACATACCGAATGGTGTTGTAGAAGACCTGGAAGCGCACTGCGCATGGTATGAAGAGCAGATTAAAAAAGCCGGTGGAATTGATGTGCAAATTCTGGGCATTGGAAGCGATGGACATATCGCCTTCAACGAGCCTGGAACATCACTGGCTTCTCAAACACACGTGGAAGCATTAGAGGAATCGACGATTCGGGATAATGCGCGTTTCTTTGAAAGTGAATATGATGTTCCCCGATTTGCCATTACGATGGGTGTTGCGACTATCATGGAGGCAAAACACTGTATTCTGATGGCAAATGGCGAAGGTAAAGCAGAAGCCATAGCTCAATGCGTGGAGGGACCAATTACCTCTCAGATTACATCGTCCGCCCTGCAGATGCATCCAAACACAACTGTTATCATTGATGAAGAGGCTGCATCGAATCTAAAAAGAGCAGAACATTATAAATGGGTATACGAGAATAAACGCGAGTTGTTAGAAGGGTAGTGCTTTTGGGCGTAAATAAACCACCATTTTCGTAATTTGTGATTCGTGTTGCGTGTTGCGTGTTGCGTGTTGCGTGTTGCGTGTTGCGTGTTGCGTGTTGCGTGTCTGGCTTTCCAGAATTGTTGGTAAATTTGTGCCGTGATGCAGTAGTTAGGATGGAAGGTTGGACGGATGGGTTCCCTCCATTCTTCCATCCTTCCAATAAACTGCCATACACCATCATAGCTCTATGCTCTACAGGCACTCGTCACTCGCCATCAATTACCCCTTTCAAAACAACGTCAATTGCTGTTGTTCCTTTGGAGTTTCCGTAGATTTGTTCTTTGCTGCAATTAGGTCATCAATTAGCAGTTGCCGCATCTGCTTATATACATCGCCATGCTGACGCAAAAGGTATGCGGGATGCAGCACCGCCATCACAGCGGAAGCATACGGCGAATCGGTGAACCACTGTCCGCGTTCTTCCGTCATTTTGAAATTTTTATGAATTAACAAATTGGAGGCAGGAGCACCAACACATATAACTACGGAAGGCTTTATTAATCCCAATTCCGAATCGAGCCATTTATGGCAGGCTTTCACTTCATCTGAGCGCGGTGGCCGATTGCGTGCGCGGCCATCTTCGTTGATGATACACGCGCGACACTTAATGACGTTTGTAATCCATAAGTCCTCACGACGTAATTGCGCTTCCTTGAGTATTTCATCGAGCAGACGCCCAGCGCGCCCCACAAAAGGGCGTCCAGATTTATCTTCGTGTTCACCCGGCCCCTCGCCCACCAAAACTATCCTCGCATTTGGATTGCCCTCTCCGAATACTACCTGGGTGCGCGTTTCAGATAGCCGGCAATCAGTACAGACCGACGCCTTTGCTTTTACATCTTGCATCTGTTGTTCTAATGATTGTTCCATTAAATATCATCTCCTTAATTGGATAATCTGGTAATTCGGAAAAGGGGCAACTTGGTTAAGTTCTTCCCCTCCTTTTTCAATTCTGTTAATGATGTCATCAGACCATGTAGAATTTGACTGAATCTTTGCCAGATATTTTTGTTTCCAACTATCTGATTTGTCTTCGATTGTTTCCTGAGAACTTGACTCTTTTTCCAACAATTGCCTCAATTTTTCTCGTTCAACTCTTTTTGTCGCAGAAGTCCTGTTTGCTTCGCTTTGCTCGCAACGGCGTCTGAAAAGGAAAGTTCTTTAGATCTTTCCGTTCAGGAGGGGATGAATGCCCAATAACATCAATTGGGAGGGGTTGGGGAGGGTGTTCCGTTTTCCATTTTCCGTTTTCCGTTTTTAATGCGCACCGCTCAACCCCTCGTATGACTTCATTCACAAGAATACGAGTTTTGAAAAAAATCACCTCACCGGGGATATCAATAAAATCCTCCGCCGAGCAATTCAGTTTGTCCGAAACTACTATTACCATATTGGACAGCTCAGCGCGGCGTAGCTTATCCAATTTCTTTTTAAGATAATCCGGCGTCCAAAAACCGACAATTTCCATCAGCGCGCGTCTACCGTCGGGATGGACAAAAGCAAAATCCGGAATCATCACTGTATCTTTAAGGTCGATAATGTCTGCTTCACGTTCTAATATCCACTCCGTTTTTGTCGCGGCAAATTTTTCTGCGAAGGCGCGCTCAAGTTTGCTATCAAACTCACCTGGGTCCTTGTAATGGGATTGCAAATCAAAGTCATCGGCTAATTTAAAAATATACCGTCTTCCCTTATTAATCACGATGTCCGCTTCCATCCACCACCGATTACAGTGCAACAGCGCGGGTAGAAACAATGCCATCTGAATGCCGTATTTCAAAGACAACCGGAACATCGACGCAGGTCCGTCAAGTGTGATATGATAGCCTTCCTGATGGTTACCCGTAACAACGTGTATCAAGCGAAAGAATTTTATAAATTTAAAAACCAGTTTATATTTCGTGGGGATGTTGCGATAAATTCGGATACGCAGTTCGCTTGCACGATATAGCATCGCTTGTGCAAGCGCGACGTTGTATCGATGTAGCAACCATTCCGGGGTAGGTGGTTCAAAATTAGTCATTACGCGATTTTCCTCTAAATCAGCATACATGCCACTGAAAATTTGTTCGACGCTAATACCGATTTGTTGCGATAGAGATTCAACAGCCTCATCGCGTGTCATATGATGTGTTAAACCCGCTTCCGTCACGATTGGATGGTGTGTCCCAGAAAACGCGAAAATTTGCTCGCGCAGTAGTTCCGGCTCCATTGCAGAGACGATTTCAAATTCCGATTTGCCTTCTAATATTTTAGCAAAACCCCGCGTCACGCGATAATTGGTGTTGTACGATTCGTATTCTTCAAGCGCCGCCGCTAATTTGCCTCTGGTTTTTTCGCGATGCGCCGCGTAAATGTCGAGGATGTCCCTGGCCATCTGGAGGTATTCTTCGCTCTGCGGGTCGACATAGGTAACCAAAATCTGTTCATTTTGGATTTGGTATCGAAGTAGTTCGGAAGATAACATAATATTTATTTGGTCGTATCCTTCACTATACCGACTATATGCAATCTCACCACATGAAAGTGTAATTTGACAAAGTCAAACTAAAAAGCTATTTTAAACCCCCACATCACTTGCGGTCCACTGTAGTTTCTTATCTCTCGCTTTTGCCTGTGGAATTCAACCCAATGGTACCGGAAATCCATATTGAGTTGAAAGTGCCTGCTTACGAGAAAATCCACACCGCCGCCGATGAATCGACCCGCTGTAGTTGTGATATTTACATCAGTGAAAACAGCGTCGCCCCAAAAATCGTCCTCAGTGATGATTTCTACCTCCATATATGGGCCGATGCCAGCGCTGGCATAAGGGCGTAAAGATGACCTACTGGGGAAAGGAAAAAAAAGCGCGCCAAAGCTGATGGGCATAATAGTTACTTGATGTGTATTTGACTGATATCGAGAATAATACCGACCGCTTGATGTTGTCACTTTGGTCTGTGTGATACCGCCAAGTGCGAATTCCCAGGCAAACATGGGATTCAGACGATACGTGTAAGAAAAAAAGCCGCCAACCCCTGATACAGAAATGTCGGACCAGTGATTATCCCACGGGTCATCACTATAATGCACTTCAATACCAACAGAATCACCGGTGTCCCATACGCCGAAATGAAAATTCAGGCTCGACCTATCATCACGCCATCTATCCTGATGTCTGCGCGCAAAAACCGGGCTAGTCATCAAAAATATGATTATCAGTATAGAGGTCACGTATTTGGATACAAGCATAACTCTCATCATTCTCATCTCCCAAAACTAATTGTTTTCTCAATCTATATTGGAGTAAGCATCTAATATGCAACTATTATATCAAAATCGAATAGGAAAAGCAAAAACTTTCGTTAATTCTACTAAAGTAAGTTAAGCTCATGAGTACAGAGAAATTCATTGACACAATCAGGCAATTATGCTACATTATATCGGTTAGAGGAACTCACACTACTACTCACAGTTTGATATTTTTTTATGCAGTTTTGAATAAAACGTGAAGCGTAAAACGTAAAACGTAAGATTCTTACGACTTTAGTGTGGAAACACATTTCGCTATTGACAGCGAATTAGGTAGATTAACCTAAAGACTATTCGATAAATCCTTAAATTCGTTGTCATATCGCAATGACATTTCCACACTTAACCTTGAAGAATCAAATTGGGAAGGAGTCCATCAATGTCACCGAGAGAACGAGTATTGGCAGCATTTGAGCGCAAACCAACCGATAAAGTGCCCATACATCACATCGGTTTTTCGTCCTATGTGGCTTCTATCATTTTAGGACGCGAAGCATACATTGGCGGTGGGATACAGCAATGGAGGGAAGCAAAAGCGTTGTGGGAAGGCGAAGATGCTCATCGGGAATATCTGGAGCGGTCAAACCAGGATTCTCTTGACATAGCGCGTGTCATGGAACATGACCTTTTACGCTTGTCATACTGGCGGATGGCGACGAAACCCACGAAACGAATAGATGAATATACTTTCCTCTATGGCGACCCAGAGAAAAACTGGCATACTATGCGTTTTGACCCGGATACGGAATTGTATCAGATAGTTGACCGGTATCCACCTAAGCAAGAGCCGACGTTGGAAAGCATTGAGCAAAATATCCTAGCTCAAGAACGTTCACTGGAAAATTATCATCCAAAGCCGGAGAGTTTTGCCGGCACGCGCGCTATCATGGAGACCCACGGCAGAGAACATGCTGTCCGCATTGGAGGGGGGAGTTTGGGTATTCCCAACAATTCACAAGCTTGGTTGGAAGCTGTCGCATTGATACCAAACCTGGTGGCGCGTTATCTTGATGCACAGGCAGAACGTGCGGCAAGAAATATGGAAGGCTTGGCGGCGGCAGGAGCAAAATTGATTTTCGGTGGTGGTGATTTCGCTTCAAATAAAGGACCATTCTACTCGCCCAAAGCGTTTCATGAATTGATGTTACCTGGCTTACAAAAGATTGCCGACGCATGTCACAAACATGGCATGTATTATTTATTCGCCAGCGATGGGAATTTGTGGCCCGTAGCCGATGACCTATTTGGCAATTCGGGAGTTGACGGCTATTATGAGATTGACCGCAGAGCAGGGATGGACCTTCGCACACTCAAGGAAAAATATCCGCATCTTGTGATGATTGGCAACATCAGTTCACATACTCTCCACATGGGTACTAAGGAGGATGTAATTGAAGAGACGCTATCCTGCCTAGAAGAAGCGAAGCGCAGTAGTGGCGTCATCGTGGGTATTTCAAACTATGCTCTATCAGGCACACCGGAAGAAAATATTTGGGCGATGGTCGAAACTATTAGGGAAAATCGGTAGAGGGGCAAAAGGGCAAGAGGGCAAGGGGGCATTCTCAAAGGCAAAAGGCGGAAGGCGGAAGTACCTGGGCAGGTGGAAATTTCTTGCTTTTACTTCCGACTTCCGAACTCCGAATTCCGGAAACAGGAGGTGTTTTATGCTGTCCCGAATATGGATATTTAGCGTATTTGTTCTTTTAATAGCCACGTTTTCCGTTCATGCAGACGATACATTTTATCTCATCAAAATGGATGACCAGCCCGTGGGGTATGTCCACTATACCGTCGAGAAACAATTGAATTCTCTGCCATTGCGTGAGTCAATGTCATTGCGTAAATCAATGTTCATCTACACCACCGTATATTTTACCAGTAACCAGGCGGGTTTGGAACAACGTATAAAACTGACCGCGGAATCGGAATTACAAACCGAGACATATCTGCCAAAGCATTATCATCTCGCCACTTTCATCAATGGTTTTTCCCAATCTACTATAGAAACTAACTTTACATCGAATACCGCGCAGCAGGTGATTCACGCGGCAGGTCAAGAGTTTCCAAACAGCATTTCTCTGCCAGGTCCCACATACCTTGTGGACAACAACTTTCGCGTGGACTTGTATAACTATGTGTTGCAAAAATACGATACTTCGCACAAGGATGTACAGAATTTCCAAATTCTGATTCCTCTTATGGTTCCTCAACTTCCCAGTGCCCTTACTTTCACTGTAAAATGGGTCGGCGAAGAAAATCTTATCCTTGATGATAGAGAATTTGTCACATATCATCTTGAAGGCGTAGTCGCTGGCACCACAATGGATTTTTGGATTGCCAAGGACGACAAGCAGATTGTCAAATGGATTATGCCCTTCGGTGAGGTAACTTTAGCAGACGAAGCAATCGTCTCCGAAGGACTTGTGCCGTGGGATGTTTCGGATATCGTGCGCAGGGCTGCCGGACAGTCGATAATTCCAACCGATGTCGATATGGGAAACCTGTACGACATCACTTATCTAAAAACACGCATCGATTTGGAAACCCATACCGAGGAATTTATCACCGATACCTCTAACCAAAATTTTGACGGTGCAATTGATAAAGAGGAGGGGAGTACGCATATTACAGGCGAATTTACAATGCGTGCTAGCGAATATTCTGGAGAAAATGCTCCGGTATTTCCTGTACAATCTATATCTTCTGATGATATTCCTGATGATGCAGAAATCGTTCAACACGCAAAAGCGTTGACCGAAGTCGTAGCCGAAGTCGCCAAGACTTCGGGCCCTTCGGCTACAGTAAAAACAACATGGGAGGCAACGCAAACAGTTGTGGATTGGGTGTTCCGGTCAATTAAATATGCAGCCGTGGAAACTTCAGCGAAAGAGTGTTTCACCCAAAGACGCGGGAATGCCGCGTCAAAAGCGACGTTGACCGTCGCGCTGTTGCGTGCTTTGAATATTCCGGCGCGCGTTGTGGGCGGCGTTTTATATGTCAATGGCGCATTCGTGCCGCATTATTGGACGGAAGTCAACATGGGCGCAAAGGATGGTTGGATATCGGTCGATGCGGCGACGGGAGAATCTCGACAATTCAACGCAGGACATATCGCGCTGTGGCGTGGCTCGGGCAAATTAACGCCGGACGTTTTTTCTTCAATGAAGATTGATGTCGTCGATTATCAAACTTCGGCGACAACATGGCAGGACTTGTTGCCGCTACAAGTTGGTGAACATAATAGATACGTTTTTCACATCTCCAACAATGAAGCAGGCGATAATACCGTTGATATCCTGGATACCATCACGTATCAAGGAACAGAGTGCTATGAAATCCACTCAACTGTAAATCTCAATAGTCATGGCGAATCAGACGACCAACATTCCCAAATTAGCGGACAATCCACAATGTATCTATCCAAAAATGGTATAACGCTCTTCTATGAGTTAGACCTGCACATCAACGGTCAGAAAGAGCATATAACATATACGCGAGAAGGAAACACACTGCATCTGACCCGTCAGATAGGATTGGATGCAGAAACACAAGCCGATTTCAACGTCAATAAAAAGACGTTTTTCATCAGCGATAACACGCCCTGGCATTGGGATATGGTGTTTCGACAGCAGGAGTTATCGACAGGACAACAACTGGTCATCGAAGCCTTTAACCCGCAAACGGCCACTCCGCAGGAATATACAATAACCATCTCAAATGTTGAGACGATTGAAGCCGGAGGACAGCAGTACGAATGCTTTAAAGCCGAGACTGAAGGATACACCTTTTGGGTTTCTCCGATAGGGCGTGTGATTAAATATGCGGTGCCGAAACAGGATTTGGTCGTTGAATTAGAATAACAAGGAGTGCAAATATGACAACGAATTCAAGGATTTATCGAATAGCATTTGTTTAATCCGATGTATTAGTTGTCATATTCTCCCACAACCCCAAGTTCCGCTAGGAGCGAAATGTTTACATGCCGCCCTAATCCTTCGTTTTGCTCTGGACAGTTGGGAATGGTGGACATTTGATGACTATAAACATAACGTCCCTAACGGGACTTTTCAGACATGCTCTTAGAGAAAAACATCATGGAGAAATTCCAAATAATAGCAACTATTGGTCCCGCTTCGCGGAAATTTCCGGTGGTACACGAGCTTATCCAGGCGGGAATGACAATGGCGAGATTGAGTTGCGCGCACGACAGCCATGCTGCCCACGCGCGCACCATTGAACTTGTTCGAACAGCTTCGAAACAACTTTCTAGGTCTATTCCTATATTGCAGGACCTTCAAGGACCAAAACTTCGCATTGGCAATATTCAGGTCAAACTTTCCAGTGGGCAATTAGTTACTTTGCTGCCGGAGGAACAACTTCCAGGCTGTCAGGGAAAGGACGTCTACATCCCGCTTATGACTACAATACATCAGCATGTCAAAGCAGGAGATATGATTCTGATAAATAATGGCATTGTTCAGCTTGAAGTGAAAGAAGTAACTGGATTTTCAACGTTGTGTGAAGTAAAACGTGGCGGAATGGTTAGGCCCAAAAAAGGTATCAATTTGCCTACGACAAATATTCTCACCGAAGCGGTAACGCAGAAAGATAAGGAAGATTTAGTTTTTGGGATTGGGCACAATGTAGAATGGATTGCTGTATCGTTTGTAAAACGGGCGCGGGATATCATAGATTTGCGTGAATGGATAGTAAAGCATAATCCCGAGAGGATGCCGCTTGTAATGTCGAAAATTGAGACGAGGGAATCAATAGAGAACCTTGAGGAGATTATAGATGTCTCCGATGCTGTAATGCTCGCGCGGGGTGATTTAGCACTGGAGGTGTCCTTTGAGAAACTGCCATATTTGCAGAAAAGGGTAATTTCGGCATGTCTCTCTGCAAGTAAGCCTGTGGTTGTTGCGACAGGTTTGATGGATTCAATGTGCCACCGATGCGTGCCTACCCGCGCGGAGGTTATGGATGTCGCCAACTCTGTCCTGGATGGCGCGACGGGGCTCCTGCTATCCCAAGAAACCGCGGTGGGGAGTTATCCTGTCGAAACAATGAAGATGGTTTCACTCATCGTCACAGAGGTAAATCGAACATTCCACAATTTGCAAAGATAATTGGGAGGTTACCCAGTTATCGTCTTTGGAGATAATGTACCAAAATATTGATACCAAACGCTATCGCCAGTAAAATTACCCCCAATGCGATTCCTAATTCAAATTCGCCTGCGCTGATTTCCGTCGCGATAGCTGTAGTTATCGTCCTTGTCGAACCTTTGATGTTGCCGCCTATCATTATTGCGGAGCCGATTTCTGCGATAATCCTGCCAAATCCAGCGGTAATCGCGGCAAGCAGACCAAATTTCGCTTCAAGCAGGACAACCCAGGCCGCCTGTGTTCCTGTAGCCCCTAGAGTCAAAGCAGTTTTCTGAACTCTCCTGTCGACGCCCTGTATCGTTGACATCGTCAATGCCGCGATGATTGGCGTGGCTAAAATGAATTGCCCGATTACCATTGCATTTGTTGTATGTAGCAATCCTAATGCACCGAATGGACCGCGGCGGGAAATTAAGGCATAAACAGTGAGTCCTACGACAACGGTGGGCAACGCCATCAGGGTATTTAAAATTGTCGCTACTGCCTGTTTGCCTGGAAATTCTTTGATGGCGATTAAAAAACCTAATGGCACACCCGCGATGATGCTAAAAACAATGGCTGTGCAAGATACTCTTAGGGATACGAGTACGATGCTGAAAATTTCTTTGTCAAGCGTACACAGTAATATGAATGCTTTTTTGATGCCTTCGAGAATCAAGGTTAATTACCTTTGCAAAAATACACTTCGTTGGGTCTAAATCCCCTTCCAATTAATTCGTAATTCGTAATTCGTAATTCGTAATTCGTATTTTAATCGGTACGGCTGTAGGGTAAAAGAGCGCTTTGCCAAATAGTTTATGTTCGGCGATGATTTTTTGTCCCTGCACCGATGTAACCCAACCGATGAATGCCATTGCGTAGATATAATTGACATGCGCATGTTTTGCTGGGTTGACAGCGATGATGCCATAGGGGTTAAACAATCGCTCATCGCCTTCGACGAGGATTGGCAAATCTATTTTCCCTTTGTAGGAGAGGTAAGTCCCCCGGTCAGTTATTGTATAGGCTTGTTTTTCATCGGCAATCTGAAGCGTTGCGCCCATGCCTTGACCAGTCTCCAGGTACCAATCTCCTTTGGGTGTGATTTTAGCCACTTCCCAAAGCGATTTTTCCTTTTGATGTGTTCCAGATTCGTCACCTCTGGAAATGAACGGAGCCTGCTTGCCTGCTATTTTTTTCAAAGCCATTGCCGCGTCTTTCATGCCTTTGACGCCAGCCGAGTCATTCTTGGGACCGATGATGATAAAGTCGTTGTACATGACATCTCTACGGTTGACGCCGTAACCATTCTTGACGAATTTCTCCTCCGCGGCTCTGGCGTGAACGAATACGATATCAACATCGCCATTCTCACCAAGTTTCAACGCTTTACCGGTGCCCGCCGCGATAACATCGATTTTGACATCGAATTTTTTCTCGAAAGGTGGTATTAAGACATCAAGTAACCCGGAATTATCCGTGCTGGTTGTCGTCGCCATTTTTATGCGCTGTCGGCCCAGAGCAACAGATAAAATCGAAAATGTAAGAATATACATTGTCAAGATGACAATAATGGATTTTTTCATTTAAACCTCTAATTTCAATTGCTTATTTATTTCTATTCTCTGATTTCCACAAATATTTTGCGCCGAGGGTGCTGCCGCATTTACCCCGTGAGATAGTCTTAGTCGTCATCTCACGGGGTGAATGCGTGCAGGGGAATCGGCACATAGTTATATCCATCAATCCGATGTAACTTTTGAAGGTATTTGGAATGAACATCAAATCCATTCATCCGAAATGATGGGCGATTCCTGACAGTCACACGTCCAATGTGAATTCCTGTGTATTTACCTTTAGGGATGACAGCACGCACAAGATCTCCCGTTTGAAATCCGAAGAATACTTTTTGCCTTGTTCGATGGCGTATTGGGAAACCATACTTGTTGGTACCGCACATTTGCCGATTGCCATGCCCGGTCGCAATTATTGCCAATGGACGCACACCTTCAACGTTAAGCATCTCAGGTGTTGATGCACCGACACAAGCAGCATCAAGCCAGTGTGCTTTAGGCAGCCCATGTCTAACGCGATTGAACTTGGTACGTCCACCGGTGCCCAGTTCAATCGGTAAGCCTGTTGCTTGCAAGCGTCGGTAGATTTCCCACCGTGTGGCATTAACAGCGGCGGCATCTGTCAACGGCTTCTTTGCTTGCTCTTGGACTTCTGGATGCCCAAATTCCTCGGCTGTCTGATTGCCCTTGCGCTGATTGCATTTGGGGCATGCAATTGTCAGGTTGGTGACGCGGTCACTACCACCGCGGGACTTTGGTATGATATGTTCGACTTGAAGTGGAACATTGTTTTTTTCGCAGTAAGCCCGTAGCGAAGCGAAGGGGCGAAGCGGCTTTTCACACTTCCGACCAAATTTTCCTAGCAAGTATTCCCGAACCTCGTAGCCGTGCAATTCACCTTGCTGATATTCAACACCAGAGATCTCAGGGTTCTGCATCTTTTGCGTGTCAAATTTGGCTAACTCTAAACTAATCGCCATGATGGGACAATACTTTCGCAATCGAGCAACCCATGTTTCGATATTATGAACCCGGCTCATTAACGATGGCGGCAACCAACTAGGACGCTTTCGGTTATTAAATCTCGGCTTGCGGTATCGTGTTTTGCGATTCCGACGACTTCGACGAATTGCTCGACGGGTATCCATTGCTGTCTTGATCTGCTGTCCCCGGTGTTGAATTTCAGCAGCAAACACAACTTCATCTGTCTCATCGTTGACCAGAGCGATTCCCGTTGTTTTGCTGCCAGGGTCTATCTTTAATCGAAGTGGTTGTTGTTGGTCTAGATCAATTACTTCCCGTGTCAAAATAATAGTGAATGGATAACGGAGATAAACGGCCGCTTTTCTTTTGCGTAATAGTTGTCTTGCACGCGCCGGATGACATGGTGCAAGTGGATGTTTCTTAGTGTCTAAAACGAATACCTTTTGCATTGGTGAAAGTCTCCTTTCAATCGTGGAACTGGGCGACCCCTGTTCCAGTAATGGTCACCTCGCCAACGTTATTGGGTGGTTTTATCGCGGTGCTATACTTACGAAGCCTTCCGCGTCGCAAGTACAATTTATCACTTCTGTGATATGCAAGTCGCACCGGTTTCTACCCCGTACACTCGTTTAACGACTTGCCGCCGTAAGCCCAGCGAAGCGCCAGGCGTCGGGCGAAGCGGTACTTCAGAGCGTCGGACTGGTGAAGTATCGCGACGGTGCCTATATATTCACCGGTAGTTCCGTAAGCCCAGCGAAGCGCCAGGCGTCGGTGAGCGAAGCGAACATAACAGAGCCCCGTCAGCTTAGAGCTGGTGGCTGAGGCTGGTCAACTCCGAGCTTCTACAAGCTCCCGCCTTTAGGCGTGGAGTAGTTGACATCCGCCAATTCCATACCTTCCTTAACTGCTCTTAGATTACTAAACGAGGCCCCGTCATAGTGTCCCATAGTTAAACCATCCACACCGCATTGAGCCGAGACGATGACACCCTGTCGAATAATCTCAGGCGTGGCTTTCGGGCGGACGCCAAGCGCGGAGAGGAAGTGCATCTCTTCTCCTACTGCGCGGCGCACAGACATCAGCCAACGCCTCTTGTGTTCCAGACGTCCCATATCACCGCTCTGTTCGGAATAATCCGATGAACGGATGGAATCCAAATGTGGCTTCAACGCGCGTAAGTCAAGTCCGCTGAGTTCCTGATTCGATGAGATATAGGCATTCAAGCGCAGGTCAATTGTCGGTTTTATCGCATGAATGCGGTCATGAATATCCTTGAAAAATCGCGTGAGCGAATTGCGCCGAAACACCAGCCATTGTAGTAATTCAGGCACTTCCATCAATACTGCTGTCGCGCTGGTGTTACTTGCCAATAACAAGGCCATTTTGTGCGACTGTTCCAGAGTTGGATGCGCGATGCTGTCGGCAATGGGGCGCAGAGCAGATTTAATCTGCTCATAATCAATCCCCGCATCTTGTGCCGCTTTTTGGCACGAGTCACAGAAACATCCGCCAAGAGTTGTTCCCAATACTCGACTTGCATCATGTGACCCTCCATGACCGCTGTTGAAGGGAATTAGGCAGGTCTGGATGTAGTCCACATCATAATTGGTTGTGAGGTCAGAAAACAATCCGATAACGTATTCTCGCGCATCTGGGTTGTTGAAACAAATCAATTTGCCCAACCGATTGCCGTAAATATCATGCTGCATGCAATCGGGAAATTCGTTTTTAGCGCGCTCATTATCTATGAGTGTATGTGATAGCTCAACACCCGTTTTCATACTGCGTTTGCGTGCAGCGTCGATGAGTACCTGGAGCCAATCGGTATCTTTCAAAAAATCTCTGTCCGAAGTACGCGGTTTGATACGCCCGTAAAATTCTGGGTCCGGGCGAAAATACGCCCGGCTATCTTCGGGACAGTAGGTTTTTCGAACGGGATTATGAGGGTAAAAATAATCCGTCAAAGGGCGTTTTTCGTGATGCATCAGCGCGACGAGATACGTAGAGTTGCACGCTGTCATCTCCTGCAGGTTATCCAAAATCCGTTCAATACCCTCATCCGCTAAATCCCATGCGTATAAACTGCCTGAAATCTCAAAAAAAAACATAATCTCCTCCTTGTTGTACTACAACGAGAC
>SDBU01005024.1_pt1 | contig 15982 bp, 12 predicted proteins | sample 2277071 | NCBI WGS metagenome assembly SDBU01 (sample SAMN10397929, study PRJNA504765) | marine sediment metagenome | isolation source: marine sediment core GS08_GC12, 126 cmbsf | place: Arctic Ocean: Gakkel Ridge, Loki's castle | collected 2008
GTCTCATATTTCCGTGAGCCAGGTGGCGAGGCTGGCGGCGAGGCCCGCCATCACGTCGTAATCGAGCTTTTCGGGGGTGTCGGTCGGCTGGTGGTAGTGAGGGTTCCTCATGAAGGCGGTGTCCGTGATCATGATGCCGCGGTACTCCTCCTGCCAGAAAGACCAGTGGTCGGAGAAGGAGGCCGCGGGGAAATAGTCCAGGACCAGGGTACGCGCCGGGACCTTGCCCTTGCGCAGCGCCCGCGTCGCGTCAAAGGCGAGGTGCCGGGAGCGGATGTTGCCGACCACGGCGAGGAAGTTGCCCCTGTTGGGGAAGAATAATCCCAGGAGGGGCGGGTATTTCTGGGAAAAGCGCTTGTGGGAATAATAGCCCACGGACTCCAGGATCACCGCGCCGTGGATATCCTCCTTCCGCTCTTTCAGGTGGCGCGTGTAAACGCGGCTGCCCATCATGTTGGTCTGGAAAAACGGGGGCTCCTCGTTCACGAAGAAGGCGAAGCGCGCGCCGCGCTCGAGGGGCGCCTGCGCGAGGCTGCGTGCCAACTCCAGGAGCACGGCCACGCCGCTCGCGTTGTCGTCCGCGCCGGGGTTGGCGCAGGAGTCGTAGTGCGCGCCGACGATGACGGGCTCCTTCGTCCCGTCCCGCCCCTCTTTTATGGCGATGATGTTCGCGACCTTCCTCCCGGCGACCTCGTACTCCTGATGATCGACGTGGTAGCCGCTTTCAACGAGCACGCCCGTGATGTAACCCCGCGCGCGCACAAGCGCGTCCCCGCTAAAAATATCCCGGATGCCGATCTCCACGCTCAGGACCCGGACGTGCTCCCTGAGCCGCTGTGCCGCCTCCCTGTCCCCGCTGCCCTCATAGGGCCGCGACGGGTGCCACCCAAAAGAGGTGATCGCCACGATAAAGATCGCGATCCCCACCGCCCAAGCATATTTGATGATCTGCTCGACCATGAATACCCCCAAATATGAGACTAATAGGTGAGACTAATAGGCCAGACCTATGTGTCTCATTTTCGTGAGACACATAGGTCTGGCCTTTTGGTCTCATTTTATTGGATGAGGGAGCGGCGGGGGGAGGCGTACTCCCCCAGTTTCCAGAGGCCGGCTTCGCGCCGCCACAGCATCCGGGCCAGGATAGTCGTCAGTTTAGCATAGTTGCAGGCTTCGGCAAAGAGACGCAAGGCAAAGGGGTGACGCTTCAAGAACCGGCTGCGCATCAGCCGGCGGATGAACGGCCGCGGGAGGAAGGATTTGGACGTCAATGAGATGATGCAGGCGATGAAGAGCTCCTCCCTCTTTCTCGGGTACGAGAAGCTGAAACGGAACTGGCGCAGGGCCTTGGCGGCTTTGCCCTCGACCTGGTCGGGGGTAATGAGCCCCTTCTCGAGCAGGGTCTTGCACAGCGCCGTGCCGGGGAAGACCGTCAGGGAGTACATGAAGAGGTGGAAGGGCCGCGGGAGGGTCAGCAGGAATTCGGCCAGGGCCACGTTGTCCTCATAAGAGACGAGCGGGTTGTCGAGGATGACGTCATAGACGACCTCGGCGCGCAGTTTGTGGAGGCGGTCTGCGAGGGCGACGACGCGGTCCAGGTGCAGGGGCCGGTCATAGACCTCGGCGGCTTTCTCCGGAGAGCCGGTCTGGATGCCGACCTGCACGCGGCTCAAGCCCGCCTCCTTGAGGCCGGCGAACATGTCGCCTGACGGGCACTCGGCGTTGAAGAGGACCTCAAAGGGCAGGCCCACGGCCTTCGGATACTTTTCGCAAAACTCCTGCACCCACTCTTTGGGAAAGATAAAGGTATCGTCTTCGAACTTTATCTTCCTGATCCTCTCCAGCCGGCTCAGGGCGGAGGATATCTCGGCGAGGACCGACTCCACCTTTCTGATGCGGTGATACTTCTGGCCCGGATAGAAGCTGCGAAAGATGCTGTTGTAACAATAACTGCACTTAAACGGGCACCCGCGGGAGGCGAAGAGCCTGAGCTCGGCGGCCTTCTGAAGAGGGTCGCCCCAGCGCAGCCTCCCGTCGATGAAAAACTTATTCTCCCCGCCGTAGTCCTGGCGGGGGAGCGCGTCCAGGTCCTGGATCAGCGGACGCAGGGGCTGGAGATGGACGCGGCCGTTTTTCTTATAGCAGATATTGTCGATGCCGGCGAGCGGCGCGCCGGCAGCCAGCGCCCTGGCCAGGTCGCGCATCGCGTATTCGCCCTCGCCCCGGCAGACGACGTCGCAGTCGGCGAGGCACTCCCCGGGAAAGGCGCTGGCGTGGATGCCCCCCCAGACCACGGACACGGGAAGTTTTTCCTTGATCTCTCTCGTCACCTCCCTCGCGATCCCAAGAAAAGGAGACGTGAAGCTCAGCCCCACCATCCCGACGTCGAGGTCTTTCAACAGAGAGATGAGGACGCGGACCTCTTTTTTCGAAGGGGGCCGGATGTCGTTATTGACCCAGCGCTTCAAAAAGATCAGGGAGGTGAAGATCCCGTCGTTTTGCAGGACGGAGGAGATGGACCGCACCCCGTTATTTTCGACACCGTATAATGAAACGAGGGCGACGCCGCTCATCGTCTTGCCTCCCTGAATAAACGCGCCATCTCCAGAAAGCTCCCGCGGTGGTGCGCCAGAAGGCTTATCTCCGCCCAGCACGGCCGCAGGCAGCCTGGGCACTGCGACGAGAGCCGCTGGGACGACTTCCTGAACGCCTTGGACGCGAGCGCCCGGCGGTCGAGTGTCGCGACATCCATGATGGGCTTGAAGTGATGGCAGATGGAGACGCCGCCATCCGGCCCCACGGAGAAGTAGAGCCTTCCGGCGTCGCACTCGAAGGACTTGCGCCCTGTCTTGAGGTACTGCCTGGAGAGCTCAAGAAAACGCGAAGAGTTGAAGATCCTGCTCTTGCCGTGCTTGAGGCGAAGCAAGGTATCGTAGGTCCTGTCGATGGCGTCGTGGCTCTCAGGAAAAAAATCCATGGCCTTGTCCCCGCAGCCTTCGAGCGGGAGAAACGAGATGAAGTATCCGCGCCGGCCGGCAAAGTCGTGCAGGCGGGGCAACTCGCCGATATTCAGCGCGGAGACGACGGTGTTCAAAAGGAGGAGCCGGCCGCGGCGGGGAAAGTCCGAGGAGATCCATTCGATGCTCTCCATGATCTTTACAAACGAGCCTGGTACGCCACAGATGGCGTCGAATTTATCGGCGCCCAGGGTGTCCAATGAGACCGAGACCTCCCTGACCCCGGCCGAAGAGAGTTTTTGTAACGCCTCCCTGGAGAGCGCCGTGCCGTTGGTCAGGACGCGCACGCGCAGACCCTTCTTGACGAGCATCCCGCATACGGACGCCAGGTCCTGACGCACCCCCGGCTCCCCGCCGCCGATGCTCACGTACACGACGCCCAGCGACTTGAAAAAATCAAAGAGCCGGCTGATCTCATCGCAGGAGAGCTCGTGGCGGGCATCTCCCTGCCGGTAAAGGGAACACATCCTGCAGCGCAGGTTGCACCGGTGCGTGATGCCGTAGTGCACGTAGAACGGCCTGTTCTTCAGAAGCGCGCGCTTTAACAAGGTAAAGGATCGGGCCATCGAGCCAAGCCGGTTCATGGGATCCTCTTTTGCGCGCCGATGACTTTGCGCACGCGGGATCCGTAAAGAAGCATGTCTTTGCCATATACCCTGAAGCCGCGCGCCAGGGTAAACCCCAACCCCCTTAACAGGTTGTCGACGGCCTCGTTATTCTTTAACACGGATACCTGGACCTGGGTGATGCCCTCCTGCCTGTACGCGTTAAAAATGGCCTCGATCAGGGCCGTGCACACACCGCTTCGCCGGTGCGCGGGCTCGATCGAGACGAAAAGCATCTCAGCGGGTGTCAGGGACGGCCCCTGCGTGGCGAGGCCGTAACCCGCGGTCTCGAGGATGCGGAAGGCTGCCCTGGGGTTCTTCACGACGCAGCGCAGGGCAAAGCCGCACAGAGAAAAGAAGTGCCGCGCCGTCATCTCCTTAAAGAGCCTCTTCCTGTCTGAGGTCGCGGCGATGAACCCGACGACCCTGCCGTCGGCCTCATAGACGTAGCAGTGGCCGTAACGCGAGCGCATCAAGCCCTTTAATAAAAACGCGATGAACCCCCGGCCCAGCGTCAGGAAAAAGGAGTCGGGCATGTGCTCGACGTACAGCTGGACAGCCCGGCCGATGTCCGTTTCGGTCATCGCTCTAATCACAGTGTGCCTCCCGGCCGCAGGGGGCCTGCCGGCTAGGCGTCTGCCGCCGGAAAAACAGGTGCCTCAGCAACGGAAAGGCCCGCGGGTACTTGAAGAGGTTGTAGGCGTGGCGCAGGCGACACAGGTGCCGCCACACGATGACCGGCCGCATGTAAAACGAGCGGTAAAAACGGCCGTGCGCCTCAAGCAGGTACTCCTTTGTCAGCCCGTTGGGGATGAAGACCGGCTCCCAGTAAGAAAAGTCCTTGTAGGCGTTGCTGAGGAAGCGGCCGTGGTCCTTACTGATCTCCCATTGCGCCGTCTTGTGCATCGGCGTGTTGATCTGCACGGTGATGTCTTTTAAGGGCAGGGAGCGCGCAAAGCGGATCGTCTCTTCGATAGTCTGCCTGGTATCGATCAGGTGGCCGATCATGAAGAACCCCTTTGTCTGGATGCCCAGCGCGTTTGCCCAGCGCGCCGCATCCCGGACCTGTCGGGTGGTGATGCCCTTGCGGATGAACTTCAGGACCGCGTCGCTGCCGCTCTCAATGCCCAGCCGGATCCGCCAGCAGCCGGCCTCCTTCATCTTCCTCAAAAGGTCTTCAGTCACCACGTTCGCCCGCGCCGTGCACGTCCAGGGGACCTTGACCCCGCGGCGCCTCATCTCATCGATGATCCCTTCCACCCTCCCGACGCTGATGGTGAAGATGGAGTCGAGGAACGCAATGTCCCGCGCGCCGTATTCTTTAATAAGGTGCTGCATCTCCGAGACGATGTAGGCGGGGCTAAACGACCTGTAGGGTCCGTTGAAGACGCTCTTGTCGCAAAAGATACAGCTGTAGGGGCACCCCCGGCCCGCGATCATGCTCACCTTGGGCAGGACGTACTGGTCATTGGGCTGGGGTTTATAAAGGCGCATGGGTAGGAGGTGGCGCGCGGGAAAGGGAAGTTCGTCGAGGTCCTGGACCGGCTCGCGGCGGGGCGTAGTAACGAGCTTTCCATTGCGGCGCAAGGCAAGGCCGTTGACAGCGTCGAGGCCGCGGCCGGCTGAGAGCGCGGCCGCCAGCTCGGCCATGGTCCTCTCCCCCTCGCCGAGCACGCCCACGTCAAAACACTCAAAAGACAGGGCGTGCTCCGGGTTGACGCTCACGTGCGGGCCGCCGAGGAGCAAGGGAACGCCCTTAAAGCGCTCCCTGAACTTTTGTGCCAGCGCCACGGCGCAGTCAAAGAGGTTGGTCGTCGAGGTCAGGCCGATGCCGTCGGGAGCAAAGGACGCCGCGCGGCCGGCCACCTGATCCAGGGAAAGCCTCTCGACGGCGGCGTCGATGATCGCGACCTCGTGCCCCTCCTTTTCCAGGACCGCGGCGATATACGCCAGGCCCAGGGGCGGAGAGTTGTAAAAGAGGTTCTCGATGACCGCGGCGATCTCTCCGCGGCTCTTCTCAATGAGTATGGGAGGATTGACGAGGAGTATTTTCATAAGGGTAATAACAGATATCCCGGCACTCTGTCTTATAGACCTTGCGGAACGAGGCCCTGGCCTTGCCGCTGCGGCTGTTTTTGTCCGGCGCCTCCTTTACGGCGCGCAAGACCTCCTTGATGAAGCGCACGTCCCTGAGTTTTTTGGACAGGGCATAATTGCGGCCCACGATCTTGACGCCGGTAAGGCCCATCTCCCAGAGCTCTGCCAGCCGGCAGGCGCCGCACGGGTCGATGCCGCAGTACAGGCGGAAGGCTGAGGCGATGTTCTTGAGGATCACGGCCTTCACGCCCGGCGGGAGAGCTTCAGGCGACGCGCGCAGCGCGACCGCGTAGTCGATGAGGCAGGCGCTGTCAATGCCGAAGACGTTGGAGCGCACGCGGCGCAGCACGCCCTCCGGAAGCCGGCGCAGGGAGTCCAAGAGGAGGATGTCGAGGTTGAGCTTCTTGGGCACGTCCCAGAGCGGGGTGCGACGCATCTCCTGCATCCCGTGCTGGAAGGTACACAGGCCGTCGATGTTCTTGCAGCCGCTGTTCATGATGAACATCTCGAACTCCATGCCGGGGCACTCTTTGATGAGCGCCCGCGCCTCCTCGATGCGGACGTGGCGGGGCAGGACGATCCTCTTGGCGCCGAGGCTCCGGTAAAACCGGGCTGTGGACGCGTTAAAGGTCGTGCCGCCGGTGCTCACGTGGACCGCGACGTCATGCCTCTCCTTCTTCAAACAGGCCAGCAGTCCCAGGTCTGCGACGATGAGCGCATCCACCTTGCACTCCCTGAAGAACGCGATCTGCCTGAAGACCGCGGGGTACTGGCCTTTTGTATAGAGGGCATTGACGGCCACGTGCACGGGGACGTTCCGGCCGTGCGCCTCGGCGACGATCCGGGCAAAGCCCTCGTGGCTCGAGATGTTGGCGGAGCGCCACTCCCGCCTGTTGGGCGAGGCCGCGACCGAGTACGAGCCGCTCCACGCGGGCGGCAGGAACCCGCAGTACAACTCGTCCGCGCCCGCCTCGATGAGGGGGGCCACTTCCCGGGGGTCGTTGACCGGCGCGAGGACCTTCATATCTTGAGGGTGGTGTCGCTGAGCACGTTATAAAAGGCGCCGGAGTCCTGCACACCGAACTCCGTCGAGAGCGAGCCCTTCCCGCAGTTGCGCGCGATGTCGTAATCGAGCGAGTACGCGTCGCAGGCGCTGATGAACCCCAACAGGAGGCAGCGACGCGAGAGGCGCGAGAGATCAAAGCCTCTTATAAAGGGCCTGAAGTAGCTCAGGAGGCCGGCGAGGCAGCGCCGGTTGCGTCCGCGCATCATCTGCAGGATGAGCGACAAGATGAGATACGCGGACGCCATGGGGTGGCCCTTCACCTTCATATCCTTGAACCGGAAGAGGTGTTTCTGGATGCCGGCGAGGTCAAAGACCTTGTCGAGCGAGAGAAACCCCTTCGGGTCCCTGAAGACGATGAAGTGGTGGATATAAAAACACTTCTTCACCGAGAAGGCCGAAAGGAGAGCAAAGTAGAGCCGCTGGAACTCCAGGATGCTGTGCCGGTTGATGGCGCCGTCCGTCTGTGTCTCGAGCACATCGATCAACTCGTCCGGCATGATGGATATCTGCGGGGAGAGCCCCCGCGCCCTGCCCAGGAAACGACAGCCCAGAAAAAAGACCTCTCTGACAAAGTCCTCCCTGACCCCGTAGTCCAGGATGGGCTTCATCTGGTCTTCATTGACCCCGCGGGCGATGGTGGCGACGAGGTCTGTCGGGACGCGCAGGCGCTTGAGGTGGTCGAGGACCTTGAGCTTCCCCTCGAGGAGGTCTTCGCCTCTCAGCGTGCGGTACGCCTCGTCGTCAAAGCCGTCGAACTGCAGGTGGACCTCCGCGACCCCTGCCTCGAGGAGGCGCTTCAAATATTCAAGGTCGGCGAGCCGGATGCCGTTGGTGTGGAGCGCCGCGATGTTGCCGGAGCGCCGGACGAGCTCCACGATCTCGGACAAGTCCTCCCTCAGGGTCGGCTCAGCGCCCATCAGGTCGATCTTGTACCTCTTCTTGCCCTTCAGGAATTTTTTCAGCGCCTCGACGGAGAAGTCCTTGGACTGCCCGCTGCCGGCATTGGCGAGGCAGATGGGGCAGCGCAGGTTGCACCGGTTGGTCAGGTTGACGATATAGTCGCGCTGGGGGAAGGTGGTCTTGGCGACGGCGAAGTAGTAGGCGTTAAGATCCCTGTAATAATCAGGGTGGCGCGACAGGAGCAGGCGGGTGGTGCCGTGGTCCGGGCACCTCTTCTCAAGCACGACGAGGCCTTCCCTCTCCACGACCGCGGCGGCAACGGGCCGCAGGCAGTCGGGGCAGACGCTGCGCGTCTCCCGGATCGTCGACGATGTCTGCATGGACACGGGGTCAGGACCTCCCCATGGACCTGACCCACTGGACGACCGTCCGCACATCGAGTGAGAACAGGTAATTGTACTCGGTGAAACAGGAGGCGCAGCACGAACGGCAGCCGTCCGTCGCCAGGCTCGCGAAGGCCTCCTTGAAGCCGAGCTCCAGGACGTTGGGCGCCTCCCCCTTGCCGACCATGAGGGAACAAGGATACAGCGACCCGTCGGTGTCGACGTTGCAGTACAGCCGGCCGGCCCAGCACTGCGCGCCCCTCAGGGGCGTCTTCGAGGTCGCCACGGAGAGGTCCGGCCAGCGCAGGACGTGTTCCAGATAGCGGTACGTCGAGGCGACGGGCGCGCCCCTCTTTTTCCTGTCGATGACGGCCCGGATAAACTCCCGGCTCGCCTCGTCAGAAGGACGCAGGTGCCCGTAAGGCCTCGCGAGCACGTCGTTGTGGTGCAGGACCTGGAAGGTCGCGAGCATCCCGTATCTTGCCGCCGTCTCGAGGATGAAATCGAGGGAGCGCAGGTTGTGCTTCGTCAGCACGGTGATCGTCCACACCGGGAGCCTGCCGGCGGCGGCCTCGACGGCGGCCATGGCCTTCTGGAAGCTGCCCTGCCCCCTGTTGGCGTCGTGGGCCGCCTCATCCCCGTCGAGCGCCAGGATCAAGTGATCGAGCTCCCTGAGCAGGTACTGCTTCTGTGGAAGGAGGAAGCCGTTGGAGTCTAACGTCACGAAGAGACGCTTCTTCTTCGCGTAAAGGACGATGTCGCCGATGTCGTCGCGCAGGAGCGGCTCCCCGCCCCAGAGCCCCAGCCGCTGACAACCCAGCGCGCTGATCTCGTCGATGATGTCGCAGATGTCGCTCTGCGTCATCTCCTCCTCGCCGCGTTGCGGGATCCGGCAGTATGAACAGTTGCCGACGCACCGGTTGGTGACCGCCAGCATCACGTTCAGGGGGACGCGCCGGCCCAACAGGTTCGCCTTCAGGACAGAGAACCCCATCTTCGCCATGCGCCTAATCTTCATCAGCCCCGCCCTCTTCGAGGATCGCGTTGACAGCGCCGCACATATATTTCAGGTCTTCCTCCCTTAAAAACGGGTGCACCGGCAGGTGCAGGATCTCGGCCCCCAGCCTCTCGGCGTTCGGGCAGTCGCCGAACGCCTGCATGAAACCCTTTGACGTATCGATCCCCCTCATCAACAACTCCCAGGCCAACCCCTCCTTGTCTCTCACGCGCGCGGGAAAAGAGGTGAAGACGTTGCCGGCGGAAATAGGCGACAGGGTCATCTTTCCCTGCGGCCGGATATGCTGTTGGAGGTAACAGCCGTTAGCGACCCGCTTTTTTATGAGGCCGCCCAGATCGTCGAGGCCCTTAAGGCCGAATTCCTTGCGCAGCGCGCCGGGTATGACCTTGAGACGGCCGGGCGCGGCCGACGGTTGCGCCGGGGGCTTCTCCTCAAAGAGGTCGCCGATCAAGTCCCAGCCGCGCCTGGCGGCCATGTAGATGAAGGGGAATAGGAGAAGGTCGAATATCCACGGCGACGTGGCCGCCTTCATCGCCGCCGCTGATATCATCATTTTCAAGATCTGTGTCCGCTCCAGGGGTTCCTGCGACGCGGCCTCGGCGCGCATCCGGTCGGCGAGCGCGTCGTCGTCGCACGCGACGATACCGGCGCCCAGAAGGGACATGGTCTTCGTCAGGCCGAAGCTGAAGTAAGAGGCGTCCCCGAGGCTGCCCGCCATCCGGTGCCGATACGTGGCGCCCAGCGCCTGGACGCAGTCTTCGATAACGAAGAGCCTGTGTCCGGCCCCGGCCTTCAGGACCGCGTCCATGTCGCAGGGCAGGCCGTACAGGTGGGTCGCGACGAGCGCGCGCGTCCGCCCCGTGACCTTGTCTTCGATCAGGCGCGCGTCGAGGTTGCACGTCACGGGGTCGATGTCCACGAAGACCGGCCGCAGGCCCAGCGCCTCGACGACGCGGGGGACGGCCCAATAGTTGAAGGCGGACAACAACACCTCGTCGCCCGGCTTGAGACCCGCGGCCTTTAAGATGGCCTGGAGCCCCGCGCGGCCCGACGGCATGGGGAGGGCGTGGCGCACGCCCAGGTAACGGGCGAGCACCTCCTCAAAGGCGCACGGCCCCGCCTCGTCGAGCGGGGCGCAGCACGCCCTGCCGACGATGCCGGCGATGGTCTCCCAGGTGAGGGACGGCCTGAAACGCGGGATCTTCCTCAGCATGTGAAGGACATCTCTTCTCGCGCGTCCTGCGCGATCTTCTCGGCGACGACGATGCCGTTCTCTATCGAATCGTCCATGTTGTTGTACCAAAAGAGGCCCGAGCGGCCGGCGAGGACGAAGTTCCTGAACGGCTCCAGGTCCTTGATGACCGCCTGCAGCCTCTTGCGGTAATCCAGGACGTAGACCGGATAGGCGTTGGCGACCTTTTCGACGTGCAGGTCGCCGATCTCGGCGGGGCTCTTCAGGAGCCCCACCTTCTGCAGGTCGTTGATCACCTTGCCGATGAGCACGCCCGGCTTGTTCCAGCAGCGGTCGTGCTCGCGGCAGGTGACCTCCACGCACAGGCCGTGCTTGTCGCGGGGCGCCATGCGCTCTGAAAAGAGCTTCGGGATGCTGACGCGGCTGAAGATCTCCTTGCTCCCGTAGTAACTCCACTGCGTCACCGAGCGCAGGGGCCGCTCGATCTCGAAGTTGTAGAGGACGAGCGACAAGTAGTGCAGCCCCGGGTCCGGGACCTGCAGGAGGCGGCAGGCGTCGCCGATCTTTCCCGTCCAGATGACGGCGCGGGGCGCGACCTTCAGGCCGTCGAAGGCGACCTCCTCGATGAGGCCCGCCTTGTGCCGGATGCCGGCGACCTGCGCGCCGGTCAGGACGTGGCCGCCGTAGAGGTCCGTGATCTCGTCGGTCAGGGTGCGGCAGAAGACGTCGATGCCGTCCTGCGGGTACATGAACTCGGTCTTCACGGCCCGCAGACGCAGGATGAGCTTCAGGATGTCGAAGATGCTCCCGTGCGCGATGCGGCCATCGATGACCGCCCGCTGGATGCTGTCCTTCGCCCAGTCGACGTGGATCTCGGGCGGCGCCTGCTTGAGGAACTTCGTCGTGTACTCCTTGAAGAAGCTGTTGTAGAGCGTCGGCCCGTAGTTGTTGAGGATGTAGTTTTCGAAGTCGTCCTTGTCCGTGGCCCGGCTGCGCGAGAAGATCCACAGGAGGTCGCGCAGGGAGCGCAGGCGCAGGTGCGCCGGCAGGTGCAGGAGGCTCACCGGCCGCAGGGGCCAGGAGTAATATTTCCCCAGAAAATAAATACTGCTCTTTCTCGGCAGGAGGCGGTAGCGGTCGCGCAGGGTCTCCTTGATGCACGCGAGCACCTCCGGCTTCGTCGTGAAGAAGCGGTGCGGGCCGATGTCAAAGCCGAAGTCGCCGTAGCGGAAGGTCCGGCTTAAGCCCCCGACCTCCTTCTCCTTCTCGACAATGATGACCTTGTGCCCCTGGCGGGCGAGGCGGTGGCCCGCGACGCAGCCGGTGATGCCGGCGCCCACGATGAGGACGGGCTTCTTCTTGTCCTCGCGCATCACCTCGTTCAGGTCAAAACGCCTCATGGTCTCTCCCCTGCCTTCTCCGGAAGGAGGCTGTCGATCGCTTGCTGTTGCCGCCGCGCGCTCTCAGTCCTGCCTGTCTTGAGATATATCTCCCTGAGCATCCTGTGCAGGGAGACGCTGTTCGGAAGAGCGGCGGTCGCCGACTCCAGATACATGGTGCCCAAAAAGAGGTCCCCCTTCTTATGCGCCCAGGCCCCCTGGATAGCGTCATGGCGCGCCGCGGCGCACGTCTCCGGCGAGGCGCGCCTGGCGGCCGGGCCCAGGACGGAGAGCGTAATATAGGTAACTAGGCTGGCAGCGGCCAGCAGGCCCAGCAGGGGGACGAACGCCCTCCTCTTCCTCAAAAACAGCACGGCCCCGGCGCCGGCGAGGGAGATCGCCCCGCCCGCGATAAAGGCGACCGGGAAGAAGAAGAAGGTCGCGGCGCCGCTGTCCTCCGGCGCCACCCGCGCGGCGATGAGCCCCTGGCTGCAGATGACCTTGTTCTCTTTAAGCCCCCTGACCCGCCAGCCGGCGTCGTAATTCTGGTTGATGACGAGCAGGTCGTCGCGGTCTCCGGCTGCGAGCTCGACGGTGACGACGTTGGGCGTCAGCGTGACGCCGCGCAGGCGGTCCGTCTGCCCGCTCTCCAGATAGACCTCGCCGCGGTATCTGTCCGCGCCGAGCGGCACCGCGTGGCAGAACAACAGGACCCCTTTGGAGAAGGCGTAGTTGTCGACGCACAGCCCCCGGTTCTCCCGGACCACGCCGTACTTCAACGACCTCTCGAAGCTCTCTTCGACGCGCGTCTGGACGAAGACCGGCCGGCGCTCGATCTCCCGGGGCGCGCGCTCAAAGGCCTCTCCCAGGATGGGACTGTTCACCAGGAAGAGGTCGAGCGCGATCAGGCCCAGCGCGGCCCACAGGACGCCCCTGAGCAGACGCCGGCGGTTCTTGCGCGCCCCTTCTTCCATTATACCGAATCCCAGGCCGGCCGTGAGAGAAAATGAGAAGAGGAACATCCAGACCAGCCGCGACGGGTTGATGAAGAGGAGCCTGAGGGGCATCCGGTCCAGGAAGACCTTGAGGGCCGGCGGGAGCAGGACGTTCAGGGCGTAGAGCGCCAGAAAGGCCCAGCCTGTCCGGACGAGCGCCGCGTGGCGCCGGCCGAGGCGCCGCAGCGCCATGACGTAAAAAACAAAGGGCACGATGCCGACGTACGCGCCGTGGAGCTCCCAGAAATTCACCTCGCGCGGCAGGCCCCAGAGCTCGCTGCGGGGGACGCTCAGCAGCTGCTGCCGGGAGAAGAGGGCGCGGAGCAGAACCGCGGGGCCGTTGTACTGCTGTGTCCTCGAGAGGATGGGGTGCTTGCCCGCGAAGTCGGCCATGGGGATCATCCTGACGGCCGCGAACACCACCGTCAGGAGGGCGAGGAAGAAGAAGAGACGCAGGGGCTGCCACGACCTCCCCGAGGCCGCGCACAGCGACGCGTAGATGAGCAGGAAGAGGAAGAGGTAGAAGAAGACGGGGTAGGGCGCGCCGTTGAAAAGGATCAGCGTCGCGAAGAGGGCGCTGACGACGATATGCCGCTCGTCCTGAAGGGAGCGCAAATAGAAGAGGATGGCCCAAGGCAGGGCCGCGAGGGCCAGGTTATAATAGACCCCCTCGGTGACCTGCAGGGCGTAGATGCTGCTGAAGAAGAAGAGGACCGGCGGCAGGTACGCCGCGAGCCGGCTGCACCCCAGGTGGCGCGCCAGCAGATACATCCCCCACAGCCCGAAAAAAAGGAAGAGCACCGCCACGACCTTGATGCCCGGTATCACGCCGAAGAGAAGGATGACCGTGAAGAAGGGCGAGAGCGCCGACGAGAACACGGCCGCGGCCGCCTCCTGCCCTCCCCCGATGGCCGGGGTCCAGAAAGGGAACTGGCCGTACTCGACGATGGGCTGACGCTCCGTCTCCATGAACGCGAGGAACTCATCCGCGTCGTGCCTGCCCGCCGTGTGCCAGTTGAAAGGATGGACGAAGAGGGGCCAGCAAAAGATCAGGGCCGCCAGGAAGAGCAGGAGCGCCGGAAACCACTTTGTGTCTGAGATGCGCATTTTTGGTATAATGGTGCCTGTATGAAGACGCTCGTCACCGGGGCAACGGGATCTATCGGCAGGCCGCTCGTCAAAAGACTGGCTGAGGACGGCGCCGATGTCACATGCCTCGTCAGAAAAAAGAGCGCGGCCGCCGGCCTCGAGGGGCCCGGCGTGCGACTCATCGAGGGCGACGTGACGGACATCCGAACCCTCTATCCGGCCGTGGCCGGCCAGGACCACGTCTTCCATCTGGCCGCCGCGCGCGGGGCCAGGGATATCAAATCCATCTACGCGGTCAACGCCCTCGGCACGGAGAATCTGATCGAGGCCTGCTGCGCCGAAAACCGCTCGCTGAAAAAATTTATCTACGTCTCAAGCTCGGCCGCCGCCGGCCCCAGCCCCGACGGGCCACCGCTCAAGGAGACGGACCCTGCGCGGCCGGTCACGCACTACGGCAGGAGCAAGCTCATGGCCGAGAAGGCGGTGCTCGCCTTTAGTGACCGGCTGCCCGCCGTCATCCTGAGGCCGCCCACCGTCGTCGGACCGGGCAACCTCTTCTTTGACTACATTCTATCATCTATCCACCGCGGCATTAAGCCCTTGTGGAAAGGGGCCACCAGCCTCTGCGGCCTGGAGGATTGCGTCGACGGCCTCCTCCTGGCCGCCGGGCACCCCGCGGCGGCCGGCGCGACCTACTTCCTCTGCGACCGCCGGCCCTATCCGTGGACGCAGATCGTCGAGGCGATCGCCTCCCGGACTCAAGGCCGCGCCCTCGGCGTACACCTGCCGCATCCGCTCATCCGCGCGAGCGTCCCCGTGTGCATCGCCGTCGCCGCGCTGACGCGCAGGCCCCACCTCGCGAACAAGGTCATCGAGCTGGCCAACCCCTATTGGCTGTGCGATCCTTCCCGGATCGAGCGCGACCTCGGTTTCCGATGCCGCCAGGACTTGCGCAGCGCCATGGACGCCTGGTACGCGGCGCTCACGGTCTCCTCCTCCCCGACGCAAAAAACTCATAGTTCATGACGGCGCGCAGGCCCCTGAGGTGCTCGAAGGCCTCTTTGGGGGAGCGCATCTTGGTAAGCCGCGACCAGACATACCGCGGCCGGAAGTAGAACTCCCGGAAGGCGCGCTTGGCCAGCCTCACCAGGTCCTCGGCCGGGATGCTGCTCAGCTCCAGGACCGGCGGCGCCGGCGAGAAGAGCTCGAGGAAGTCCTCCCACGGCGCCCGCGCCGGGTCGAGGAGGCCAGCGGCCACGGCGTCTTCGTAGATCTCGGAGCCCGGGACGGGTGTGGCGATGTTGAAGGTGACGTAGTCGGGGTTGAGTCTTTTCGCAAAGGCGATGGTGGCGAGCGCGCACTCCATGGTGTCGCCGGGCATGCCGAGGATGAAGCCGCAGACGACGTGGCCGATGTGCCTCTTGGCGAGCGCCACGGCGTTCGTTATCTCCTCGACGGTGATGCCCTTCTTCATCTTATCGAGCATCTCCTGGGACGCGGACTCAGCGCCCAGGTGCAGGCCGCGGCAACCGGCCCGGTACATCGCCCTGTAAAGTTTTTCGGAGGCGTCGTCCGCGCGCGTGTTGCACGTCCAGACGACCTTGAGGCCGCGCCGGACGATGAGGTCGCATAGGGCGACGGCGCGGTTGCGGTCCATCGTGAAGGTGTCGTCGAGGAAGATGAGCTCGCCGATGCGGTAGCGGCTGACGAGGTGCTCGATCTCGTCCGCCACGTTCTCGGGGGAGCGCATCCGCAGCTTCCTGCCGAACATCTTGTGGCTGCAGAAGGTGCACCGGTACGGACAGCCCCTGCTCGTGATGACGGCCCCGAACTTTTTGTCCGTGAAGCGCCGGTTGACGGACGAGTAGTACTTGTCCATCTCCATCAGGTCGTAGGCCGGCAGGGGCAGGCCATCGAGGTCTGCGATGAGCTCCCTGTCGGGGTTGCGGATGATGCGGCCGCCGGCGTCTTTAAAGAGGAGTCCTTTGACGGCGTCGAGGGGGCGGCCGGCCGACAGGGCCGCGCAGAGGTCGCGCATCGTCATCTCGCCCTCTCCCGACACGACGACGTCCACGTGCGGGTCGGCGAGCGTTTCCCCGGCGAGGTACGTCGCGTGCGGGCCGCCGAAGACGACGGTAATGTTGGGGTCGATCTCCTTCATGAGCCGCGCCGCCTCAAAACAGCCCTTCACGGAAAAGGTGAAGGTGGTGAAGCCGGCGACGTCAGGCTTGAAGTCCAGGA
>SDBU01005025.1_pt1 | contig 15981 bp, 7 predicted proteins | sample 2277071 | NCBI WGS metagenome assembly SDBU01 (sample SAMN10397929, study PRJNA504765) | marine sediment metagenome | isolation source: marine sediment core GS08_GC12, 126 cmbsf | place: Arctic Ocean: Gakkel Ridge, Loki's castle | collected 2008
GGTGGAACACAACCATATGATAGTGCTGGTGACCCATATGATAGTCCGTTAACAGGAGGAAGTACTGCAACATGTAATAAGACAATTACAGGTGTTTATCCTTGGTATTGGGGTATAGAATCAAGTGGTGGTGCAGCAGCAGGTGTTAATAGACCATCAGGATGTTGTATTAAAGATGTTATAACTGGTGGAACTGGAAATAAAGTGGTTGGTACAAGTACGGGAACGCTTAATGTTACTTTTGGTAGTACATCAGATGATTATCTATGGTTTGCAACTCCATTATGTGGTGGATGTGATAAAACCTGTTGGTATGTTGATGCATTTAATTCGGGATTGATTGGTGGTATTGTTAGTCCGGGTGGTAATTTATTCCCTGATTTTGATACTGTTACGGGTGTAACAACAACATGTTGGAGTGATGAAACATATCAAGTATATGTTAGTAATTATCAATCATGCACAATATCAAATATGCAATTAAGAAATAGCTAAAAAAGTAATGATATGTCAATAAAATTAAACGATAACATTAAAATAAATGCTGGTAAACCGAGTGAATCGAAATACCTGAATAGTAGTAATATTGCTTATAGTTCAACTACGGAAGCAACAACAGCAATACCAATTAGTGAAAGACATTTAGGATTGACGGTTCTCGTTGATACCGAAACAAGTAGTATTGAATATTGGTTTAAAGAAGATGTTAATACATTAATTGAAAAGAAGTTTGATAGCGTAATTCCGACTGAGGATTTTGTTACTGGTGCAACAAATCTCGGATTTTTTAGTGGATTTACAGGGGTTCAGACGCTATCATTATCAACAATAGACCAAGCACCACTTCCTAATTATTTGGATTATGATGGTGATTATACCTCACTATATAATTGGTTTTATAGAGGTGAAGATGGTGTTATTAATATCGGTACACCAAATGATGGAATACTTAAAAGGGGATATGTTAAAACCTCACCATTACCGATTAAATCATGGATTTGGAATGAATATACTGGTGGCACAAATCTGGTTGGTTGGATATTAATAAATGGGGATATTAATAATATAATTGGTACGTTTCAATCAGGTATTAAATATTATACTGGTGCTTCTAAAGTTTATACTCAAACAACATGGACTATACCAACATCAAATGGTTCCAGTATTGCAATAAGTGCTGTAAATGGTAGTTTGACAACAGGCAATACTTTGACAATTGGAGGACCAATTTTTTCATTTAAAGAACACAATGATTTACATCTGAGAACAATAAAAACAAATTCTCCAACAATAATAGATGTTACATATGATGAAGCATTTATTTACATATCAGGAACAACGAGCATACTTAATAGATTAAGCGGTGCTACAAATGGATTAACAGCAATTAATAATGTTGTTACTTTAGGTGGTGCTTTAACTGGCGCAACAACATTATCGATGTCAGGTTCAACAAGTCTAATATTTACTGATACCAGAGCAGCAAAAGTTGGTGTTCAATATGATGATGATTATGGTTCAACATTTATCGCTCGTTCAATAGTTGATGCAGGATATGTTACAGGAATAACATATAGTGGTCCTTTAATAAAAAGTGTGTGCATTCCAACAATCAATGATTATCAAGCACTATCAACGGATTATTATATCGGTGTTAGTGGTGGGAGTTGTGTGACATTACCAATATCACCGACATGTGGGATGTCTTTAATTATTGCAGACATTAGTTCTCTCGCATCTATTGGATGTCCAATATTAATATCTGGTAATATTTATGGTTATCCAACAGCAGAAATTGATACTTGTTATGGTTCATTATCACTAATATATAATGGTGTTAAATGGGGCATTCATGCGTTTCCACCAGCAATTGCTTAATTAATAAATATGTCAAAAAAATATAGAACCAATCAAAGTTTAATTGATACTGGATTTAGACAAACATCTGGGGATACATTAACATTATGTGGTAACACAACTATTGGTAGTACTGCAACGTTAAAGTATGAATCTGATATGAGTAGTACCTATACATTACGTTCAGTGGTTGATGCTGAGTATGTTACTGGTCTTACTTCTTGTATTTCAGGTGTTGGGTCTAACACCCAAATTATATATAGAGGTGTTTCAGGTATTACTGGCGCATCAAAATTTAATTATTTCGATGCACAACCAAGTTTAACATTTGGTTCAAATAACAATACGTTATCAGTAAATTCAGCAATAATTGGTGGTTCAAATAATGTTATTTCAACAGGTAATACAAATTCGGTAATTTTAGGTGGTGATAATCTTTGTTTTTGTGGGACGGGTTATAGTTGTTTTGTTGGTGTACCTAATTTAGCAATTATGATTGCGCCATTAGATGATGTGTGTCTTGATTACTTATTGTCTTGGAATGATAATTCTAAACAAGTAACAAAACTACCATATTTACAGGTTGGTGGATTAGACTCTGCAATTAATGGTTTAAATGTTTTAAATGGGAATTGTGCGTCATTAGGTGGTTTATTGATATGTGATACTTCAATATGTGGTAGTGATAATTATTCATTGCGATTTTGTGATTTATGTGGTATATGTGCAATTACGACAAGCAATAATATTGTTCTTGATAGTCGTGATTGCACTGGTGGTGTATATTTAAAATCACAATGTGGTGCGGGTGGAACTCCAACAAATTTTAGTGATGCTATTGGAATTTCAATTGATTATCAAGCCAGTCACGGATTTATGGTTTATGACAACAGACCCGGAATTTTACGTAGAGGTATTGAATATGAATTTAATTATAGTGGAACTTATAGTAATCGTTCGCTCGTAGATAAAGATTATGTGGACAGTGTTGCTGCTGGTTTAAATCCAAAACAAGCAGTTGAAGTCGCAACCATCGTAAACGTTGATTTAACTGGTGGTACTTTTGTTGGTATAATTGATGATGTTATAGTATCTGATAATGATAGGGTATTAATAAAAAATCAGACAGATGCAAGGCAAAATGGTATATATGTATATGATTTAAGTGGAAATACATTTACACGTGCAAGTGATTTCGATGAAAGTAGTGAAGCACTTCAAGGTTCATCAACATTTGTTATATCAGGTACTACATGGGAAAATACTACATGGGTATTAACCACCCCAAACCCAATAATAATTGATGTGACAGAATTAACGTTTGCGTTATTTAGTATTGTCACACAATTTGAAGAAGGTCATGGTATTGATATTACACTTATTGGGGGTAAAAACGTTATTTCGGTTACGGGTTCAAGTTTGGCGGGTAATTCAATTACTTGGACTGGTGATACTGGTAGTGGAACATTTAATGTTGATATCGAATCTGGTACATTAAGCACTGCTTTAGATAGTAAACTTGATGTTATTGAATTTAGTGGATATACTGGAACAACACAACCGATAATTAATGCTGCACTTACTGGTGCAACAAGTGTTGGAAGTGGTGTAGAAGTTTATAGTGGACAAACTGGAAGAACATCTGTTTTCAGAACAATTGTTGGTAGTGGAGACACGAATGTTAGTACGAGCGGAGATACAATAATTATTTCATCTGCTTCAAACACTGTTGCGGTTTGCAATGTTTATGTGAATTATACCGCAACAACAACAAATGATTTTATTGGTGTGAGTGGTGCGACTTCAATTAATTTACCATCAAATCCAAGAGCATGTCAAAGAATGATTGTTGCTGATATTTGTGGGGATGCACTGAGTTCACCAATTACAGTGATTGGAAATGGATTATGTATTAATGGTGATAGTAGTGCAACAATCAATACTGACTACGGTTCAATGACCCTTATTAATAACGGTATTTTTTGGAGTGCTGTGGCATTTATTAACTAAAAGAAAAATAATTTAAAATGTTTAGTGGTTTGATACGAGTTTATGGAAACCCCTAAAGTATTTATGTAAAAACTATGGCTTTTAATACAAAAATTAAAATAGATGACCAACATGTTGTTCAAGGCGTTGGAACTACATTGACCTTAAGTGGTGATACAAAATATGGGGCACACCCAACGTTTACTGGAGATACTCAAGTTGTCGATAAGAAATATGTTGATGATAATATTATTAGTGGTGTTACTAGTGGTGCAACTTATAATTTAGGGTCACCAGCAGCAGTTGAAGTAGGTGGTCTTGAGGTTGGATATGTTCTAACAGGGAAATCAACGAATTGTATAATCGAAGACATGATGTATCCAAGCATTGAGGGAACGCTAACAGCACCAAGTATGAGTTCAACTGTTGTGACACCGGGTACGTCTCCAATAGAAATTGGAACAATTTGTAATTTAACAGTTACAGGTAATTTCAGCAGGGGTAGTATTAACCCACAAGGACAGAGTGCTTCACCATTTAGAAGTGGTGCTGCAAATTCATATTGCTTCACAGGTGCAGGAACCAATGGTTCTGAATTATGTACTGCTACTTCGGCAGCAACTGGTATTACTGGTCACGTAATTGTGGTTGGTTCAAATACTTGGGGTAGTTGCACATCGTTTGATGAGGGTGTTCAACCAAAAGATAATAAAGGTGCTGAGTTCAATGCACCATATGGTGCTGGAACGACAGGAGCGCAAACCGATACAATTACTGGTATATTACCATATTTTTATGGAACGAGTGACGCACAACCAACAGCAAATCAGGCGTTGATTGATAGCGGTAGTAAATGTGTTGTACTAAGTAATGCAAATACTTCTGTCCAAATAACATACGGCTCACTGGTTTCTAAATGGTTGTGGTTCGCAACACCAAATGCCAGTACAACTAAGCAAGGTTGGTATGAAGGTGCAACAAATAAGGGTAATATTGGTACACCGTCAGATTTATTTGATGCGAATACTCCTGTAAGTATTAATTCACCTGATGCATGTTGGGGTAGTGAAACTTATAAGATTTATATAAGCACATTTTCTACTGATACAACATCATTTGCATATTGCATGACTAATATAGCACAACAATAAAAACAATATATAAAAACGAAAAAAATGGCAATTAATTTAAATGATAACATAGCGGTACTCGGAGCGAAACCAACCGATGCGAGATATCTTGATAACTTAACACCATATGCTTCAGTAGGTGCTGCTGAAGGAGCACTTGCAGCAAATAAGAGATATACGGGTCTAACGGTAAACGTTGGTGGTGTTGAATATTGGTTCGCAACAGGTATTGATAATGGTGAGTTGGTTGTTAAAGATAGCGGTCTTGCGAATACTGGTATTACCACAGCAAGTAATGGTCTGACAAAAACCGGGACAGATGTTGCTCTTGGAGGTACATTAACTGGTAATACTACAATTAATGTGGCAACGCATGATATGAAATTTTCTGGTGATTCTATCCAATATACTGCTGATTACAAAGCAACTTATGTTGCACGTTCGTTAACTGATAAAGGATTTGTTGATGGTTGTGCTACTGCTGCATATGGTTGTTCAGATGCTTGTTCAGTAACAGACCAAAGTTATGCTGATGGTTGTGATAGTGCATATGCAACTATTGCGTATGGTTGTACAGATGATTGTTCAACAGCAGACCGTAGTTATGCTGATGGTTGTGATACACAAACATTAAGTTCAGCAAATAGTTATACTGATACCTGTACATTAGCTTGTACAATCACAGCAAGTAATGGTTTAACGAAAGTTGACCAAAACATCACACTTGGTGGTGCATTAACTGGTGATACATATATTACTGGTTCATATACTGTAGGTGTAAACGTTACAACACTTAATCTTACTGGTGCAACTACCCATATTGGTGGTTGTGTTAGTCTTGAAACAACTCCTTCAGGTACTGGTGAACTGGTTTGTAGAGATGCTTCAACTGGTGAACTTAAATTAACTTCGCTTTCAGGTCTTGGTGGTATATCTGGTGGAACAAATGGTATTTGTGACCACGGAGACGAACAATTAGGACTTGGTGGTTCGCTTACTGAAAATACGTGTATTGATGGTGCATTTACTTTCACTGTTGATACTGCTCAAAATATTTGTTTAGCCACAACAACAACAAAAGACATCGCATTCAATGCCATGACTAATGGTGGGATTTACCTAAAATCTCAAAGTGGTACTGTTGCAAGTTCAAGTGATACAGCAGATGCTGTTGGTATTCAAATGGATTTCAACGGTGCATTCCAAGTTTTCGATAATAGAGCAGGTGCTGCTGCAAAAGGTATTTGTTATAGTGCTGATTACAGCACAAACTACGATGACCGTTCACTTGTTGATAAAGCATATGTGGATAGTGTTGCTACTGGTTTAGCTGCTCACGCAGCAGCATGTATTGCAACAACTGGTTCGGATATTACATTAAGTGGTAATCAAACGATTGATGGTATTTTAACAACAGATGGTGACAGAGTACTTGTTAAAGACCAGACTAATGGTGCGCTTAACGGTATTTATTCTGCAAATACCAGTGCATGGGGTCGTACTGATGACTACAACTTCGAACCAAGCGGTGAAATTGGAAACGGTGACCTTATTCCGGTTCTAACTGGTGATACAAATATAAGTACACTCTGGATTCTTACAACTCCTGACCCAATTGTTAGTGGTGATACTCTGACATTCGCACAGTTCTCTAGGTTAATTGATGTTACTGGTGGTGATGGTATTGCCGTTACAACTCTTGGAACAAATAGAGATGTTGCAGTTGACTTGATTTCGTCTAATTGTGGTCTTTGTATTAATGGTTCGAAACTTGGTTTAAACTTCGATGTAGCTGGAAGTGGTTTAACTGCTTCTTCTGGAATTATTACGGTGAATGCAAGTACTTGTGGTGCAATTGGTGGTGAAATTCCGGTGTTATTCAACGCAAGTTGTCAACTTGTTGTTGATAGCGATGATTTCTCATATACAACAGCAAATAACGGTCTTCATAAAGAAGGTTGTAATGTAGTTCTTGGTGGTCCACTTACTGGTGCAACAGTTATCACAGTTGCTTCAGATACTTGTTCATTGAAGTTTACTGATACTGCTGGAACAAAACTAGGTATTCAGTACAGTGCTGATTATAGTAGTGGTTTCGGTGATAATTCACTTATAACTAAGTGTTTTGTTGATGGTTGCCTTAGTACTGGGTTGATTACTGCAAGTAATGGTTTAACGAAAGTTGACCAAAACATCACACTTGGTGGTACATTAACTGGTGCGACAACAATAAATGGTGCACAAACATTGAGTGTAAATATTACAACATTTAATGTAACGGGCGCAACAAACATAACTGGTGCAATTGATGGTAGTTCAACACTTGATATCTTAGGTGCTGCTTCATTACATAGCACACTTGATGTAACAGGTAACACAGATATCACCGGGACTCTTGATGTTGGTAATACAGTTACTCTTGATACCGTTGCTGAAGGTAGTACAAGTGATGATGTTCTATCAATTACTGCTGGTGGTGTGATTCAGAAAATCAGTTCTGGTGGAATCACTGGTGCAATTACTGGTGCAACAAACGGTTTAACTAAATCGGGACAAGTCGTTATTCTTGGTGGAGCATTAACAGGTAATACTAACCTTACTGGTGCATATGACCTTGGCTTCACTCATACAAACTTCAACGTTACTGCTGCTGTTTGTGTAACCGGAGTAGTTGATATGTCTTCAACTCTTGGAGTTGGAGGTGCTTCAACACTTGCTGCTGTTACTGCTTCTGGTGCTGCTGACTTGAATAGTACACTTAATGTAAGTGGTGCTGCTTCACTTCAGAGTACACTTGATGTAACTGGTGCAACATCGCTTTGTAACACACTTACATTACCAACAGTTGCTGCTGGTGCAACAACAAACCCAATCATGGTTCTTGATTCCGGTGTTGTTAAATGCGTAAGTGCATCAAGTTACGATGTAACTGCGGTTAACGGTTTAAGTGCAAGTGGAAACGAAGTTAAACTTGGTGGTAGTTTAACTGGTAATACAACAATCGATGGTGCATTTACATTATCACTTACAGGTGCAACAAATCTAAGCACAGATACTGGTTATCAAATTAGTGGTACTGATATATTAATAATTAAAGGTGCTGTTGGTTGTGGAAACTTAGGTGTTGGTTATAATGCGCTTCTAGTAAATGCTGCTGGAAAATGCAACACTTCAGTGGGTACATATAATTTACAAGCCAATACTACTGGATGTAGAAATACGGCAATTGGTTATAATGTACTTGGTCAAAAAGTTGATGGTTGTAATAACATTGGTATTGGAACAGGTGTTCTTGCTGGAATTGGAGATAGTGATAGTAACATAGGTATTGGTTGTACTGCATTAGGTGCTAATACTACTGGTTCATATAATACTGCAATTGGAACAGGAGCAATAAGTGCTAATATATCTGGTATTGGTAACACTGCGCTGGGTCATTTTGCACTTCAACCAAATCAAATTGGTAGTAATAACGTTGCAATCGGTAGATGTGCGGGTGCTGGAAGTGGTAACGCTGTTTCAAATAAACTTTACATAGCAAACTGTGCTGATTGTTCGTTAATTAGTGGTGATTTCACTGGTAAAACAGTAACACTTGATGCTAAATTAACTCTTTCTCAAGTTCCAACTGAAGGAGATGCAAATGACTCTGTTCTTGTAAGACATAGTAGTGGTGAAGTTAGAACCGTTGCTGGTTCAGAACTTGGTGAAGACAATAACAGATACTCTATTGATGTCATCACAGTAAACGGTACATTACCAACAACTGGATACACAATCCTTGTTAGTGGTGCAACATCTGTTACCCTTCCATCACCAGTTGATGGTATGGCGTTTAAGATTAAGGATGCGATTGGTAGTGCGTTAGCGTCTCCAATTACGATTGTCGGAACAATTGATGGTGATTCGAATGCCTTAATTAATACCGATTACGGTGCTCTTGAACTCGTATATAGTTCAACGATTGCTGAATGGTTAAGTCTGGCATTCATTAACTAATACAGTCAAAAATAATGACGAAAAATGGGAGACGTAGGTTTCCCATTTTTTTTTTTGTTAATAAACTGAGTTTTTAAGGATTGTCTTCGTATTTATAAAAAACTATAAAAAATTATAATGATAAAAATTTGAATACATGAATAATAAAATTGAGAATATTAGGGATAAAACAATCAATAATAATGATAAATTTGTAATTTTCCATGTTGAAGGAGGGCATGGTAAGGCTTGTATGAGTACAGCAGTTTGTCGTGCAATAAAAAAGAAATACCCGGACAGAAAATTGATTATTGTTACGGCATGGGATGGACCGTTCTTTTATAACCCGGATGTCTGGCGTTTTTACACTTTTGGACAAATGCAGTATTTCTTCGATGATTATATTAATCAGGATACTATAATTTTGCGTCAGGAAGTATATCATAGCGAAGACCATATTTTGCAGAAAAAACATCTTGTCGATTCTTGGCTTGGAATGTATGGCATAGAATCGGCTGGAGTCAAACCCAAAATCTATTTGAACCCCAGAGAGGTCGAAATTGCGAAGGACAAGATAAAACCGGATGGTAGACCAATTATGTTGTTACAGACGCATGGTGGGAACGCAGGGCAGCAATACAGCAAGAAATCATGGTTTAGAGATATGCCAATGGAGATTGCAACGAAACTCGTGAATTACTACAGCAAATCGTATAGAATTTTACATATACGTGCAGCAGAACAACCAGCATTACCAAATACCGAATTACTTTCATTACCATTCAGGGAACTTTATGCTGTTTTTCCACTTAGTACGAAAAGATTATTTATTGATAGTTTTGCACATCACGTTGCAGCAGCACTTGATTTACAAAGCACGGTTGTGTGGATTGGGAACAAACCGGAGGTCTTCGGATATGAGGACGACATTAATATTCTTCCCGATAAGGAACACGTCAGAGAATTAAATAAATTCAGTTATTTAGACCAATTTGATATCAGTGGTCAGATACAGCAATTCCCTTATAATACCATAAATATGTTGGATGTCAATAAGATAATTGAAGGACTTAATAAACAAAAATAATATTTTCATTGATATTCTGTATTTATAATTGATATTATTATTATATTTACAATATGAAATCACAATTACATGCAATATTATTTATTGATAATAAATTTATTCGTAATAGATTTAGGGATGATTTTTTTAAAAAATTTTATCCCTTTTTATATGAAAAAATTGATAAGAATCCCATATTAAGTGAATATTCTTTTAAAGAAAAAATTTATATCATTTATCATGGTATTGATAATCAGATTTGTAAGATTTGTAATAATAAAACAAATCTGATTAGTTTTTCAAAAGGGTTTTACACTTATTGTTCTAAACAATGCATTCAAAAGGATGAGGAAATAAAAAATAAAGTTAAAGCAACCAACATAAGGAAATTTGGTGTTGACCATCCTCAAAAAGCATTAAGTATTAGAGAAAAAACAAAAAAGACAGTAAAAATCAAATATGGTGTAGATTCGATATTACAATCTGAGGAAGTAAAAGATAAAATAAAAAAAACAAATTTAAAAAAATATGGTTTCGAAAACCCCTTTCAATCTGAGGAAGTAAAAGATAAAATAAAAAAAACAAATTTAAAAAAATATGGTGTTGAACATAATAGTTATTCGGAAGATGTGGTTGAGAAAAGAAAAAATACCTTTTTAGTTAATTATGGAGTAGATAACCCTAATAAGAATCCAAACATTATTAAAAAAAGGAATGAAACAATTGTTTTAACATATGTTAAGAAATATAGTAAGATATTAGATATTAATGAAAAGGATATTATAACAACATCTAATGGATTGGTAATTATTAGGAATTTGTGTAATAACCACAAATCGTTTAAAATTGATAAACAAAATTTATTTAATAGAATTAGATACGGTATTGAAAATATTTGTACTAAGTGTAACCCAATTGCTGAAACATCAACAATAAAAGAGAATGAAATTGTTGATTTTATTAAATCACTTAATGTTAATTATATTAGAAATGATAGGAAAATTTTAAATGGGAAGGAAATTGATATTTATTTACCAGATAATAAGTTAGGGATTGAGTTTAATGGTTTATATTGGCATTCTAATAGGTATTGTAATCGTAATTATCATCTTAATAAAACTGAGACCTGTAAAAAACTGGGAATTCAACTTTTACATGTTTTTGAAGATGAATGGATTTTTAAAAAAGAAGTTGTTAAAAGTGTGATAAAAAGCAAATTAGGGATTATTAATAATCGAATTTTTGCAAGAAAAACCGAAATCAAAGAAATTAATGATAATAATTTGATTAGGGAATTCCTCAATAATAATCATTTACAAGGGTTTGTTGGAAGTAAGGTTAAGATTGGATTATTTTATAATAATGAATTGGTGTCACTTATGACATTCGGTAAAAAAAGAATTGCTTTAGGTAATAAAACAAAATCTAATGATGAATATGAAATGTTGAGGTTTTGTAATAAACTAAATACTCAAGTTATTGGCGGTGTTAGTAGAATGTTGAATTATTTTCAAAAAACATATAACCCAAATTCAATTCTAACTTTTGCTGATAGGAGATATAGTGATGGTAACCTTTATAAAAAAATGGGTTTTAATTTTATATTAAATACCAAACCCAATTATTGGTATTTTAAAAGAAATGAGTTGATTAGATACCATAGATATAAATTTAGAAAAGATGTTTTAATTAGGGAAGGATTTAGTGCGAACAAATCCGAAAATGAAATTATGGGGGAAAGAGGATTTTTTAAGATTCATGATTGTGGGAATGTAAAATATATTTTAATTGAGGGCGTGAATAAAGAAAAGTAATAGTCACATAGTTTCAGTTTTTAGTTAGAAATGAACTTGTCTTCAGAGACGGGTTCATTTTTTTTATTTCTTCTCGAATTAAGTATAGAGTTAAAGTATTTATTTATAACATCTACATCAAAGCGGAAATTGGTGTGATTTATATTTAAAACAATTAAGATACTATGGGATTAGATACTAAACCGAATTTTAGCAGCAACAAATTTGAGCAGTGTTCAACAGACATCATGAACCTATCGGGGTGTACCCAGATTTTTGGTAAGTTAGATATGGAGAGTGGAAGCACTCTGACGATTTGTGATAATGTCGGTACTGGTAAAGTACTTACTTCTGATGCCAGTGGAATAGCTACTTGGCAAACACCTTCTGCGTCAGCAGCTTCAGGTGAAAACGTAACACTAGAAGTCACTCAATCATCACACGGATTTGCAGTTAATGATTTCATTGGATGGTCTGGTGGAACATATAATAAATCAATTGCTGATGGCAATTATGATGGGGAATTCGTTGGTCTTGTAACGGTATCAGCAGACACCAACAATTTTAGTGTAACTCAAAGTGGATATGTTACTGGATTAACTGCAAGTTTTGCTGCAAATACAACATATTGGTTAAGTGAAGGTACTGCTGGATTATTGACCTCAACAGAACCAACTGGAGACGGTGAAATCAGTAAAGCTGTACTTATTGCAAACAGTACAACAAGTGGTTGGGTGCTTCCGTATGCCGGGGTAGTTGTTTCAACAGGTACTACGAGTATTTCAAGTGCTGATAATGGTCTTACTGTTAGTAGTGGAATTGTTGGATTGGGTGGGACTTTGTGCCAGAATACCGATATTGATGTATCTTCTTATAATCTAAGTATTAGTGGTTTATCTGGTAAAACAACTCAAACGAAAGCTGTTTTTGTTGATGATACTACGGGTACTCTGGTAACTGGTACTACAAGTGCTGGTTGTGGAGACTATGATGGAAATGCACCTGCAACATGTACTGTGGGTGGAATAACAGCAGGTGCTGTATTAACAGGTTGTACGCTACAGTGTTTGCTTCAAGAAATACTTGCTCCGTACATCGAACCAACATTTAATGCATTTGGTGTGGCAATAACACCTCAACCATTTGAGGTTGGTTGTGTACAGAGTGGAAGTAAATCGTTCACATGGACAAATACAACTAGTGCAAACGTAACTGCTGCTTCAATCGGAATATGTGAAGTAGGTGGTTCATTGCTTGGAAGTGGATTTTCAGCAGGTGATAGTCCAGAAAGTCTGGCTATCGGAACACTAACCAATACAAGTCCAACAACATATACATGGCAAATAACTGGTTGTAGTACGCAAGACACACCATTTAGTAGAAATGTGAGTAAGTGTAGTATCTATCCATATTTTTGGGGTGTGGAGACCTGTGGTAGTAGACCAGATGTGGATAATGATATTGTAACTGGTGGAAGTAAGGTGGTTACAACAGTCGGTTCATCAGTAGGTGTTACTTTTAACAGTAGTACCCAATACACATGGTTTGCACAGCCAGCAACTGCTGCTAATAGAACAAAATGGTTTATTGCTGTTGGAAACTGTGGTTTCATTGATAGAGCCGTTCCAAGTGATAGATATCCAGATAAATGTACTCTTGACATCACATCTCCTGATGGTTGTTGGAGTGCCGTAAGTTATGAGGTTTATATGAGTGACTTCGCTGATACTCTGAGTGACCCATTATACTTTAGAACATATTAAAAACGAATTAAAATGGCAATTGAACAAGCAGATAACATACAAACGGGTGCTCCGAAACCAACAGATAGTAGATATTTTAATAATTTAATTCCTTGGGTAGATGAGGCAGCAGTGAATGCTGGAATATCTTCTGGTGTGAGATATACGGGTTTAACAGTAAACGTTGGTGGTACTGAATACTGGTACAAAGAAGGTATTACAGACCCGGATTTAGTCATTAAAGAGGCTGGTGGTGGGACTCTTAATATGAGTGGTAGCACTGTTGGTGGACTCACAACATATGTAGATGGTACTACAATTTGTGCACAACCAACGTTAACACTGACTAATAGTGGACAGGATTTAAAATTATCTGGTGATACTAATGATGACATTGAAATAAAAGCAAATAATCTCAATTCAACTGGTAATGTTGCTCGTGCTACTGTGATTGCAAATACTGAATCTGGTGGACAATTAGGTATGTTTGGATATGGTAGTGGGAATACTTGCACAATATGGAGTGAGGCGATGTCGGGTTCATCGTTGTTATGGTCAAATCAATGTAAATTACTTATTGGTGTTGAGGCTGCTGATGCGCCTGTTAAAATCTATCATGGTGGTGAGGAAAGAATTGCAACAACATCATTAGGGATATGTGTTACTGGAAGTTTAGCACCAAGTGGTGCAACTGGTTGGGAAGACGGATTCGATAATTTCGGATTTATTGGTGATGATACGAGAGTAAGGTCAGTATCAACAGATGGTGGTAATTGGGGTAGTGCTTTAACTTTAGACCAAATTGATGGAACAACAGGTGCTTTTGAAAATTCTTGGGGGATTATCAGAGAAACAACAAATGCTGGTGAATGTTTGCATTTTCGTTTTGGAACAAATGCTGACCCCGCAAGTAATGCAGATAAGGCATACATTACTACTGGTGGTACTTTATGTATATCAACAAGTGTTATATCACCAACTGTTTGTGGTAATGCATGGGTTATATCTCCAATTTTTTGTGCTTCATCATGTGTAAAAGCTCCAATACTTCAACAAACTTCTGGTGCTGCATCAGGATGTGTATTGACTTCTAATGCTGCGGGTTGCGGTGTTTGGGCAACACCTTCTGGTGGTGGTGGAATCGCAATGAGTGGTGATACTGTTGGTGGTCTCACAACATATGTGGATGGTACTACAATTTGTGCGCATTCTGGATTAATATATAATGGTAGTTCATTGGTATTATGTCAGACAGTGACAAATGAGGGTGTTATTATAAAATCATCAACAAATGCACCACAAATAAGATTTTTAGATGGTACTAATGCTAATAATTATGGTTATATTGATTATAATCGTAGTGCATCAGAAATGCGATTTGATGTTGGTGGAACTGATATTATGTCAGTTATTTCAGGTGGAACGGTTTGTGTTAGTGGTAAGTTAGATGTTGGTCGTAACATCCACTTTGGAGGCACTGATGAGCTTGGAGGTACTACTAACGATGTTGTGCTTGAATATCAGGGTGATTATGATACTACTACAAATCATGTGTATCATCGTATCTGGTCAAGGCGTAATGCCAGTGGTACAACTTGGACAACAGCAAGTATTCATGATGGTATTTCTGTTGATTCATCTTACGGCACTCCCGGTATAAATACAAGGACTTGGTGGGAGCGTGACCCTGAAGCTGGTAAACATCATTGGGGGCATATTGGCTCAACTTGGATGACTATTGATAATGCTGGTAAAGTTGGTATTGGAACTGCAATTCCTTTAGGTGTTTTAGATGTTAGAAGTACTTTCGGCACTCCCACAACAGGTGAATTGGTTGTAAATGAAAATGCAATTACTGTTGGTTCTCTAAACGCTGCTGGAAATGCGACATTTTTAGTCCAAAACAGGACAGGGATACCAGTTTTTAATGTGGACACATCTACTAATGGAGATACTTGGATTACACCAGTAGGAACAGGTAAGGTTGGTATTGGAACTGCTATACCCGGTTCAAAATTAGAGGTTAATGGAGATATAGGTATAGCCCGAACAGCAGGTGGTTATACATTTAGAGAGGTAGTTGGAGGAAGTGAACGTGCAGGTATAATATCAAATGCTACGAATGAATTAATTTTCAATTATGGTGGTGCTACTGAAGCGATGAGAATTGATAGTAGTGGTAATGTTGGTATTGGAACAGATGAACCAAGCGAACTACTGCATGTTTATACAACAGGCACAAATGCAGCGATTCTTTTAGAAAGAGCTGATGCCAGAGATAATAAATGGAAGTTTTTGGTTACAGGTGTTGCGGCAGGAGCAGCAGATTTATTTATAGAGCCTGAAGGAAAAGAGGGTGATGTACATTTTAGGGATTTAGGTAATACTTTTACAATGAGTATTGATAATGCTAATAATAGAGTTGG
>SDBU01005026.1_pt1 | contig 15980 bp, 13 predicted proteins | sample 2277071 | NCBI WGS metagenome assembly SDBU01 (sample SAMN10397929, study PRJNA504765) | marine sediment metagenome | isolation source: marine sediment core GS08_GC12, 126 cmbsf | place: Arctic Ocean: Gakkel Ridge, Loki's castle | collected 2008
AAGAAAACCTCATATTGTCAGAAAATACTTTCAGGAAAAAAATGTTCGATATGCAGCTGCGTAAAATGCAACCAATTTATTGCTCTCCGTAGTATATTCGCATGGCTCTATAATAAATTACTGCCAAAAACATCATAATAGAACATTATACTTATAGAGTTTATTATACCGCTCCTATGCACAGCACACGCGGAGCTCTATTTTTGAATGAATAATGTAGTCTATAAACATACCATCCCTGGTTTATTAAAGTCAAGCTTGTTATTGACATTAACATTTTCAGTTAATATATTTAATATAATTAGTTCGAAATGAGTATAGTTGAATACTGCTTTTGTCTTTACTAAAATATTTATCATTTCCTATTTTCTCTTTCTATTAATGAATATAAAAAATCAGAAAGAATTTTTTATATGGAGAATTTATGAACAGAAGAACATTTTTACAAAGCGGAGCAGGTGTCTCCGGGCTTGCTGCTTTACACATTCCCTTTGCGAAAAAAGCTAAGAAGAAAAAGGCAAATAAATATAATCTTTACTGGGGAGACCTTCATTGTCACTGCAATATAAGTTATGCCCGCGGCTCTTTAGAGGATGCATTGGATGCGGCAGAGCAGCAGCTTGATTTTTGCGCAGCCGTGGGACACTCCAGCTGGCATGATATCCCTACTGACCGGAAGAGACTTGGTGCTTTAATTGATTATCATAACAATGGATTTGAAAAACTTGCAAGATTATGGCCCCGGGTCATAAAACTTACAAAAGATAAACTAAAACCCGGTAAATTTGTGCCCTTTCTGTCATTTGAATGGCACTCTATGAAATACGGCGACCATAATATTTATTATATGGAACCAAAAGGAGAAATCTTAAAAGCTGATTCTATAGAAGAAATGCGGGATAAAATTAAAAATATGAATGCATTTGTAATTCCTCATCATATTGCATATATTCGCGGCTACCGTGGAATAAACTGGGATGCTTTTGTGGAATGTCCGCAGTCGCCATTTGTGGAAATATACTCTCGTCACGGATGCTCTGTAACAGATACATCACCCTATCCAAATCTTCATGATATGGGTCCGCGATCGAACGGGGGTACAATAGGAGAGGGGCTGAATAGAGGTTTTAAGTTTGGTTTCATTGCATCGAGCGATCACCACGCCGGCTATCCCGGCAGTTTTGGTGATGGAATGGTCGGAGTTTATGCTGAAGAACTGACTCCCGAATCACTCTGGGAAGCGTTTCTCGCAAGGAGGACTTATGGGGTAACAGGTGATAAAATAATCACTGACTTCCATATTAACGATGCATTTATGGGAGAGGAAATAAGTGAAAGCAGTGAAAGAAAGATCGAGCTGTCAATTGAAGGAAATGATTTTCTGGATTATGTTGAGATAATAAAAAATGGATATATTCTTAAAAGGTTTGAACCGTCTTTCAGAATCTCGATACCGAAAAGTGATCCCATAAGAGCAAAAGTGCGAATTGAATGGGGATGGGGAAATAAAAATGATTTTGTAGAATGGACAGGAAATCTAAAAATTTCTGACGGTCGCATTATTTCTATTACTCCCTGTTTCAAAGGTTTACAGCAAACTTCTCCCCAGGATATCGGTCTTCCCCCGATAGAAAAGACTTTGGTAAGCCGTATGACAGAAAAAAGCGAAACAGGTTGTGCATGGCACTCTTTCACAATTGGGAATCCAAATACAAGTACTGCAACTACATGCGCAGTTGTATTAGATGTTAAAATGCCCGGAAATGCAGCGATTATAACCAAAATAAACGGAAGAAAATTTGAGCATTCTCTTTTAGAGCTTTTAAACGGCACAAAATCTTATTTTATGCACGGCTGGCTGAGCGAAGCGGTTTCATTCCATCGCGCTGTTCCCGAAGATGGATTTATCCTTAAGGCAAACTTTAATGATTTTAAACCTGAAAATCCAACAGATTATTATTATATTCGTGCAAGACAAAAAAATAATCAATGGGCTTGGTCAAGTCCCATCTGGATTAATAATAAATAATTAAATTTCTTAATTAATAAGGTAGTGTCAAAAATATTATGAAAAAATGAAAATAAAAAAGGTGGTTACATACACACACATTGGAAGTAAAAAATTAATAAAAAAAGGAGTTTTTCAAATGAAACGGATATTTATTTTATTCATTTTGGGGATTTTAATGATTGCAGGTAATGCGGAAGTTACAAAAACTGCTGACGGTTTTGTCCCATTATTCAACGGCAGTAATCTCGATGGCTGGGTAAACGTGAATTGTGCACCGGAAACATGGACAGTAAGGAACGGGATGATTATCTGTACCGGAATTCCCACTGGAGTATTGCGAACCGGGAAACAATATGAAAACTTTATTGTGGAACTGGAGTGGAGGCATATGAAAGAAGGCGGTAATGCCGGATTTTTTATTAATTCCGATCCACTGCCGGTTACCGGAAAGCCCTTCCCTCGTTCCATTGAAATGCAGATAATGGACGGTAATCATGGAGACGTATTTCCCATACAGGGTGCAGCAATGATTCCCGACAAACCTAACTCTAAAGGTAGAATGCGTTCATTTCCCACGGAAAGCAGGAACAAGCCCGCAGGTGAATGGAATCGTTATCACGTCGAAAGCCGGTATGGAATGATTGCTCTATCTGTTAACGGTAAAGAAGTAACTCGAGGTTTTTATTCCAATCCTCGTAAAGGATACATCTGCCTCGAATCAGAAGGGAGCGAGATTCATTTCCGGAACATCCGTATTCGCGAACTGCCCGGTTCTAATCCGCCTCCTGATGTAATCGGACTAAAAGATAAAGGTTTTCGTTCGCTTTACAACGGTTTGGACCTTCGGGGCTGGAGGCAGGTTCCGGGAAACAAAAACCACTGGAAAGCAGAAAACTGGATTCTCGATTATGATGGCAAGAGTGAAGCTGAAGGAGAAGATAAGAATTTATGGACAGAAAAAGAATTTGGGAATTTCATTCTTATCGTGGACTGGTGCCTTCCTGATGAACCCATGATTGATAACGTTCCTGTGATACTCCCGGACGGTGCTGAAGCTGTAGATTCAAACGGAGAAGAATTAACTATTCCTGTACTCGATGCGGGAGACAGCGGTATTTTCTTGCGCGGCAGCTCGAAAAGTCAATTAAATATATGGAACTGGCCCGTTGGTTCCGGTGAAATCTGGGGGTACCGCAGAGATAAAAATCTGTCACAGGAAATACGAAAATCCGCAACGCCCATTCTGAATGCAGATAATCCTGTCGGTGAATGGAATCGTTTTGAAATTACTGCTGTTGATGATATTTTTACAGTAGTATTGAACGGAAAAACTGTGATTCGTGAAGCAAAACTTCCGGGGATTCCCAAGCGAGGACCAATCGGGCTGCAGCATCACGGCGACCACGTTCAGTTTGCAAATATTTACATCAAAGAACTCGACTAAGTTTTCTGAAAATTTGTGCCTTTGTAACTTTGCTTATTTTCGGAATAAACCTATTTTCTTACTGAACCTTCATACTGCTTTGCAGCCCCACGAGGTATGAAAATACTTGATTTTTCCCTGTTGGTGACAACACCAACAGAGAGCAGTGAGGTAGAATAGCATTATACCTTACATCATTCTCTGAAACTTTGTGCCTTTGTGCCTCTGTGCCTTTGTAACTTTATTTATTTTCGTAATAAAATGTGAGGAAAATTATGAACAGAAGAAATTTCATTAAAAGCAGTGTTGCGGCTGGAATGGCTGTAACAATGACCAACAATATTGATTTATATGGCAGGAATAATAAAAAAGTACGTTTAGGATTTATAGGCGTTGGGGGCAGGGGAACCGGCTTGCTAAAAACCGTTTTAAGTATGGAAAATGTTGACATACCGGCGATTTGTGATATTAATGTTGATAATCTTTCAAGGGCAAAGGATTTGGTTGAAAAAGCAGGAATGAAAACTCCTGATGGATATTCGAAGGGTGAAGAGGATTTTCGCAGAATGTTATTAAGAGATGATTTAGATGCTGTTATTATTGCCACTCCCTGGGAATGGCATACACCTATGGCGGTGTGTGGTATGAAATCAGGGAAATACGTGGGTGTTGAAGTTCCGGCTGCGATTACTATTGAACAATGCTGGAATTTGATTAATGCGTACGAAAAAACAGGAGTGCCCTGTATGATGTTGGAAAATTGGTCATTCCGTCGTGATAATTTAGCAGTCCTGAATATGATTAGGCAGGGTTTGCTCGGAGAAATAGTTCACTGCCATTGTGCTCATTCACATGATTGCATTGATCACTGGTTCTTTGACAAAAATGGGGAAATGCGATGGGGTGGTGAGTATTTGCTTAAGCGTAACTGCGATCAATATCCAACTCACAGCCTCGGACCGGTTATTAGCTGGATGGACATTGGATGCGGAGATTATTTTGAATATATTTCGTCAACAGCAACAAGGTCAACAGGAATAAATGCATATTTCAAGAGAAAATTCGGACCCGGGCATCCTAATTCTAAAAGAAAGTATAAACAGGGTGATATAGTAACATCTACGGTGAAGACAGTTAAAGGAAATACTCTAATTATAAACTACGATATGCAGTTGCCGAGGCCATACGATAACAGGTGGATGATACAGGGAACTCTGGGCATATATAACGAACAAAGAAATGCCATCTATCTCACAGGAAAAAGTCCGGAATATCACAAATGGGAGTCCTTTGAACCTTACCAGGAAAAATATGAACATCGATGGTGGCAAGCTCTGAAGGATGAATCAGGTAAGTTTGGACATGGTGGAACCGATTATCTTGAGCTTCAGAAATTTATAAAAGCTGTTAGAAATAAAACACAAACACCTATAGACGTTTATGAATCTGTCATTATGAGTTCTGTTATTCCACTTTCTGAAGAGTCTATTTCTCAAAACGGTATTCCGGTACAGTACCCGGATTTTACACGGGGAAAGTGGAAAACAAAAAAATCGACATTTGCAGTAACGGGTGAATAATGAAATCTTTTGTGTTTAATGAATAATAAATTTATGCAAAGGATTTATTATTAAGCTTAATAAATCAAATATATTCATCATTCGTGGTGCTTTGAAATAGCTTGGGAATTTATTAGGATATTTATGTAATTATTTACTCATAAAAAAAAGAATTAGCAAAATATAAAAATAAAAACTTAATAACAGAAGGTTTAATTTATGAAAAGATATTTAAAATTATTTTCTGCAGCAGTAATATTTATTGTTTTAATTTCATCTGTATCGTCAGCCGAAGATAAGGAACAGCCCCGTAAGTGTATTATGGTGTTTGGTGCGCATGCAGACGATATTGAAGTAATGGCTGGCGGAACATTCGCAAAGTACACTATTGGTGAGAATTATGAGGGTATTTGTGTTATGATGTCCAATAACTCGTGCTGTGGTTTTACCGGACGGGCACAGCCCGGACTCGGTAATCCTCCCTTGATTAAAGAAACGGGATCGCCAAAGTTCTATCCTATTGACGGTTTGGAGTCGATACAGATACGCACCGAAGAAGCAAAACAAGCCGCTGCTGAGTATGGCGCGAAAATAGTTTTTTTAAACTACCGTGAAGAGACTATATTTATAGGTCGAAGCAGGGTATGGTTCGGAACTAAGGAATTCCTAAAATACAACCCGCCTGGACGACAGATTGTAAGTATTGCCTCATCGATCGGTGAATACATCGATGAAGTAATCGAAATGTTTAAAACATACCGACCGGAAATTACTATCATACATACTTTGGGCGGTGAAAAGCAAAGCCATTCAAACTGTGGTTACCTGGTGTATAAGGCGTTTAAAGCTGCTGCCGCAAAGGGTATTCCGGTTGGAAAGCTATGGATGCGAGCCGAAAAGAGACGCGGTTTCTGGCTTCTTGATCCTGATGCCCAGGAATACGGACGCGGTAAACACGATGTCCGAATCGATATTACTGATTATGTTAAAATCAAGAGAGAAGCAACCCTCAAGCATGTCAGTCAGAATCTTGAAAATTATATTGAAGAACTTGATAAGTTAATAAAGGATATCGAGCAGGGGCATAGATGCTATGAAGAATTCATTACTGTTTTTGACTATACAAAAAATTCCAATAAAAGTGTGGAAAAATAGTCTGCTTTGATATTTATAAACTACGAATGACGAATGGAGAAAAAACAATAACTGTGGGCTATTACTTATTAGTTAATTTTTTACTTGATAATATGGGAGATAATTATGCGTTTTCAATATTTACTGATATTTATTGTTATTGCTGCGGCATTTTTACTAATCGATGCCGCCGCAGCGGGAACAAAATATAGTTTTGTTGACCAGTGGGGTGAGTTTGGGGAAGAACCCGGTCAGTTTAAGTTCCCTGCTATGATAGCTGTTGACGGTTCATCAAGCTTGTATGTAGTCGATCAACATAATCATCGTATTCAAAAATTTAATTCTAACGGGAGATACATTTTATCATGGGGCGGATTTGGAGATGCTCCGGGGAAATTCAATTACCCATTCGGTATAGCTGTCGATTCTTATGGAGATGTTTACGTTTCCGATATGGATAACAACCGAATTCAAAAATTTTCGTCGAAGGGAGAGTTTATCGAGATGACCGGTGAATACGGCACAGGCAGTGGTCATTTTAAATATCCGTACGGAATCGCAATAGATAAAAACGATGTTCTTTACATTATCGATACCTTGAATTACAGAATTCAAAGGTTTGACCGAAACCTGAATTTTCTCGGAGCCTGGGGTTCTGAGGAGTTATTCGATATTAAATTGCATATGCCGCACGAGATTGCAATTGATAAAGAAGGAAATGTAATTTTAAGTGACCGTCAAAACCATCGTATTTCTTTGTTCAGTACCGACGGTAAACTGATTAAACGCTGGGGAAGTTATGGAGAAGTAACCGGCAATGGTGATTTCACCGGTAAGTTCAGTGAACCGCACGGTATAGCAGTTGGTACTGATGGTTCTGTTTTTGTCTGTGACCGCTACAATTTCCGCTTTCAGAAGTTCAGTTCAGACGGTGTGTTCCGGGCAATATCATATACACGCGGTACAAAGGATGATACAAAACATTATGTACTGGGAATTGCTGTAGATAAGCACGGCAATGTCTATGTTACCGACCATTATCAGCACTGTGTACAGAAGTACCGTTCATATCCTCCCCGGGGAAATAGTTCAACCGATTTCGGAGCACCCGGCAGAACAAATAAATAGTGAAATTTAAATAAATTTTTAATATATTATTGATATAGAGATTGTTTTTTCCTTTTGAAAACTACATCCGCAATTCAACTAAAACTCATACTGAAAAATAAGAATTGATTCATTGTTCCTTTTAAGCCTGAAATGATGTTTGGACCAACTTAAAGTTCGATTTTTAGAATCCGTTTATTCACCTTCAATATGGAAAGCATTTCGTAATGAATAATCATCCTTCTATTGGATAAAGATGCTCTCTTTATTTTAGATTTATTTCTTAAATTATCGAAAATTTACTTTTTTAAAAACAAATAAAACATTTATTTAAAAGGTTATTATGATTGAAAAAACAATATCACATTATCGGATAATTGAAAAACTTGGTGAAGGTGGGATGGGTGTGGTGTATAAGGCAGAGGATATGAAACTTGACCGTTTTGTGGCTTTAAAATTCCTGCCAAGTCATCTTGAAGAAGATGATAAAGCTCTATCACGTCTTCTTAAAGAGGCAAAAGCCGCTTCCAAAATAAACCATCCGAATGTATGCACAATTTACACGATTGAAGAACATGAGGATACACATTTTATTGTTATGGAATATGTTGATGGAGAAACTCTTAGGAAAAAGGATAAGCCTTTTTCAATTGATGATTCTCTAGATTATTCTGTTCAGATTAGTGAGGCTTTAAATGATGCTCATGAAAAAAATATTATTCACAGCGATATTAAATCTGAGAATATAATGGTAAATACTAAAGGCAGAATCAAAGTCATGGATTTTGGCTTAGCAAAGTTAAAAGAAGATATTCGCTTAACTAAATCTGGTATAGCAGGAACAATTGCATATATGTCTCCTGAGCAGATTCAAGGATTAGAAATTGACAACAAATCAGACATATGGTCTTTTGGTGTTGTGATGTATGAAATGCTCACTGGAAAGCTGCCTTTCAGAGGCGAATATGAATCTGCTATGATGTATTCTATTTTAAATACTGAGCCTGAAGCTTTTATTTCTTATCGCACAGATGTTTCAACTAATCTTGAACATGTTGTTAATAAAACTTTAGAAAAAGACAGAACAAAGCGATATCAAAACATGCCAGAACTAATTCAGGAAATAAAAAAAATACCAACTTCTATAAGTGTTTCTGATGAATCAGAAAAGTCGATTGTTGTTCTACCATTCGTGAATATAAGTCCAGAGCCTGAGCAGGAATATTTTAGTGATGGCTTGACTGAAGAAATTATAACTGACCTATCACACATTCACGATTTACTGGTAATCTCCCGAAGCTCCGCGATGACGTTTAAAGGAACAAAGAAAAAAATCAAAGAGATAGCAAAAGAGGTTAATGTCCAATATGTTCTGGAAGGCAGTGTACGTAAAGCGGGTAACAATTTGCGTATCACAGCTCAGTTGATTGATGCAACAACCGATGCACATCTTTGGGCTGAGAAATACAGTGGAACAATTGATGATGTGTTTGATATTCAGGAGAAAGTATCGCGTACTATTGTGGATGCACTTAAAATGAAGTTAAGCCCTGAGGAGAATAAGAAAATAGCCGAACGTTCGATTGAAAACGTGCAAGCCTATGAATGTTACTTAAAAGCCAGGGCGGAAGTCCACAAATCCACTGAAGAAGCTATTAATCATGCCATTAGATATCTTCAGAATGCAATTGATATTATTGGTGAGAATCCTCTTCTCTATTCTGGTATGGCATATGCATATTTTCAACTGGTCAATGTTGGTGCTAAGCAGGAAGATTATATTGTAAAGTCTGAAGAATATGTGAAGAAGGCTTTAGCGATGGATCCTGAATTTTCCATAGCCAATACCCTTCTCGGGTGGATTGATACCCTTCAGGGGAAAATGCAAAGTGCCGTTTATCATTTAAAGAAGGTACTGACAGTCGATCCTGATGAGACATTGGCAATGCAGGGACTTGCAGCGATTGTCTATGTTGCTGTTGGAAATATTACTGCTGCAGTTCCAATCAGTGAAAGGCTTATGGAAATTGACCCGTTGGACGTTTGTACGGTCTGGCTTCAAGGCGGATTACATTTTTATGATGGTCAATTCGACAAAGCGCTTCAGGGCTGGAAAAAAATGTATGACTTGTATCCAGAAAATCCTTTCAGTCATTTTTATTATGCTATGATCTTAGCTTACAACGATCGGCTGGATGAAGCCTTTGATATTATTGATCAGAATAAAGAGTTATATCCAGATAATGTCCTTGCTAAAATGGGAGTGATGTTAAAACATGCGTTTAGAGGTGAGAAAGAGAAAGCTTCTCAAGAAATGACTGCAGATTTCAAGAAAACCTGTCAAAGGGATGGATTCAACGCTCATCATCTTGCAAGTGTCTTTGCGTTACTTAACGAAAAAAAGGAAACCTTAGATTGGCTTGAGAATGCAGTTAATCAAGGTTTTATCAATTACCCCCTATTAGCTGAGCACGACTCCTTCCTTGAAAACATCCGTGGTGAGGAACGGTTCAAAAAGCTCATGAAGCGGGTCATGTATGAATGGGAGAATTTTGAGGTTTAGTTATGATTGGAAAGATAATATCTCATTACAAAATCCTTGAAAAGCTCGGCGAAGGCGGGATGGGTGTGGTGTATAAGGCAGAAAATAACAAATTTATAAGCCCTTTTTTATTTAAGGGCAGAAATTTAACCAAAAATTTTATCCGAATAAACGGAGAAAAAAAATGTATATGCGATTCGTTTATTTAAAAATTAAACCCGAGACGTTGTCGAAGCTTCGACAGCATTATGAAGAGAAAATAATTCCACGTCTCCAAAAAATGCCCGGCTGCCTGTATGCCGGTTTGATACTGAGCGAGCTTCACCCGGATGAGGGCATTTCAATGACATTATGGGACTCCCTGAAACATGCGGAAGATTATGAAAAAAGTGGTTTATATGATGAACTTTTACAGGGACTACAACATTATCTTTCCGATTCTTTATTATGGAAAATTCAATTGTCAAAGGATTTGAAATTGGAATATCAACCTGTAGCAGAGGAACCTGTTGTGAAATCTTACGCCTTTCTCGCAAAAAAAGATGCAAAGATTCTTGCTCAGGACAAAACACCTGTGATGTATCTGCGAATTGTCTCGGTAAAAATTAAACCGGGGAAAATGGAAATGTTCAGAGAAATCTACAGAGAAAAAATTATACCCGCATTAAGTGCTGTGAAAGGTTGCCGGTATGCCTATTTGACCGGGAGTATTGAAGAAGAAAACGAAGCTATTTCGGTTACTATCTGGGACAGCAGAGAGGATGCGGATAACTATGAAAAAAGCGGGCTTTTTAACGAACTTACAGAAAAACTCAAGCATACATTTGCAGAGTTGTATCAGTGGAAGATGGCACTCGAAAAGGAGGGTGTTAGGCAGGCAGTAACGAGCGAAGACCTCGCTGTGAAATACTACAATATCGTAACTGGAAAAAGTTTTCAATAAGTTTATTTAGTATAATTCGATGATAGGTGTATTTCCAGATTTAAGAACTTTTAAAAGAAATGAAATTAAACAATTAAAACAAAAAGGATTTTTATGGATATAACTACCTTACAAAGAGAGAATCAACAATTAAAACGTGCGGTTGAGGAGCTTTCTTTCTTAAACGAGCTTTCTCTTGCAATAGGAACTTCATTTAATTCACAAGAGATAATGCAGACAATTATCAAAAAGTCCATTCGCGCAATAAAGGCTGAACAGGGGGCTGTTATTATCGTTGACAGCGAAGGTGATAAAGAGATGAAGACCCTGGTTCGTTCAATGGTAAGTTATGGAAATCATAAGCCGTTTGGTCTCGACCAGAGTCTTCTCGGATGGATGCATATACATAAAAAACCGTTGAATATTGATGATCCTCAAAATGATGTGCGTTTTCCCGGAGTTCAGTTGGACGAATCAATAAAATCAGTTGCCTGCGTTCCGTTGATAGTAAAATCTGAATTAATGGGTATTCTTTCGGTTTTTAACAAGAAAAAAGGGATGAATTTTACCGATGATGATTTAAGATTGCTGTCTATAATTGCATCGCAGTCAGCTCAGATTGTCGAGAATGCGCGTCTCTATGAAGAAGAAAAGACTCTTATGAAATTACAGGAAGAAACACGATTGGCACGCGATATACAGATAAATCTTCTTCCGGAATCTAATCCTGATATCCCGGGTTATGACATTGCAGGTAAAAGTATTCCTGCCTTAAGTGTCGGCGGCGATTATTACGATTTTATACTAATGGATGATAATAATATTACCGTTTGTCTTGGTGATATATCAGGTAAAGGAATGCCGGCGGCTTTATTAATGTCAAACCTTCAGGCAACAATAAGGGGTCAAACCTTAATTGGCGGTTTGCCAAAAGATTGTATTTGCCGGTCGAACAAGCTGTTGTTTCGGAGCACGGACGCAAATAAATTTGCTACATTATTCTTAGGTACACTGAATATAGTGAAAAACGAGTTTTGTTATACCAACGCCGGGCATGACCCTCCCATGCTTTTTAAAAATAAATCTGAACTTATGCTGTTAAAAACAGGTGGTCTGATTTTGGGATTTATAGATAATATCGAATACAAATGTGAAACAATATCTTTTGAAAAGGGAGATTTATGTGTTATATATTCTGATGGAATAACCGAATCTATGGACACATCCGGAAATGAATTTGGTGAAGAAAGGCTAACGTCACTCGTAAAAGAAAACACAAATCTTTCATCAAGCAAAATAATTGAAAAGATTCTTGAGACTGTTATAGTACATTCCAGAGGTGTTCCACAGTCGGATGATATTACGATTGTTGTAATAAAGAAAATATAATCCACGATTTATCATTCTTTCTGATAATAAAATAATTGATATTTTTCAAAAGTTAATGTATATTTTGACACTTAATTAACATTCAACACTATCAAACTAAACACTCATGCTCTTTCAGAGCCCCACGAAGGATGAAAATACTGCTATGATGGGCTCCACCTGTCAGTTGGGGTCCATCTTATTTTTCGGCATAAAATGTCTTTCTTCGTGAACTTCGCGTCCTTCGTGGCTAAAATATTTTATTTTCGTATTAAATGGAGAATAATATGGGAAAGTATATAAGGAAACTGAGTCTTGTTATTATCCTCGGAGTAATATTTTCTTTCGTATATTTTTGTGGCAAAAATGCAAAAGAGAGTTCATTAAAAGATATTCGCTTGCTTGATTATCAACCAAAACCAATGCTTGTTGTAAAAGAAACAAAGGTGGAAAAAGCAAAGTTTCCTGTAATAGATACCCACAATCATCTAAGAAGAGAAATTAATGCGGGTGCGGATATTGCAGAGTTTATTAAAGTTATGGATGAATGCAATGTTCAAATGGTTGTAGATCTTGACGGATATCCGGGTGGACAATTTGAAAAGAGTTTAAAAATACTGAAAGAGCCGTATCCTGATAGATTTTTGGTTTATACGAGAATAGATTGGACAAATCTTGATGACCATGATTTTGCCGAACAAATGGCAAAGAAAATCGAAGAAGACGTAAAAAAGGGAGCTCAGGCTTTAAAAATAAGAAAAGAATTGGGTCTTGAGGTTCAGTTAGCAGACGGCACATATCTGCCTGTTGATTCTCCAAAACTGGACCCAGCGTGGGAAATGTGCGGTAAGCTTGGACTTCCCGTGACTATCCATGTTGCTGATCCTCTGGCATTTTTTACTCCTCTTGACGGGTTTAACGAGCGTCTTGAAGAAGTAGTTGACCATCCGGGCTGGATGTGGAACAGACCTGAATTATACAATGTAGAAGAAATAATGGAACAGAGAAACCGTATGTTAGCAAAACATCCTAATACAAATTTTATCGGTGCTCATGTTGGCGGAATGTCGGAAAATATTGCATTAGCTGCGGAATGGCTTGATACATATCCTAATCTTTATTATGATACTTCAGCAAGGATTCATGAGATGGGGAGACAGCCTTATACTGCAAGAAAATTTTTGATTAAGTATGCGGATAGAATTGTTTTCGGTTCAGATGGATGTGATGCCGGCCACATAAATGCAGAAATGTACCGACTTAATTGGAGATGGTTTGAGACTGATGATGAATACTTTGATGTAGCGAAAGCTCATCATTATCAAGGAAGATGGATGGTTTACGGTATTAATTTACCTGATGATGTGCTTGAAAAAATATATAACGGCACAGCAAAAAAATTGTATCCGGGACTTTAATTTTAGTATTCTTTTAGATAGGGAAGATTATACTAACACTATCAGAATTTTTGTTTAAATAGTAATCAGCCATATTTCGGTACTTTTACACATTAGTAAAAAGAATTCGATCATCAATTTTCTGACGGGATTAATTCGTAAATATTTTGAATTTCCTCAACTGATAGAGGTACACACTCACTTACTTTTGCGTTGTCACTCACCTGCCCGGGAGTTTTTGCACCCGGGATTACAACGCTGACTTCCGGACGGTGTAAAATAAACTGCAAGGCAGCCTGAACAAGCGTTCTTTCATTATTTTCTGTTAAAAAGTGCAGTTTCTCAACTTTCTCAACAGTATCCTTAATTTGTTCTGCCGTTATGCGTGCGCGATGATCATCAGAGGGGAACTTTGCTGCTTTTGTGTATTTGCCTGTGAGTAAACCCCTTGCCAGTGGTACTCTGGCTATAATCCCAATATTATTTTCTCTTGATAATGGAAATAACTCTTTTTCCGGCTCCCGTCTAAAGATATTATAAATAACCTGTATCACATCTCCTTTCCCTGATTTGATCATTTCAATACCATGATCAGACGGGCTTATCGATATTCCGTAGAAACGAATTTTTCCCTGACTCTTAAGACTTTCCAAACAATCAAAACAATCAATTGCCTGTTTAAATTCTTCCGGGGAACCGGGTGTATGAAGCTGATAAACATCTATAAAATCGGTTCGAAGTCTTTTCAGGGAAAGCTCAACAGCTTCTGTAATCCATTCATGTGAAAAGTCCTTTATCCATTTCTCTTCCACAGTGCGGTTGCCGCCTTTTGAGGCTATTATAACTTTATCCCGTTTTGACTGAAATGCTTTTCCGACAAGTTCTTCACTGTGTCCATTTCCGTAAACATCCGCTGTATCAAAGAAGTTGATGCCTGAATCAAATGCAGTTTCCAATGCTGATAATGAAACCGAATCGTCAACTTTACCCATCCCGATTTGTGTTTTACCCAGATATGCAGGTCCGCCAATCGCCATTGCACCAAATCCAATTTCCGAAACCTTCAATCCTGTTCTGCCGAGTGTTCTATATTTCATCAATCCTCCTATGATAAAAGTTCCACTCCAAGCATTAATTTGTTAATAATTAATGCAGTATTTTATTTTAGTACAAAGTTTGGAAAATCTTCAAATTCCCAGTTATTTTTTAGTGTATTATAAATTATCCCTAAAAGTTTTTTAGCTGTTGCAATAATTGCTTTTCCCGATCCTTTTTTGCTTTTATTCGTTGATAGAAACTTTCCAGATAAGGTGAATATCTTTTTGCAATTAACGTATATTGTACCAATGTTGTTCGCCCTAGTTTGCTTCCACGTTTCGTAATCCTGCCTGAGCGTAAAGTCTCATTGGAATTGCTTACTCTCGGAACTATACCAAAGTAAGATGCCAGCTTTTTTTCGTCTTCAAAGTCATTTATATTTCCAATAACGCTTAGCAAAATCGTACCACTCTTATCTCCGATTCCTTTTATACTCGTGATATTCTTATGACCGTCAAGTTCCTTGCCCTTTTCAGAAAGCTCATCACCTAATGCTTTTATTCCATCATTTAAACTTCTAATTTGGGATACTATCACTTTTAACTCAACTTTTGCTATTTCAGTAACCGGCTGATGTAAAACCGACTTAAGTCCCTTCTCGCTCGACATACTTTCACGCTTAATAATTATCCCGTGAGACGAAAGTATATTATGAATCTTGTTCTTTAATGCTGTACGAAGCTTTACCAGCTTATCACGTGTCTGGGCTAGACTGCTTAATTCTGCTGACTTATTGTCCTTCATGCGTATCTCCGGCAACATTCCTTTACTTAAAAACTTCGCAATCGTTAAGGCATCATTTGAATCTGTCTTCTTTACCGACTGACTGATTACCTTAAACTGAAAAGGATTTATTACCTTTACTTCCTTCACTCTATCAACTATCTTGGATAAAAAGTATCTCGTATTACCTGTTGATTCAACTCCAACCATATCCGTCGATCTTAATTCCTTACGAAAATTATTAATTGCTGTAATAGGATACTGCTTCAGACGATGCTTATTATTCGATGAATTTAAAAAACATACCACAAACATATTCTTGTGCAAATCTACTCCAATATAGCGTCCCATAATGACTCCTTCCTTTTGTTTTTTTACTTGGAGTAGAATCATTGTCGGTGACTACCATCCTCCTATCCAGGGTCTCTTGCCCTATGGTGACTGTTCGGTTAAAGGTGTAACTAATCTCCTTTACAGGGTCGTATGCCCCAAATAAATCATACAGCCTATAACCCTATCTACTCCAGATTTATTAAACTTTTCTGTAACAATTTAATAAATCTGTTTGTCACCAACCTCTTTTATCATACCATCTCCTTTTTTTTTTAACTCATCCTTTATATAAGAATTTTTTACATAAAGAGAAAGCCTTTTTTATGAAAACTTCAAAGGCTTAGTTCCGCTACGCTCCACTAA
>SDBU01005027.1_pt1 | contig 15974 bp, 13 predicted proteins | sample 2277071 | NCBI WGS metagenome assembly SDBU01 (sample SAMN10397929, study PRJNA504765) | marine sediment metagenome | isolation source: marine sediment core GS08_GC12, 126 cmbsf | place: Arctic Ocean: Gakkel Ridge, Loki's castle | collected 2008
GGAATCTTGACGCTAAAGGGCAACCCGCGCTGAAGATCAACCTGCTTATAGAACAACGTGATGGCTTGCGAGGTAGTCAGCCCAAGCTCTCCAAATATCTGCTCTGCATTGCGTTTGAGTGCGGGGTCAATTCTTGCCGAAATAACTGCGGTCTTAGCCATAACCATCTCCTCTCTTTGTATTGCCAACGCGCGTACATTGTACTACAAAGGCGTCGTTTGCACAAATACACAACCCTTCGGCAAACTCACGGCAAGGCGCCCCGCTTTCTTCACCTCGACCGGTGTCGGTAGGCGAAAAATGCGGGGCGGTGTCTTGGGCCTTGCCTGGTCGGGCTTTCACCGGCAAGCAACGATAGCTTCAGGGCACATCGGCGGGGGATAGGCGGCGCTATCCCTGTTTCATACTGACCTATTTCCCACCTATGCCGGCTGTTGTTTGTTCGCAAGGCGCTCCCGCAAACGCATGATGACCTCAGGATTCAGCCCTGGATCGGGTTCAACTACCTCTCGTTCAGCCATCACCGCCCCGATTTCATCAAACGAAGCCTGCCCCAGACTCTGCAGCAAAGCCGTAAACGATGCCCGTTGTTGAACCACTGCTTGTTCAGGCACAGCCTGGACAGTGTAAGCCAATGTCACCTGGCGCGTGAGGGCGTACACAATGTATTGATTCAACGAGGTCCCTTCACGCTCGGCTAGGACTGTCAACTGATTGTGAAGCGTTCCTGGCAAACGGACCGTTAACCGACTCATTTTCCCCTCCCCAAATAAACTCGATACCACGTCTAACCCGCTAGCTGGATGACAGCCTCTACGGGCGTGATGACTCGTAATCCCAACGTTTCCCTGGCAGTTCGAAAGTCTCGCACATTCCAGGTAATGACCGTAGCTCCGGCATTCATCGCGCAATCAATGACGTGTTCATCCCCTGGATCGGGTGAAATCGGTCGCCACGAGTAGTGAACGACCACGAACTGCGCTTTAGACAACAAGGTTCCCAAAACAGGTTTGAGGCGCTGCCAACGCGCTTCAGATAACTTACGGGACAAAACGTCCGCATACTCGTAAGCGAGGGCATCGCAGACACAGACCTGCAACAAGCCAGCAAGCCAGGCGTCAATAATCAACCCGGCAGCACCGCCGCGTTTGGTCAGGCCTTCAAAGACGACGTTGGTATCAATAACAACACGAGACAGGGAAACAGCATCCATAGTACTATTATGGTTTTCTCACTCTGGGCTCTTCATCGGAGCTGCCGCGGACAGTGGTTCGCCCTGATTATACCCCAACAGCGGCGTTTGCACAAATGCACAACCCAGCGTCCTGAGCTTCGCTATACTCTACCTGCTTCTTGATTTCCACCAGCTCGTGAGGAACAAGATGCCAGTCACCAAGAGGGGCCCGCCCGTGATCAGCATAGCCCAGACCTTGTTGTGCCCAGCGGTAACGTACGCAAACGTGCCCAGGGCGATGGCGCCGATTAGCACTACCGTCCCGCCGATCCCTTCCCGCCACCAGGCGATGAGAATGCCCAGCACCGCAAAGATGACCAGCCCGGCCAGCATCGCCCCCTCCAGCGACCACGGAGTAGGATCGAAGATCGCCGAGGCGATGCCGATGAGCAGGAACAGTCCCACTAGGAGCGAGCCTATCCCGCGGGCAATCCAGCGCACCCACTTCGCTGCTCGGTCGCCCGTGTATTTCGTGTTTGCCATGATTATCCTCCTGCAACAGCTTCGGCCAGCAGGCACAGAAGCTCATACATGATCGTGGCCCCAACCAGCGCGGTGTTACCGCTTGGATCGTACGGGGGAGCAACTTCCACCACGTCGGCCCCGATCAGGTTCAGGCCGCGAAGGCCCCGCAGCAGGGCCTGGGCCTCGATCGTGGTGAGGCCACCGACCTCCGGGGTTCCAGTGCCGGGGGCATAAGCCGGGTCCAAACTGTCAATGTCGAAGGAAATATAGGTCGGCCCATCACCCACGATCCGGCGCGCTTCGGCGATCACCGCCTCCACGCCCAGCCTGGTGAATTCCTCCATGAAGATGACACGCATGCCGCTGTCGAGGGAGTAATCCCAGCCCCCGCTCGTATTCTGGGCGCCGCGAATGCCGATTTGCACCGTGCGCTTTGGGTCCAGCAGATTCTCCTCCACCGCCCGGCGGAACGGCGCACCGTGGCTGACTTTACAGCCCATGAACTCATCCCAGGTGTCGGTGTGCGCATCAACGTGGATCATGCCGACCGGACCATCCGCGGCCAGCGCGCGGAAGATCGGCAGGGTGATTGAATGATCACCCCCTGCCGCCAGCGGTACGACGCCGGCCTGATGAAATCGCGCCAAAAAGCGAGTTATGTCACGATGAGCTGCTTCCACCTCATAAACCCTGGTGAAGGGCACATCGCCCGCATCGCCAATCCGGCAGAGCTCATAGGGGTTGACGCGGGTCACGTGGTGAATCGCCCGCATCATGCTGGACGAGTTGCGGATTTCGCGCGGACCGTGCCGCGCGCCCGGCCGGTTGGTGACCGCCCCGTCGTAGGGAACCCCGATCATCGCAATGTCAAGCGCGGCTGGATCGGAGATGAGCGGCGCCCGCATGAAGGTTGGAATCTCCATGTAGCGGGGCGCAGTCATAGCCCGGTAGGGATCTGGGTTGGTCGGTGTCTGATTGAGCATCTCAGCCTCCCCTCATTTTTGTATCAACATCAAGCCGAACCGCCACTTCACTCCCCGGTAAATCGTGGGCGGCGTTTCTCCAAGTGTAACCGTTCAGCCCAGTGTCATTGCGAGCGGTTTTTGCGAAGCAATCCCCATCGTCGCTGGGAGCAATCGTTGCGAAGCGATCTCCGAATCGGCGATTGGGGATTGCTTCGGCACAAAAAACCGTGCCTCGCAATGACACCTGAACGCTTACCTGGCGCATTGACAGATTGTGGCTCACCTACCCACCAGGGCTTTGAGCTCTACCAAATGACGCTCTGCCTCGGCTACGCCTGCCAGCAGGGGACCCCTCAACTCCTTGAAGTCCAACGACCCGTACTGCTCAACCTTGGGTCGGAGCAGAACATTGGGAGGATGAGCCGACAAGCGCTCCTTGTGAATGTGCCAGGCCATAACCCGTGTTGCGCGCCACATGGAGGTAAGCAGATTTGGCGTCGGGGACGACTCATTCGATCTAAAAAGAAAGGGTAACTGAATCCCTGTAATCGCGCTTATCGGATCCACCCACGGGTTGTCCTTTCCCAAGGGCGGCTCGATATCCACTGCGATCACCTCGGTCGCCCCTTGCTCAAAGGCAGCGTGGGTGGCCAGACTGTCAATCACGCCACCGTCAGCCAGTTGCATCCCGTTTAGTTCGACGGGCGGAAAGATGACTGGCACCGCACTGGTCGCCAGCACAGCGGGCATAAGCGGGCCTTCAGTCAGGGCAACTTCTGTGCCCTGGACCATGTCCACGGCCATCAAGGTAGTAGGAATTTCCAGGTCGGCAAAAGTTTTACCATCCAAGGCTTCAGACAGCAGGCTGCGGAGCATACGCTGGCGAGAGCGCGCCCCCAACCGTTTCAGATTGATCGGTGATTTGCGCTGCAGGGCTGTCATTTGGTTGGCCAATTGATCTGGCGAGAAACCCAGAGCAAATAGCACACCCATGATACCACCCATGCTCGTCCCCACGATGAGATCAATGGGAATCCTCTCGCGAACCAGGACTTGCAAAACGCCGATGTGGGCGAGGCCGCGACTGCCCCCGCCACCTAGTACCAGACCGATTTTCATCCTTGCTCCTCAACCAGCAAACGACGCAGTACTTTGCCTACAAACGACTTGGGTAGCTCCTGGCGGAACTCGATGTCCCACGGCACGGCGTATTCTTCCAGGCGCTGGCGGCAAAGTTCCAGCAGCTCTTCTTTGGAGAGATCTGTGCCGGGGCGAGGCACCACGAAGGCCTTGACATTTCGCCCGCTTTCCCCACTCTCAACTCCTACGACGGCGACTTCCATGACTTTGCTATTCTCATAGAGCACCTCTTCCACATCCCGTGGATACACGCTGTACTTGCCGGCCATGATCGTGTCCCGCTTGCGGCCGATGATTTGGAAATAACCGTCAGCGTCCATCACGGCCACGTCACCTGTATGGAGCCAGCCATCTTCCAGCACAGGCTCGGAGTCTGCTTTCCCCCCTAGCCCCCCAAAGTTGGGGGGAACGGGGGGAGCCCAGTAACCCTGCATGACCTGGGGCCCTTTGACCACCAGTTCACCGACTTGCCCAACGGGCAGATCTTGGTCGGTCGCCAGGTCTACGATCTTGGCATCTGTGTTGGGAATGGGAATACCAATCGAGCCGACTTTGCGCAGGCCTTCCAGGGGATTGGCGTGGGTCACCGGCGAAGCTTCTGTCAACCCATAGCCTTCGACCAGGCAGCCTCGCGTGAGTTTCTCAAACGCCTCTTGCACCTCGACGGGGAGAGGAGCCGCGCCGCTGATGCAGGCCTTGATGGACGACAGCCCAAATGACCGCACGTTGGGCGCTTGATTGATGGCCATGTAGATCGAAGGGACGCCGGGAAAGATGGTCGGTTTGTACTGCTTGATATGCTGGAGCACCTGCTTCAGCTCGAAGACCGGCAGCAGCACGATGGTCGCTCCCATGGCGATGGGGATGTTCATGGCACTGGTCATGCCATAGCTGTGGGTCAGCGGGATGACGGCGAGGAAGGTTTCCCGGCCGTAATGCAGGTCGGGGATCCAGTGGCGGGTCTGAAGCGCGTTGGCCACCAGGTTAGCATGGGTCAGGCGTACCCCCTTGGGTTCGTCGGTAGTTCCGCTGGTGTAGAGAATGGCAGCCAGGTGCTCGCTAGAGACCTCCACCTCGGGCGGCTCCCGGGCGGCGTCCATCATCAGCCGCCTCATCAGGTATCCCCCGTAGCTTTCATCGGCCTTATCCTGCTCGCCAAGACCCGCCGCCTTCCAGCGAGCCAGGAGTTGCTTGTAGACGTGAGCGGAGACGACTTCGCGGACGTCGGCGAAGATGAGGGTGAGGGGGACGTGCGCTTGCACAGCCCTCGCCAATCCGCCAAACTCCCTCAGCGTGACCAACACTTGAGCGCCGGTCCGCCTGATCTGCTCGATGATCGCCGGGCCGTCGGCGTCGGGATTGGGCAGCACCACCACGCCGCCGATTTTGAGCGTGGCGTAGTAGGCGATGATCATCTGCGGCATGTTGGGCAGCACCACCATGACGCGATCCCCTGGCCGAACGCCCAGGCCATGCAGCGCGTGGGCGAATTGGTTGGCTTGCCATTCGAGCTGCTGGTAGGTCAGCATGGAGCCATAGAATACGGTCGCTGTCCGTTTCGGCACATTATCCGCCGCCGCTTCCAGGAATTTGTGTAGCGGCTGGCGTGGAATCGGGACGGTGTGGGGCGTGTGCTGGCCGTAGCTCTTGAGCCAGGGGCGATTATCCGGCGGTTTCGCGCCGGCGGTTTGCTCGCGCCAGGAGAGACGTCGTCCCTCTATCCCTGGGTGGATAAAGCGCTCAATAGCGCGATTGACCGCTTGGTAGCGCTCAAGCTGGACTTTGTGCTTGGACGCGCCAATGTCAATGACCTCTGCCGCCGGCACCATTTTGGCCACATCCTCAAAAACCCGGCGCGGAAAGTACCTGTCCCGTTCGCCCGTAATGACGAGCGTGGGGGTGCGGATACTTCGCAGCAGCGGCCAGCCCTGCCACTGGCGCATGTTGTTCAGCATCATCCGCTTCATGACGTGGACCTCGGCGTTCCAGCGCGGACGGTATTTCCACCAGGGTCGGAAAGCCGCTGCCGGGACGCGCGAGAGCCAGGAGGCCGCGCGGGGGAGTGGATACTCGCCAGCGGTCGAGATCAGGATCAGCTTTTCCAATCGCTCCGGGTAGGCGTTGGCATATTCGACGCAGATCGAGCCGCCGAAGGAATGGCCGACCAGGATGAATCTCTCCGGCAGGTCGAGCTTCTCCGCCATAGTGTTTATGTCATCAACCAGCTCGGGCATGGTGTACTCGGTAAAGGGCGCGTCGCTTTGGCCGTGGCCGCGCAGGTCGGGCGCTACCACGCGATACTGGCGTGCAAAGTGGTTGATCTGATACTCCCACGTCTCGACACAGCCAGCGTAGCCATGCACGAACACGATGGTCTCTTCGGCCCCTTCCGGCCAGATATCAACCACGCTCAGCGCCACGTTAGAGAGGCCGCGAATCGGCACATCAACGCGATAGAGATCGAAATCCAGTTGGATGGCTCGGCGCTTGAGGCCTCGCAGTTTTCTTTTCATAGTATGTACTTTGTCCTTTCGCCTTTTGGATCTGAACGCGGTCTCTGAAAGACCCATCAGGTCTAGACAGCTAGCACCTCTGCCAAAGCGTGAGCGATTTCATTGATGCTCATTCGCTTTGTGCTTAGTGCAACTTTGTCAGCGAGTGGTGGACTGTAAGCGAGGACATCTTTCTTCTCTATGTTATGCCAAATAGGGAGGATGACTTTACGTCCCCCGATCTCGCGCGCGGTCAGTCCATTCAGCTCATATTGAGGCCAATTCTTCGCAAAAAATGCTTTCGAAAGAACCACAATTCCATATCGGGAATTGACAAGCCCCTTGTCAATAGACTGTCGGAGGCTGTCTCCTACCTTCAACTCAAACTCATCGTACCAAATGCTAAAGCCCATCTGGTAGAGGACTTCTGCAAGAGGGCGTACTACTTCATCTTTGTCCTCGCTTGCATGGCATATAAAAGCGTCGTAACCGATGTCTTCAGGCACTTCATATGATTCCTCGAAATCACGTGCAGTCAAGCGCAACATCAAGCCTGTGTGCATTGAGAACGCTTCACCCGCTGAGAGAAAACGCGACTTAGCGTAAAGATTCATAGGTGTGGAGCCGCCAACCACCCACCATTCGGGTTCCTCTGGATCGGTAGTACTTACCGACAGGACGATGTCCTCTCGACCAAGCAAGGTAAAGCGCTCTGTAAAAACGACATTGGTCACTACTGTGTCGGCTTCAAGCTCTACGTATTCTTTGGCTCGCTGAATCAGCTCTTCTAGGCTCAGAGCCACGGATTACTACCTCCATGTAAGCAATCTAACAACTGGGAAATCAGCCACGAGGTGGAGTCTCCAATATCAACCCCAGCAAAAGACAACCTGCAAAGGCAAGGACACGTTACAAACACGCGCAATAGCGCGTCGTGTAGTGAAGTGTTAGCCCACGCTTTTCGCCGGCCACCTCATAAGATAATGAGTCTCAGTCTCCCCGATCACAGCAAAGCCTAGCCGTTCATAGAGGTGCCGCGCTGGGTAGTCCAACTAATACGCGTTCCTGCTGGTGAATGAGTTGAAGACGGTCTTGAGGATGATCTTGAAATCCAGGAAGAGGGACCAGTTCTCGATGTACCACAGATCGTACTTAGTTCTTTCGGCGATGGAGGTATCGCCCCGCAGGCCGTTGACCTGGGCCCAGCCGGTGAGGCCGGCCTTCTCGCGGTGCCTGTCCATGTAGCGGGGAATGCTCCGCTTGAACTGCTCGACGAAGACGGGGCGCTCAGGCCGCGGCCCTACCAGGCTCATCTCACCCAGGAAGACGTTGATGAATTGAGGCCACTCGTCAATGGAAAAACGACGGATGAAGGCCCCCAACCGAGTGCGGCGCGGATCGTCCTCGGTGGCCCAAACGGGGCCCGTCTTGGCCTCGGCGTCCGCCCGCATGGAGCGAAATTTGAGCATCCAAAAAGGCTTGGCGTCCAGCCCCATGCGTACCTGGGCATAGAAGACGGGACCCCGCGAGTCCAACTTGATGAGGGCAGCAAGCAGCAGCATAAGAGGAGAGACCACAACCAGGCCCACAGCGCTGCCGATCAAGTCCACCATCCTTTTGAGAGACAGTCTCCAGCCCCTGAGGGCGATATCTCTGACGGTGAGGAGAGGCAGCCCACCCAGGTCGCCGATGCTGATCTGGGCGGCCATGATCTGGAAGACGTCGGGATAAACCTTAATGCTCACTTTCCCCCGTTCGCAGAGGGAGATGATGGTCAGTATCTCCTCGTGGGAAGCCTCAGGCCGGGCAATGATGACCTCGTCAATAGAATATGTGTCAATGAGAGAGGGGATATCGCCGATCCGCCCCAAAACGGGGACTCCCATGACATCTTCTGAGTCGTCGCCGTCTACGAACCCCATCACTTCGTAGCCCAGGCCCGGCAGGTAGAGGATTTTCTGCAGGATCATCTGCCCCACCTCGCCTGCGCCCACGATGAGCACGCGGGATCCGCCCAGGCCTCGGGCTTGCAGGGCCTGCTGCACCCGACCGTGAGCAAAGCGCCCTACGCCCGCCAGGACGATGGTCAATGCCCAGGCGTAGAGGATCATGCCCCGCGAGTAATCCAGCTCCAGAGCGCTGTTCTTGAACGTCAACGAGCTCAGGGCGATGGCCAAGATGGTACCCACCGAAACCGCACCGAAGAGGGAATAGAATTCGTCAATAGAGGAGAGGGCGCGGGGACGATGGTACAGGCGATAAAAGAAGAAGACCACCAACATGGCCAAGACCTGGACGACCATCATCCCCACATAGCTGCGAAAAGGGCCGAAATCCAGGGGAGGAGCCGGCCACTTGATCCACTGGCGCAACCTGTAAGCCAGATAAAAGGCCCAAGCGATGTCCGCAACGTCGAGCACCACCAGGGAGATGGTGAAAAGCAATTTAGCCCTGCGCTTCATCTCGTCGCCTCCGTAGGAATTTTAGGCCGTGGTGAACCCTTCACGATCTCGCCCAACATGGCCAGGCTTCCCTGCAAAACGATGCCAGCGATGATCAGCCAGTGAAGCCAAAATGGGGTCGTGGCCGCGTAATGCTTGCGATAGAAAATGTCCATAGCGCGATAGAACTCGTAGCGGGCCCTGCGGCTGTGTTTGGTGGACGCCGCCTTAACGTGAAGCACCGTCACCTGGGGATTGTAGTAGATCTTCCACCCAGCTTTCCTGATCCGATAGGCCCAATCGAGGTCCTCGCCGTACAAGAAGAAACTTTCATCTAATAGCCCCACCTGCTGGATGGCCTCGGCCCGCACCAGCATGAAGGCCCCCACCACCGAGTCCACCTCGGTCAGCTCATCGGGATCGAGGTAGGTGAGATTGTAACGCCCGAAGCGGGGGCTTTGGGGAAAGAGTTTGCTCAGGCCCATCATGCGATAAAAGAACGCGCTCGGTGTGGGGAAGCCGCGGCGGCAGGCCAGGTCGAGGCTGCCGTCCTCGCGGACCAGTCTAGGCCCCGCCGCCCCGGCCTCAGGGTGAGCCTCCATGAAGTGCAGCATCTCCTGGAGGGCCGAGGGAGGAAGCAGGGTATCAGCGTTGAGCAACAAGGCATACCTGGGAACAAGTGACGAGGGATGCCGGGCCAAAGGAGCGTTCTCAAAGCCAAAGGCCGTTAGCCCCAGGTTATTGGCGTAGGCATATCCGCTGTTAGTGGGGCTGGCGATGAGCTGGGCCTGGGGGAACTCCTGGCGCATCATGGCCGCGCTGTCGTCGCGAGAACAGTTATCCACCACGCACACCTGATAGCCGAAATCGCCCCGACTCTCGTAGATAGAAGCCAGGCAATCTCTCAACAGGTCGCGAGTGTTGTAGTTGACGATGACGATGAGCAAGTCTAATTGAGCATTGGATACCATATCTAAACTCCAAACTTCAAAACTCAAACTTCAAAATCAGTGATTCTCACGGGTTATTTTATCACGGCTTGCCAAAAAAGACAAGGCCCAGTACAGAAAAGTCCCCTGAGGTCTTGCGATTACGTCTGCCGCGCTCGCAAAAGCGGAATTTGACAAAAACGCCAGACCGTTGTAAAGTATCTGTCGCTTGTCTGATTTGGGCAAGCCTTGTATAATTTGGCCGTTGCCCTTATCTGCGAGGGCTGGTCTTCAAATGAGCAAAGGAAGGAGGTGAACGCCGTGGCCTATATGATCACCGACGAGTGCATCCTGTGCGGGGCCTGTGAGCCGGAGTGCCCTAATGAGGCCATCACCGAGGGAGAGGAGATCTACGTGATTGACCCCGAGAAGTGCTCGGAGTGTGTGGGCTTCTTCGATGAGTCCCAGTGCGCCCTGGTATGCCCCGTGGATTGCTGTCTGCCCGACCCGGATCACCCACTGGAGGCTTAACTTGGCAAGATGATTAGGCTATTAGGTGCGCTCTTGCCGTAGCGAGAGCGCACCTAATATTTTCCAAACACCCCGCAGCTTTTTAGTGCTCCTCCCCAAACACCTCCGCCGTAAAGACGTAGAACTGCGCCCCCTCTTGCCAGGCATCCTCTTGACTATCACCAGGCCATGCCGGCCCGCCTCGATCTCGCTGACGTCCGCAATGGGTTCGATGGGCGAATGGCTACATTAACTTCTGTCGCGCAATCAGCGGCCCACGGTCACCGCCACCCCCAGGTGGTCGGAGGCGGTGCTCTGGGGAATGACCAGGTCGCTCACCGCCAGGTCCGGCGAGACCCAGATGTAATCAATGCGCGTGTAGGGCCCGCTGGAGATGAAGGTGTAGCCGGTCCCCACGCCGATCTCGGCGAAGGCGTCATGCAGGCCCGCATCGCGGCACATGGCCATCTCCGGCGCATCGGGCTCGGCGTTCATGTCGCCCAGGATCACCGTGCGGTCCCGCCCGTCCCAGAAGTCCAGGATGACCGGCACCTGGAGCAGGCGCACGTGTCCTTCCTCCTCCACGTGGTGGAGGTGGGTGGCGATCATGAGCATCGTCTCGCCCCCGCCCAGGTCAATGCGTGCCCAGAGGAAGCCTCGTTTCAGGGGCACGCCGCCGCGAGGAAGCGGGACGTTGCCGTGCTCCAGGATAGGATAGCGGCTGAGGATGGCGTTGCCCCAGAGGGGATCGGCGGTGGGGCCGGAAACGTAGGGCATGTTCAGCCGCCGCGAGAGCCAGGTGAGCATGTCCAGCGACCCGTTGATGTACCACCCTCGGGAAACCTCCTGTAAGGCCACCACCTCGGCTCCGCCCTCCTCAATGACCCGCGCCAGGGCCTCCATACCTAGCCGCCCCTCGGTGTCGAAGCCCTGGTGCAGGTTGTAGGTCATCACCCGCACCGGCCAGCCTTTTCCCGGCACTGGCTGGGGCTGGCGCCAGGTCAACCACGAGCCCAAAGGCAGCGCCAGTAGGGCCAACGCTATCCAGACCGGCGTCCAATCTGGGGCTAACCGACGGGCTTCGGGCAGCAGCCTCGTCGCGCCCAGGGCGCACAGCACGACGATGCCCGCCGCGAGCGGCGGCAGGACGATGTTTTCGTAGGGCACCTTGAGGTCGTAGCCGATGTAGTAGGCGAAGACCAGGAGCACGAAGAGGAGCATCCCCAGACCGTTAGCCACCGCCGTCCGCCACAGCCCTCGCCTATCGGCTCGTGCGCCGAGCCCGATCAGAATCATCGCCAACCCGCCCGCGGCGCAAATCTGCCCAGGGAGCAGAGAGGCCACCGCCATCCATCCGCCTTGCTGCGATGCCGGCAGCACGAGCATCAGCACCGCGCCGAAGAGCAGGACGAGGGGCCACCAGCCCCGATGGGCGTCGCTCGCCACGATGGCCACGACTGCGACGCCTATCGCATTGGCCAGGACGATCCAGGCGAAGACCACTGGCTGCGCCCAGCCCGTCAGCGCTGTCGCCTGGGCGACGTTCTGGAAGATCAGCGCCTGAAGGAAAAGGAAGGGGCCCAGGGCCAGGAAGGGCAGCGTGGAGGGGAACCCGGCGTCGCTTACCTCTCGAGGAGCGCCCTGGGCCAGCGTGCGGGCGAGCAAGGTGAGCTGGATGAGCACGAGGGCCAATACCAGGAGGGTCGGCCCGGCCCCCGGCTGCCAGCTCAGGTCATAGGTGCCGAATGCACCGTGTAGGGCGGTGTCCAATGCCAGGCCCAGCAGGAGGCCGACGGCATAGCGGCCCGTCGCCTCAGAGCCCCGGCCCCGCACACGCCCCAGGTAGATCGGCAGGAAGAGGGTGAAGAGCATTGTCCCCAGGCTCGTCAGCGCCAGGTCCAGCGAGGGGGATGGGGATAGCTGCTCGGCCAGGCGCAGGACTGCCACGCCTCCGGCGGTCAAAGCCAGCGAGGCTCGGGGCCCTAGCAGCCTTAGCAAAACCGCCGCCAGGAAGGCCACCAGGAAGGTGCCGAAGGCGTAAAGCCCCAGGTGGATTGAGGTCACTCCGGGCCGCTCGCCATAGGCGTACATTATAGAGGGCAGCAGGACGCGCAGGGTCTGGATGCCCAGAACGGCGGTCAGGGCCGGCAGTCCGGCCTCCATCAAGGTTTGCCGGCTCCAAAGCCGGCGCGCTGTCGTTATCATCTGTGTCTCCTTTCAATTCGCTCGGCCTTCAGCCGTTCGGCTGAGCTCAGACCGAAGTCAATCGGGCACGAAGAGCCATTGGCGATTGACTCCATTTCGTTCAATCCGTTCCCTGAATCCGTTGACAGCCCCTTCAGCGTCCACCAAAGGGCCACGGCCAGGGCGATCCTCCTTATCCTTCCCAAAAGCCGACCTTCGCTAGAAGACGCTTCGTGTCAACGTGGATCTCATCCCAGTAGGCCTCGATTTCATCCCTGGAAAACCACTGAGCTGCTCCAACGTCCGAACCGGGGCGCGGTTCCCCACTTACAGGACGAGCCAGGAAATCCACGTACACCACGTGAATCTTCACTTCGTCGCCCTCCCTCACGATCCTATCCAAAGTAGACACATGCCTCAGCACCTCCACCTTGAGGTTGGTCTCTTCTTCCACCTCCCTGGCTACTCCTTCCTCCAGAGTCTCCCCCAGCTCCAGGCCACCACCAGGAACCATCCATTTGCCGCCCCAGAAATCTCCTTTCCTGGGGACGTGCTTCACCAACAGGATCCGACCATCGTCGTCCAAGACTACCGCGCCGACTCCCACGCTGATCGTAGCTTCAGTAGCGTCCATGCTTTGCCCCCCCTCGGTCCCCCCCAACTCTGGGGGGGAAGGTAGATGAGGGCCGCTCTCAAACCTTTCCTACTCCCACACGCCCGGAATGGGCTTCCCACAATACTCGCACTTCCCCCCCACGAGGTGATATTCTGTCACATAGAAGCCCATCCGGCCGATGATAAGCTTGCCGCAGTGAGCACAGTAGGTATTGTTGGCAAGGTGGCCAGGCACGTTGCCGATGTAGATGTAGTTGATGCCCTCCTCCGTGCCGATTTCCCGAGCCCGTTCCAGGGTCTCCACCGGCGTGGGAGGGAGGTTCTTCAGCTTGTACAGGGGGGTGAAGCGGTTGAAATGGACGGGCACGTCAGGGCCCAGGTTATCGCTGATCCAGCGGCACATCCCGCGGATCTCATCCTCATCGTCGTTGAGGGTGGGCACTACCAGGATGGGAAGCTCCAGGTGGACGCCCTCTTCGTAGACGGTTTTCATGGCCTCCAGCACTGGCGAAAGGGTCCCAGAGCAGACTTCCTCGTAAAACTCCTCGTTATAACCTTTGAAATCTATCCTGAAAGCGTCCACGGCACGGCAAAGCTCCCTCAAAGGTGCGGGGTTGATGTAACCATTGGTAATGACCACGTTCCTCACTCCGGCAGACCGGGCCAGCCTGGCCGTAGCGAGCATGTATTCATAAAAGACGGTTGGCTCGGAGTAGGTGTAGGCAATGGAATGGCTACCAGTCTTCAGGGTCTGTTCGACGACCTCCTCCGGCGGCAGGTCAACGTTGTCCGTCTCCTCAGGCGGGCGCTGAGAGATCTGCCAGTTCTGGCAATACAAACAATGAAGATTACAACCAGCCGTGGCGATGGAGAAGGACAGGGTAGTGGGCAGGAAATGGTTGAAGGGCTTCTTCTCGATAGGATCAACGTGGACAGCGCAGGGGTTGCCGTAGACCACGGTATAGAGCTTGCCGCCTCGGTTCTCCCTCACCCGGCAAGGGCTGCGCCCCCCCTCGGAGAGGATGCAGCGGTTAGGGCAGAGCTGGCATTGAACCAACCTTTCCCCGATCTGCCTGTAATACATCGCCTCGCGGGCGTATGGGGATAGGCTCGGCGGGGTGGGCGTCGAGGTGGGGGTTGGGGAGGGCTCCTCCCTGCTCGCACAAGAGAGTTGGGAAAGCAGCGCTCCCCCGCCCAGGGTGCCGATGCCCAGCCCCGTTAACCATTTGATAAACTGACGACGGGTTATCTCCTTCATGGCTCGTCTCTTTACAGAGAAGCCGACCTTGACCAGCTCCCACTGGGTTTCAGTCGGCTTCTACTCACATCAGCCACCTCCGACAAAGCATATCCCTTGAGTTTCTCGCCGTGTAGAAACACCTTCACTCGAAAATCCAGCGATCAGTGTCGCGGGAGTAGGAAAGGATCTCGTCGTCGCTGAAAAAGAGTGGTATCTCGAATGTGGCGGTCTCCGGCGAGTCGGAGCCGTGCACCAGATTGCGCCCCGTCTCCAGGGCCAAGTCGGCGCGAATCGTGCCCGGCGCAGCCTGGGCGGGGTTGGTTGCCCCCATGGTCCGCCGGACGATCTCAATGGCGTCCCTCCCCTCTAACACCATCACTACCACGGGGCTGGAGGTTATGTACTGAATGAGCGGCTCGTAGAAGGGTTTGCCCTTATGGACGGCGTAGAGCTGCTGAGCCAGCTCCAGCGAGATTTGCATCAGCTTCATGGCCGCGATGCGCAATCCCCGGCGCTCGAAGCGGCTGATGATATCCCCGGCCAGCCCCCGCTGCACTCCATCGGGCTTGATGATGACTAGAGTTCGTTCCACAGGTTCCTCCTTGTGAGTAAGATGTTATCAAAGATGGGAAAACTTGCTGGAGTGCGGACGCCAGTCCGCAGGCTTGCGCCTGCACTCCGGATCCTCAGAGTAGCCACAATTGGCACCCAAATTATGCAGCTTTTCGCTCAAAATGTCAATCGCCATGTCTTCAGACCAGCCTGTGCAGGCCCTTGAGTTGATCAGCCAGGTCGCTGACATCCCGCTCCGAGCGGGGAGCAGGCCCAAGCGGGTCAGCGATCTCCTCATCACCCAGCAGCACGCGGAAGGCGTTCAGCACAGCGTAGGCCAGCACCTCGAGCTGATAGCCGCCCTCCAGCGTAAAGACCAGCCTGCCCTGGCAGAGTTGGTCGGCCATCGCTTTCAGCGTTCGCGCCAGATGGGCGTAGCCCGTTATCGAAAGCGACATCGCGGCCAGGGGGTCAGCCCAGTGGGCGTCGTAGCCAGCCGAGACCAGAATGAGCTGGGGACGGTAACGCTCGGCCACGGGGTAGAGGAACTCGTCGAAGATGTGTCCGAAGCCCTCGTCGCCAACGCCTCCCGGCAGGGGGACATTGGCTGTGTAACCCTCTCCTTCCCCCCGTCCGATCTCTCGCCAGTCACCTGTGCCAGGGTAATAAGGGTACTGATGGGTGGAGAAGAAGAGGACGCAGGATTCGTCGTAGAAAGCATCCTGGGTGCCGTTGCCGTGGTGGACGTCGAAATCAACGATCAGCACCCGTTCCAGCTCTTTTTCCTCCAGGGCGTAGCGAGCGGCCACAGCCACGTTGTTGAACAGGCAGAAGCCCATGCCTCGTGCGGTCAGGGCATGGTGGCCCGGCGGCCTCACCAGAGCGAAGGCGTTGTCCACCTCCCCCTCCAGCACTGCTTCCACAGCGTTCACCAGCCCCCCGGCGGCCATCAGTGCCGCCTCGTAGGAACGCGAGCCCATGTAGGTGTCGAGGTCCAGATGACCGCCGCCCCTCTCGGCCATCTGCCGCACGGTGTCAACGTAGCTCTGGCTGTGGCTCCTGGCCAGTCGCTCCAACGAAACAGGTGTGGCCTCCACAGCCACCAACCTCTCCAGCATGCCCTGCTTCTCCAGAAGACCCATGACCCGCACCAGCCGCTCTTTGTTCTCCGGATGGCCCGGCAGGTCGTGCTCCAGATAGATGGGAT
>SDBU01005028.1_pt1 | contig 15974 bp, 28 predicted proteins | sample 2277071 | NCBI WGS metagenome assembly SDBU01 (sample SAMN10397929, study PRJNA504765) | marine sediment metagenome | isolation source: marine sediment core GS08_GC12, 126 cmbsf | place: Arctic Ocean: Gakkel Ridge, Loki's castle | collected 2008
AATCGCTTGGGGCGTGGCTTAATCGACTACATTCTAATCGGCACCCACGCCCCCAATCTACACTCAGAAGTAAAGGCTATGCTTGCCAATAGCCACGGTGTAATCGCTGAAGCCATACCCAATACCGTGAACCACATTGATGGTGTACCCCCGGTGTGGATAGCCAAAGGCCAAGATGGATTGATTTTATTTAAAAGGAGGGAAAATGATTTTGAAATTATTTAATACACCAAAGAGAAGGCTATTTTTCGTTGCGATCATTCCTGTTGCTATATATTTACTTGGTGTGGTTGTAAAGAAAGGCGGTGATGCTTTGTTTGCGGAAGGGGACATTGTGGAGTTTGGCATTGGACCGTACTTTGCTTTGGGGTTATTAAGTCTTATTCTTGTATTTTTAATTGGTGTTTTGGTGAGTGGGGTAATTACCTTATGTAAATGGGTTGTTGGGGGAAAAGAAAAGGATTAAATGAGAAATAAAGTTCTAAAACAAAGCCACGTTCTCGGTGCCTGGTGGGGGAATCTGAAACTGGTTGCCCAACACACCAACATATATATTCAGATATTCATTCTGGCTTTCTCAGGTACCGCTGCTTATGGCGTGATATCCGGGCAATTACACGAGTGGGGATATACCCTTCCCTTCTGGCTATTTGGCGTGGTGGTTTTCCTGATCCTGTTCATTATGGCTTTCCTCGAATGGAAACTATCACTCCCCAGTGTGTTTATATCTTGGAACCGCCAATGGTGGGAGCATAGTAATCCAATGCGCAAGGAAGTTAAGGAACTACACAAGAAGCTGGATGAAATAAAGGAGAAGCTGGATGAAAGGAAAGATTAAAAGTGTTTTGGGGTCTTTTATCCCTATTTTAGATACTATGTTGGTATCTATCCTTATTGCAACTTGGGCGCTCCTTAATATGATCGTGATTGTACCCAAGGTATTGGAAAGTGATGCTTCTGCAGGGAAGATTAGTTTTGTTCTTTATTTGATAGTCCTTATGCCCTTTTATGCCCTAGGAAGATATCTATTTTATATTCTAAAAAAGAAAGGCAACAATGAAAAACACCCACCTGATTAAATTCCTGATAAAGAGGTTAAGGAAAGACAAACCCAAAGCCTTCTTATTTCGGCTTCTCCGGATGGCTGTCATATTGCCGTACAAAATCAAGATGGCTTTGTGGTGGCGTGGTTGTAAGAAGTTAATAAACAGCTCGGTAGTGTGTGATATCCAGGGTAGTAAGATGCGGTTGGGTTGTGAGAATGGCGTCACCCGCGACCTTCTTTACAATGGTTTGCGTGAGCCCTATGTCACTAAGAAGTTTTCTCGTTATATAAAGCCCGGCGATGTGGTTATCGATATCGGTGCCAACATTGGCTACTATGCCCTGCAGGAAGTCAAGTTAGTTGGCGAATACGGGAAAGTTTATGCCATCGAGCCGGTAGGGGAAAGCGTGAGGCAGCTTTATAACAATATATCTTTAAATAATTATAAAAATATAGAGGTTTTTGAAATGGCGGTAGGGGATCGTGACGGCGTTGCCACTTTATATGTCAGCGAGGAAAGTAATTTAAGTGGCTTGCATAGCCTTGCCCACCGAGGCTATCAGCGATCCTACCAAGTGCCGATTACTACTTTGGATAAATTCATAGTGGGGAAGCGGTATCCGAAAGTTATCAGGATGGATGTAGAGGGATACGAATGGGAAATAATCAAAGGCATGGTTGGTATTCTGGCAGATAAAAAGCCCTTGATTTTATTTATTGAGCTTCACCTTGATATTCTTGGGGAAAAGGTAAAGTGGTTGGCCAGGCTTCTTCAGGCATGGGACTTTGAAATAGTTAAGGCAAGTTGTGAACCACACCCTGCGGTGATGAAGTCTCGAATAGGCACAGCACTAACTGCCTTCTGCGATAAGCAGATAGACGCACCCCAGGGCTACTTCCCACTTACTATCGGTGAGCTGATAAATAACGATTTGTATTCATCCGGTCAGATTGAATGGCTGGAAGTAATTTTTAAGAGAGGGTAAAAGCAATGGAAATATCTTTAAGTTCAGAATTGATGGCGTTACTTGAGGAGCTTGTTGGTGTGTTGGCGAAATTTCAAAGCCAATACTTAGTTGCGATAATACCAGCCGCGGTATTCTTTGTCATTTATGTGATGATTATGGCATCACCGCTTTTAAGGTGGTCGAAGCGGTTTTATTACACTAGGCAGTTTGAGAAATCAACTAATGATTCAATTGTTATTTTGGCACATACGCAACCGAGTAGTTTATTTGATATGTTCAAATTACCGATGATAACTCTTGACGATTCAAATAAATTACTTCTAGCGTTAAGGGATATACCAAAAAGCCGTAAAATACACCTCGTTTTGCATACTCCCGGTGGCATGGTGATTGCCGCAGAGCAAATCGCTAGAGCAATCAAAGCGCGGGGCGGCGTAGAAGCCCATATACCTCAGTATGCGATGTCAGGTGGCACTTTAGTTGCTTTGGCTTGCGACAAAATACATTTAGGGCATAATGCCTTGCTCGGGCCACTTGATCCGCAGTTAAGTTCTGGGATGTTTGAACAATATCCCTGTGCGTCAATTGTCAAAGCCTTAAAGGTTGGCAATGCTAATCGTGATGATAAAACCCTGATATTGGGTGATGTTGCCGAAAAAGCGATAGCCCAAATGAAAGTGCTTGTTTCAGGCATTATGCTTGACAAAATGGGGGACATTAAATCGAAGGAATTAGCCGCAAAACTCTGTGATGGTACTTGGACACACGATTATGGTATCAATCTTCAGCGGGCATTAGAATTAGGGTTTCATGTTGACAGTATGATGCCTAAATACATTTCAAAGATTGCCGAAACATTCCCTTGTCAATCGGTAGTTTCTTATCGTAAAAAGAAAGATAAAAAAGAAGTAGACAGTGGCATTAGAATCACACTTTAATGGAAGTAATATTTAAGGAGGGAAATGAACAGAGCAACTTCACCTACGGGTTGGGCAAAGAATCCGGACGGCACACCAGGATATACCTTCAATCCCATCACCGGCTGTCTGAACCACGTTGACGGACTGTGCAAGGGCGGTAACTTCCCTTGTTATGCCTGGGGGCTGGCGAATGGGCGGTTGAAGCCTTTGTATCTGGCAAACCTGAACATAGCAACACAGGATGAAACTACTGGCAATCCTTTTAGAGACCCCTTCTACCCCCGCTTCTGGCCGGAGAAGGTAAGCGAAATGAAACCTCTGTTCCATCGTAAAGAGAAGGGAATATTCGTCTGCGATATGTCAGATTTGTTTGGTATCGGCATTCCTGATGATTGGATAAGTCAGGTATTGTTCGCCATTAAAGTCAATCCTTGGCACCGCTTCTACCTCTTAACAAAACAACCCCAGAACCTTATCAAGTTCAGTCCCTTCCCTGATAACTGCTGGGTGGGGGTGACGGCTACGAATACTGATATGTTTTACAATGCTTGTTTCCAATTAAGGAACATCAAAGCTACGGTTAAATACCTATCTCTTGAGCCGTTACTGGACTTTGCTCAGCCAGGTTACGTTCTGGATATGGAGCATTGGATAAAGAATTGGTTATGGCATGGCATCAAGTGGGTAATCATCGGCGCTCAGACCAAGCCCTACAAGCCACCTAAGATAGAGTGGGTCCGCGAGATAGTTGAAGCCTGTGACAAGGCTGGTATCCCGGTGTTCTTGAAGGATAATTTGAAGCCACTATTGACTTCCAATTTCAAAGGGAAAGATGTTATTGAAAGTCATAATTTATGGGCTTTTAAGTATTTCAAATTAAGGCAGGAAATGCCGAAGGGGGAATAATGGAAAAGGATAAACGACCCAAATCAAATATGTTAGGTAGTGGTTGCGATCTAATGCAAGAAGGTATGTTTATCCCCCCACTTAGCGTTAAAGAACAAATGCTATTAATCCACAAACTGGCTGATGGCGCCGAGGGTTTTTATGATAACGATGCTAAGAATTTACTAGATTGGGTAAATGAAACTTATGGCCGATATTTCCTTTTACAAATGGTGTTTGAAGGGATTGCTAAACCTTATGTTGATAATAACGGTAAGGTTAGATTTAAATTTACAGAAGATGCCGATAAATTACTTGGCGATTTTGACTTAGAGAAACGGGCTGAAGCCAAAAATGCCTTTGTAACACCGGTAAAGCCCAAGAAAGAGGTGTAATTGCAAATGAATAAAAAGGCTTTAATAACCGGCATCACCGGTCAAGATGGTAGCTATCTAGCCGAGTTACTACTTGAAAAAGGATACGAGGTATTTGGTATCCAGCGCCGGACCAGTGGCATAGAGACATTCAGGATAGACCATATGCTTGAGCCGGGGCATATTCAGACGTTCTATGCCGACCTTGATGATATAAATTCCATTCTGCGCTTGCTTATTAAGATCGAACCGGATGAATTTTATAATATCGGCAGTATGAGCCATGTTCGGATTTCCTTTGAGATACCGGATTATACAGGGAAAGTTACCGGGTTAGCTCCAATGAGAATACTTGAGACACTTTATACAATAGGAGCAAGGCACGTTAAATTCTACCAAGCGAGCAGTAGCGAAATGTTCGGTACTAGCCCTCCTCCCCAGGATGAAAACACCCCTATGATGCCGGTATCGCCTTATGGTTGCGCCAAACTTTATGGATACCACATTACCCGGGCTTATCGTTTTGGCTATGGGATGTTTGCCTGTAACGGCATACTGTTCAACCACGAAAGTCCGCGGCGCGGCCAGAACTTCGTTACCCGGAAGATAGTTCAAGCGGCCGTGAGAATTAAACTTGGGATTCAAAAAGATATTCACTTGGGTAATATAGAAGCCAAGCGTGATTGGGGATTTGCCGGTGATTATGTACGAGCCATATGGATGATAATGCAACACAGTGTACCTGATGATTTCGTTGTCGGCACTCGGGAGCAATCTTCGGTGCGGGAATTTGCCGAGCTGGTATTTGAGAAATTAGGGCTCGTCTTTTACGATCATCTGGTGATTGACGAACAATACCGCCGGCCAAGCGAAGTGCCTAGTTTACTCGCCAACCCCGCTAAGATAGAGAAAACGCTTGGCTGGAAGCCGGAAGTAAACTTTGAGCAGCTTGTCGATATGATGATAGAGCACGATTACGATTTAGAAAGGACAAAGAACAATGTGGGAAATCAAAGATGGTACTAAACTGATTGCCCGGGGTGGGGATGTTTATGATTTTCACGCTGGGGCTCATTTTCTTTCTAATCCAAAAGAAGCCTTACAGTACGCCGTATTCAATTTACCCCAAGGCGATAGTATTCAGCCCCATATTCATAAAACCCGCGAGCGCCAGGGGGAATATCCAACCCATGAGTTTTTTATTGTTTTAGAGGGGGCGTTGGAAGTGGTGTTTTATAGCGAGGAAAGGATTGTTTTGGGCCATCGCGTATTGTATGACGGCGATTTCTTTTGCCAACATAGTGGTGGTCATGGTTTCAGAACGATTGCCCGTGGCACCATTTTCATCGAAGTAAAGCACGGGCCCTTCACCACAGTTGAGGATGATAAGGAGAAGTTTTAATGAGAGGGTCATTTTGTTTTGGATGGTTTCTAATTGGGTTTGGTTTTCTGGGAATAATCAGATATATTCTTACTGAACTTAGCACAATGGCGTTATGGGTATTTATTTCTGATATTGCACTGGGTATATTTATGATATGCGCTTCTTTATGGATAACGAGACACGAGAGGCGAAATAGAAAGAGGTCGGAATAATGGAATATGGGTTTATAGAAAAACAATTGTACGAAAAGATAAAGAAGGTGATACCCGTATTGTGTGTTGATTTAGTGCTTCATAAAGGTTCAAAGGTTTTACTTTGCTTCCGGGAGAACGAACCAGCTAAAGGATTGTGGTGGATTCCAGGCGGTAGGGTGTTGAAAGGCGAAACACTGGCAGACGCCGTGACAAGAAAAGGCCATGAGGAACTTGGGCTTTCAATCGAGATTGAAAGGCTTGTGGGTATATACGATTGGTTTTGGGATACTATTCACACCCCTTCAGTAACGTATCTAGTTCGATGTAAGGATTGGCGTGGTCTTAATTTGGATAGCCAGCATAGCAATTGTGCGCTAATAGATAGTTTGCAGGATAACATAATACCGGGCATGTTACTACCGCTTCTCAAAGATAGTGGTGTATTAAATAAATAATCGGAGGTTGAAATGGACTCCATACCGCAGTTTGAACCATGGCTAGGTGAAGAAGAAAAGAAAGCCCTTATCCAGTGTATCGATGATAACTGGATCACCTGTGGACCGAAGGTGAAGGAATTTGAACAGCGGATTGCCCAACTTCACCAGGTAAAGCATACGGTGGCTTGTTGCAACGGTACCATGGCCCTCTATATGGCTCTGAAGGCGTTGGGAATTGGGCAAGGTGATGAAGTTATCGTGCCGGACTTCACATTCATAGCCAGCGCTAATGCGGTTGTGATGGCCGGGGCAACGCCGGTGTTTATTGATATTGAAAAGGAAACTTTGAATATAAGCATATCGGCTTTTCAAGAAGCAGTTACCCTAAAAACAAGAGCCATCATGCCCGTTCATATCTATGGGAGGCCGGCGCAAATGTTTAATATTATGAATGTTGCTGCCTCAAGGAATATTGAAACTATTGAAGATGCGGCTCAAGGCATTGGCGTGTCTTATCGTGGCACCCCGGTAGGCGGCATTGGTGATGTCGGCACCTTATCTTTCTTTGCCGATAAAACAATAACCACTGGCGAGGGCGGTATGATACTAACCAACGATGATGGTATAGCGGAGAAATGTACTAGGCTTGCCTTTTTGGGAAATCTGGGCAAGGGTAAATACATCCATGAAACCATGGGCTTCAACTTTCGCATGACGGATTTACAGGCGGCTATCGGCTTAGCGCAGTTGGATAAGTTGTCGGTGATAATCGATAACAAAAAAGCCAACGAAAAACTTTATTGGGAACTTCTGCTTGATACCCCCGGCGTAACTTTCATTGAAGATCACCCTAATGATTTTACGGTGCCATTCCGTATCGTGATATTCGTGGAAAATCCCGAAGGGCTTTCGGAATATCTTAAATCCTGCGACATTGGAAGCAACCGAGTGTTTTATCCCTTGCATTTGCAGCCGTGCTATGAATATCTCGGTTATTCTGATATTGCCTTTCCTAATTCCATATGGGCATATAGCCATGGGATTGCCTTGCCTTCATCGGCCAATCTAACTAAAGTTAAAATCGAGTATGTTTGCCAGGCAGTAGACCATTACCAGCGACATTATTATATTGGAACAGGGGGGAAGATTTGAATTATCTTGACACTGTGCTACAAAACAAAGATATTAAGTGGAAGCATCCCAAAATGAAGATTATTGAGGATGGCAAGGTTGAGTTTATTTTAACCATTCCTTTTACCGATATCTTGAAAGAACAAGCCTACCGTTCTTTTGCCGCTGGAATGGTCGCCCTATTGAAGTTCTTTGAAGAAAACAAAGATGCGGATATTGATGAGATAGCAGAACGGCTTGAAATCCAAATGGCTGAATGGAAGAAACGGTAATAATAATGAAAATATCGATAATAATCCCGAGTTACAACACCGACAAGTACATTCGCCAAGCCATCAATAGTGTGCTTTTCCAAGAGGGCGATGTGGAGTGCATTGTGATTGACGGCGGCTCGACTGACGGCACTCTGGATATCTTGAAGAGTTATGGGGAAAAGATTACCTGGATATCGGAACCAGACAATGGGGAGGCTAGCGCCATCAACAAAGGTTTGGCGATGGCAACCGGTGATGTGGTTGGCTGGCTTGACGCCGATGATGTCTATTTACCCGGGGCATTAGAAGTTGTGGCCTCTTGTTTCCAACTAGGTGACACTTTTATAGATGTTAACCAAACTAAAGTGTCGAACATTAAATGGCTTTACGGTAAGTGCAAAATCATAGATGCCGATGGCCGAGAGAAAAGTAAAATCATTACGCGGTTCAAAGAGTTTTGGCAGAAGCGCTATACTTACAACCGCTTGTTGGTTGTGAACTTCATAGCACAGCCATCCACTTTCTGGCGCCGGGAATTACTCGGCGAATTGGGCTTCATTGATGAACACGAAAACCTCGTTATGGATTACGAATACTGGCTACGGATAGGGGCAAAGTACAAGCCGATGTTTATCAACCGCTACTTGGCTTGCTGGCGATCCCACGGCGAATCCCAAACCTCAATGGCGCTGGTGCAGGATATGAAGGATGATAAGAGAGTCTCGCGGCACTATTCGTCTGGTAGGTGGGTGATAAACACCTTGAAATACCTCACCTGTTATTTTGTTATTGCTGCTTATTTTATTATGGGGAGGCGGTAATGTATAAATCAGCGATAATGTATGTTTCTTGGGTGTTATTCACGATGCTGATATCGTGGATTGCGGCGCTTGGCACTATATTTTTAAGGCGCTTTACAGTGGAATGGCTTGCCGAGAATCCAATATCACCTTATCAATCTTTGCCACATACGATTTTAAATGCGGATGGTTTATTTCTAGTCGGTTGTATTTTTACATGGGTTATTATTTCTTTATTTATGTGGAAATGGGGGAGAAGATAATGGATTTTGAAGAAATGAGAAATTGGACGGGTGCCGGTGGGGAATTTTCAGGTGCGTTTAATGTGAAATTAGACAAGGATGGTAAGCTAAATTTTCAACTAATAAAGGCAGTTAGGCATTTACCGGATAAAGTAATAACTTACAAAGGCAAATATGAAACTCCTACTGATAAATCCAAGTAGCCACACCAAATACCCGAGCCCACCGCTAGGCTTACTTCAACTTGCTGCCTGTGTTGAGGAAGCAGGGCATGAAGTCAAGATTGCCGATATGAATTTAAAACCGATATTTAGCCTGGATTGGGCTGATGTGATAGGTATAACGGCGGTTACTCCCAATGTCAACGAAGCCATAAGAATCGCTCGAATAATAAAATTAGGCAAAAGAAAAGAACAGACCATTATCCTTGGCGGCCCCCACGCCACAATTCTGCCAGAAGAAACATTGAAAGCAGGGGCTTTTGATATTGTGGTTGCAGGGGAAGGGGATATTGTTTTTCCTGAACTGATAAACCAGATGGCCAACAATTCAAGATATGGTATCGATGACATTCCCAATCTATATTGCAAAACTGGTGAATATCTATGGGAAACAATCCAAGAAGATGTTACCTGTGATTTAAACAAACTCCCCATGCCTGATTATTCCCTAATAGACTTATCGAGATATCACCCACACCCACCACATGGCCGGAAGAAGCCGTGGTTGCCGATGATTACCAGCCGTGGTTGCCCATACGGTTGTGCGTTTTGTAGCAAGCCGGTATTTGGGAGTGAGTACCGGGCTTTGAGTGCGGAGAATGTTTGGTTGCAATTACAATCAATGGAAGCTGACGGTATTCGAGAAGTAACCTTTTATGATGATGTCTTTACCCTTGAGACGCAGAGGGTTATAGATATATGCGATGGGATGATGCAACGGGAATTAAACATAGACTGGTCCTGTGAAACTAGAACACACCTTGTATCTCCGAGGTTGCTTTACAGTATGGAAAAGGCTGGTTGCTTTTTAATCGCCTATGGCATCGAGAGTGGATCACAGCCAATCCTTAATAGCCTGAATAAAGGAATCAATCTGGAACAAGTCGCGCAAGCCATCGCCTACACACGCGAACAACACATTCAGACTATCGGTTACTTTATGATCGGCAATCCCGGTGAAACCAAAGAAGATATTGATAAAACAATTCAGTTTGCCATTGACCTTAAACTGGACTATGCCCAATTCGCTATTACAACACCGCTTCCGGGTAGCCAACTATATGAGCAGTACCTGGTTAGCAGCCACCAGATGCCAAATTGGGATGCCTTCCAGTATGCCAATATGGGGAAGGCCACAATACCGATGTTTAACGGCCAGAATTTGAGTACAGACGATATTAGGAAAGCACTATCAGATGCCAACAAAAGGTTTTACCTGAGATTGGGTTATATATGGCACCGTGGGCTTGTTGCCATTAAATCCTGGGATGATTTTAAGTTGCTGGCTAATGGGGCAAAAGTCTATTTGGAGAATATGATTGGTAAGTAAGGGATTGACAAATTGGTATGCTTATTATATAGTGGAACACATACCATTTAGTATGTTTATTTAATTGGGGGTACATACCATTGTATTTATTAAAAGACAAAAGAGGTTACTATCGTTTATTTGATACAAGTGATGGTAAAACCCATTACTTAAAATATCTTGGCAAAGACCCCAAGCCTTATTTAGATACTTTAGACAAAGGGAATGAAATACTGGAAGCATTAAAAGAATATCCAGATTTGGCGTTGAAAGGCGGCCAGGCTGCTTTAGCTGAATATAAGCGGCGAAAAATGCCAAGGATTAAATCAAACGGCAAGCAATATCAAACCATTGTAATAGATCCACCGTGGCCGATGGAAAAGATAACAAGGGATGTTCGGCCTAACCAGTTTGATTTTGATTACCCTGTTATGAGTATTGAAGAAATTAAGAACTTCAAATTGCCTGTAAATCCAGAAGGTTGCCACGTTTATCTTTGGACTACCCAAAAGTTTCTACCCATTGCCTTTAGTGTTTTTGAATCATGGGGTATAAAATATGAGTGCCTTTTAACTTGGGTGAAGAATGTTGGTTTCACCCCTTTTAGTTTTATGTATTCAACTGAACATTGCCTTTTCGGCAGATGTGGCAGTTTATCGCTTTTGAAACTCGGCAAACGCTTAGATATTGCGGCTAAAGTTAGACAGCATTCTAGAAAGCCTGCGGAATTTTACGATTTGGTTCGTGAGGTTAGCCCTGAACCAAGGGTGGATATATTTAGCCGAGAACCACACGAGGGATTTGACCAATATGGAAATGAAACAGCCAAATTCACAGAAGGTTGATGGCGATATCCGTTACGGCCAATCAGCGATGATAGTAACAACGCCAGACGCAGATGTTAAAAGTAACATCGATTATTTCATTGGTGGTTTCGGTGTAGCATGGCGGAAGCGCAGAATTAAATTATCAAGATATAAGCAAATATCTATAAGGTATGCAAGAGTTTCGGGGAATCCAACTGAGATAACCAAGATACTTAAAGACGAAAGTAAATCTCAACTCTATGTCTTTGAGTTTTTAGATTACTATGTGGTTTGCAAAATGGTGGATATTCGCAAATGTCTTGAACAAAAGAAATATCAGATTGTAGATAACCATGATAATGAAGGTATAATGGCCTGTTATATAAATATTGCTGATATAAAACATCTTTTGATAGTGAAATAATATGCAAAATAGAATCGCCAACCAACAAAACTACTGGAACCGGGAAGCCCAAAATTATATCAAGCGCTATGGGCTCGAATCCCCCAATGCCAGAAGGAAGATAGTGCGCAAGGCCAGAATGCTGATTGCAGGAGCTGGTATAACTGAGGGAAGCAATATCCTTGAACTGGGCTGTGGGGTCGGCACATTCACAAGAGAGTTAGCCCGGACCGGTGCTGGCATTACCGCAATAGACCTATCCCCCAATATGATTCAGCGGGCAAAAGAAAATCCTTTGCCTAATGTATTCTATATGATTGATGATGCCCATAAAACAGTATTCCGCGATGCTAGGTTTGATGCCGTGGTGGGTTTCTATATCCTTCAGTATCTAAACCTAGCCGAAGTCCTACCGGAAATAATGAGAATCTTGAAGCCGGGCGGCCGGGTGGCCTTCATCGATATCAACACGTTAAACCCACTTGCCTTTGTAAAGACCAAGCTACCATTCGTTAAAAGGCCACTCAATATATCCAGAGAGGCGGTATCCTTCACGCCCTGGGGATTGGCTGATTGGTTTGAACGATATCGGTTTGATAATGTTGAAGTTACAACCTTTGAGTTTGGCGCCGGTCCGCTAAACATTCTGGAAAATATGCCGTTTATAAGGCATTTTGCTGGAAATTTATTGGTAATTGCTAGAAAATGTTTTGGATAGGCACAAAATAAAACTTGACAAACGACTAGTCGGGTATTATAATATGCTCTATGAGATATCTTCATACAACTGATACAGAAGAACGAAGGTTGATAAATCTAATTAGAGTAAAAATGTCAGCACAACAGGTTTATAAGTGCAGGGATTGCAAAAAGAAGATTGGTCGCTGGTCATATGGTTCGGGAATGTTAGTTATACACCACAAAAAACCAATAAGTAGGGGTGGAACGACTACAAAAGATAATCTAGTAATATTATGCCCTAAATGCCATTCAGGTCGGCATAAGATATTAAAGCGGAATCCAGAACGAGGTAATAATGACCAAAATAGAAATTAGGGAACTACGGGAAAAACTTGGCCTTACTCAAAAAGAATTTGCTGGAAGGCTTAAAGTTGACGTTATAACTGTTTCAAGATGGGAACGTGGTTCTCAATTCCCAAGCCAAACAGTGGGGAAAAGACTAGCCAGATTGGAGCGTAAGAATAATGGTTAGAAATATCAATCAACCCTTCAACAAACCAAGAAGCCAGAGCATCAGCAACCGCCAAGTTTATTTACCTTATGGGAATGGTTGTGCCCGAGCTGATAGTTGCTTCACTTGCCCACTACCGGATACCTGTAAATTCCAAGCAAAGAATGAGGTTGATTCGCCAAGCGGTGGGTGGTACTTCACCAATGGCTTTGAGTATTCTAAGCAGCCGATTTAGGAGGGTTAAGAGAATGACTAATTTAGAAAAAGCAAGAGCTATGAAATGCCACGGTAGATTGATTGAAAATGTGGAACTAGACCCAGCCCCGGACACACAAGACAAACTCGTGGAGGAGTATAACTGCAAAAATTGTGAAAGTTATAATTATTGTGCAACCTTGTCCGGCACATTAGCGTAGCACTATCAAATAAACGTCTAGGAGCTTAAATTGGACTGTGATTCGTGTCCGGAGAAATTAGAGGTAAAGCGATTGACAGAGTTAATCTTCAACAGCAATGCCCAGTACCAAAAGAACTTGAGGGACTTGGAAACTAGGATAGAACAGTTAACATTCGAGAGGGATTTTTACAGAGACAAGAACAGAAATGAATAATTACAGCAGATGTAAAGAGAAGGTTGAAGGGCGAACGGGGCGGTGGCGAACATATACTTGCCGATGCTGTGGCGCTAAATTCCGAATGTTTAGACTAAAACCATTACCTCAGGAAGGTAGATATTGCGCTTGGTGCAGAAAAGAAGGGTATGATGAACCTTGACGCACTTATCATAATAGCCACCCAGATGTTTAACGGTAAGGAATGGATATGCCTGGGATGCAAGGAGAGGAAATGATTCAATTCATCTTAATGGGTACAGCTAGAGAATTATGGGCCGAGCTGACTTTAATGGCACAGTTAGAAATGGCTACAGGTTTTTGGCTCTACAAGTACAAGCCCGGGGAGTTCAGTAAAAACTAAGGAAAGAGATATGCCGATAGCAAATTATTCAACAACGGTCCCAGCAATGAAAAGCGTAGGGGAAATTCAGGGAATATTGGTGGCTCATGGCGCGAAGTCAATCATAATTGATTACAATGGCGCTGAACTCCGCAACTACTTTGAAACCACATTGATGGTTGATGCTTCCGGCACCATTCCCGATGTGGTTGCCCGGCTTGATACTGCGCAGCAAGCCGCCTTCGTTGCCGAGGTACAGCGCCGATTAGTGTATGGTCAGCCCGGAGAACAGGGCTAACCCCATGACGGCTTGGGGGTGTGGGCCATCGTGCATCCCCAAGCCCAATTATTTTAAAGGTGAGGAAATGAAAGAACATCCGATAATATTCAGCACACCAATGGTCAAGGCTATCCTAGAAGGGCGTAAGACCATGACTAGAAGGGTGATTAAGCCACAAGGGGAATAATATGGAAACACCATTAGATGATAGGGTTTGGGCATTAATGAGCGAAAGACACAAAGGTTTAAGACAAAAACCAAAAGGTATATTTATTAAACGATGCCCTCTTTGCAATACTAGATTGAAAGGAATAACTAGGTGTTATGAGGGAAGTTTGGATCAAGGGCACATTTCATATTATAAATATTGCCCCAAATGTAACTACGAATGGGGTAGCAGAAATGGTCAGTGAATAAATACAGTGTAAGGGTGATGAAATGAAAGAACATCCGATAATCTTTTCTACTCCAATGGTGCAAGCTATTCTAGAAGGGCGTAAGATCATGACTAGAAGGGTGATTAAGCCACAGCCCCTTAATAGTTATTTACCCGATTCGGACATAATTAAAAGGCTTAAAAGTATTCCGCAACATACCAGAAAGCTACGAGATAAAGATAATCCTGCTTTTATACACATCATTCCTAAAAGTCCCTACGGTCAGGTGGGCGATAGGCTCTGGGTGAGGGAGACTTGGGGAGCTTTGGAAGAATTTAGTGCATTGCGAATCAAATATATGCCACATGATATGCCCATTTATTTCAAAGCAGAAGACCTACCTGTAGATATTGCGTGGAAACCCTCAATCTTCATGCCACGGTGGGCTTCCCGGATAACCCTTGAGATTACCGAGGTTAGGGTGGAGAGGGTGCGGGATATAAGCCACGCAGATGCAATATTAGAGGGGGCAAAATGTTTTCCAGTCGCTTCACCCAGAGAAGAACGGTTATCGGGTGCTCAAATAGTTTTTGCTGGATCATGGGACACCATCAATGCTAAACGTGGCTATGGGTGGGAAGTCAATCCCTGGGTGTGGGTAATATCATTTACGCGGGGGTAAAGGCTAACGTAGTGCCAAACAGAATAATAAAAGAATCTATTTGGACTTCACCAAACCTGAATAATATATCCGATTTGGCTGAAAGGCACTTCTATCGCATATTGCCTTTACCGGATGATCATGGTTGCTGTGAATTGACACCAAGGGTTGTTAAAGGTAGGTGTTATCCTCATAAAGATAAAGTAACCTTTGAAGATATTGATAACTGGCAACAAGAACTTGAAGAAAATAAAATAATAGTTCGATGGGACCTCAATGGGCGGCAATATGGAATATTTCCCACCTTCTCAAAACATCAGCATATCCGATCCCTACATTTGAGAAAGACACCAGTTCCACCAACAGATATTCAAGAAAAATGTGACACTATTGGGGCACTTAGTGAAGATAACCGCACTTCTCGGCGAATGATAGCAGATGATAACGCCCACCAACAAGTGGCGGCGGAGACAGAAGAGGATCCTTTGATCTTACAGGGATTGTTACTTTCTACTGGATTACATAAGTTAAAAATGGGGGGTTTAAGTAAGACTAATGAACGACTGTTCCGGGCGGAATTAAAGAAGCGCGGGCTGGAGGGATTGTTAGATGAAAAGTAAGATGAACCAACTTCGGGAGATTTTTACGGCTTTGCACAATTCTAGCGATGAACCGGATTGGGAAGCGGTTTATGACCATATCCTCTCAGCCCTGTTCAAAGGGGATGAAGAGGGGTTGCTGACACCAGAGGAAATAAATGAAGCCCACGTACAAGGCGTCTATGAGTGTATGAATCTACATAAACATAAGGGCTCAACACCTCGAATAGAAGGCCGTAAAGCTATAGCCAAAGCCCAAGCAGCCCTCAGTATAAGATTGGAGAGGGCAAAGGTGGCTGAATGGGGGGATAAACCTTGCATTGAACATTCTAAAGTAGAATGGCCTGCTGAAATGGGTGGTGGAATAACTAATCGCCAACGGATTAAACGCCGTAGGTGCCAACATTGTTGGCAAGCCTTAAAGGAGAAGGTAGATGAACATTAGAGAGGATATAGCCATAGAGAGCGAAGATACTAGCAAGGTAATGGTAACGAACTTGCCTTTAACTGGTGAATATTCAGAAATACTCTATCTTGC
>SDBU01005029.1_pt1 | contig 15973 bp, 11 predicted proteins | sample 2277071 | NCBI WGS metagenome assembly SDBU01 (sample SAMN10397929, study PRJNA504765) | marine sediment metagenome | isolation source: marine sediment core GS08_GC12, 126 cmbsf | place: Arctic Ocean: Gakkel Ridge, Loki's castle | collected 2008
AGAATTCTGGCTCGGTTTTCAATTACTCCTCCATACTCATCCGTTCTATTATTAGAACTTCCAGTGAAAAATTGATGAAATAAATACCCATTTGAGGAATGAATCTCAACTCCATCAAATCCTGCCTTCATAGCATTACTAGCGGCATTCTTGAAATCTTGAATTGTCTGTTTAATATCACCAGTAGTCATCGCCTTAGGAGTAACAGTATCTTTGAATCCTTCAAAAGTGAAGGATTTTGATTTAGGGTTTATTGCAGATGGGGCTAGTGGGGGTTCGCCATTATGGAAATCGGGATGTGACATTCTCCCAACATGCCACAATTGGATAAATATTTTTCCTTTATATTTATGAACCGCATTGGTCACTAACCTCCAACCATCCACCTGCGCATTTGAATAGATACCGGGAGTATTAATGTACCCGACAGCATTTTTCGAGACTTGGGATCCGCAAGTGATAATCAGCCCTGCAGATGATCTCTGACCATAATATTTAGCTTGAAGCTCAGTGGGACGATTCTCAGGATTGATAGCTCTACTACGAGTCATAGGAGCCATCACTATTCTATTTTTTAGTGTTAAATCTCCTATTATTATTTCTTTTAAAAGAGGTTGTATATTAGACATATATACTATTTAGTTTAAAGGTAGTTTTTTAATTATATTTATATATGGGTACTATTTAACGCTATTTTGTATAATCTATAATTACCAATAATTCTTAATCTAGCAATCGACTTTTTATATATAAACAAAATAGCCTCATATTATGATATCTAAAATTAATTTGGAAAAAAAGATTCAGGAAATTGAAGGCCAACCTTGGTCTCCAATCGATATTACTCGAACTAATGACCAAGTAGTTAGAATGGCTTTATTAGAAGGAGAGTTTCATTGGCATAAACACTCAAACGAGGATGAACTGTTCTATGTGATTAAAGGAGAAATCATTATTCAGCTAAAAAATCAGCCTAATATAAAATTAAAAGAAGGAGAAATGGTAGTTATTCCCAAAGGCATTGATCATTGCCCAAAAAGCTCAAAAGCTTCTTACGTACTATTATTTGAACCTTTCGTATTAAAAACTATCGGAGACTAAAATTTAATTTATTTCTATCATCTATTAATTACAAAAAGAGAAATTTTTTACCAAAATCTTAAGTGAGCTTAATTTTTTTATTTCTAATCTATCTGTTCAGAAAAATAGTACATAATAACATGATGAAATTTAATGGTTCTTTAAATTTTCCGCCTTACTTTTTCAACTACGGCGCTTCCCTGAGGCAAAAGTTTTAATCAATTTTCACTCTTTTATTTCTTAACTTTTCTAAAATGCTCTTTACTTGTAAACTTGGATTATCATGTATTGGATTACCGTCTATTTGCAAATTCCTGAGGGATTCTAATTTTAAAATCGATTCGGGTAGAGATTCTAAATTATTATCATGAAGCCATATTTCTTTAAGCGAGGAAAGGTTACCTATAGATTCGGGCAGCTCGGATAACTGATTTTTTGACAGGATTACACTCTCAAGAGAAGAAAGATCTCCAATTGAGTCAGGAAGACGTGTAATTTTATTCCAACTCAGATTTAATTCTTTGAGAGATTTTAATCTTCCAAATCTATCTGGTATTGAAGTTAATTGGTTGGATGATATAAATAAATTTTCTAGTGTTTCTAATTCAGTTATAACTTCCGGAAGTTGAGTAAATTTATTATCTTGAAGCATTAATGTTTTGAGTTTTTTTAAGTTTTTAAACGAATTAGGAAGGTTGGTGAGTTTCCCTTTATCTATTGCTAGTATTTTAAGATTAGCCAGATTACCAATCGATTCGGGAAGACTTTCTAATTCTGTAGAGCTAAAGTTTATCATTTCAATGGATTTCAGTTTTGTAATTGCTTTAGGGAATGTAGAATAAGGGTATTTATGCAATGTTATATGGTTAACTCGATGATCCTCAGCAATAAATTGTAATGGGACGAACATATCGAATGCATCAGGTCTTGAAGTAGATTTTAAACCTACTACAGCTTCAATTTCTCTAACAATATTCACTTCAGACTCAAATAATAGGCTTTCTCTGAATAAAACAACCTTATCAGGAATTTTTAAATACACCTCATTTCTTTAAATTTTCACAGTGTTAGAATCGAATTTAAAAATGTAGAAGTACGGTTTGTTTAAAAATCTTTGGTAATACCATTCGGTTTCGACTTTAAATACAAATTTTTGAGCCGAAAACTCTCGAGCAAACTTTCTTCTTAGCTCAAAACTTTCTTTTATTAATTGACCAAGTCCCTTATGAACTTTCGAGATTTCTTCATATGCCACTTTTAATAACCAAATTCAATGTTACTTATTAAATTATAAATCTAAAACACATTAAATTTTTTATGCAGAAGATTAGTCACAGTATGAATTGTATGTTTTTCAACGGATTGTAAGATTTTAAAAAATCGGGACCATACACTCGTTCTACAAATCCATTTTCTTTTGTCAGGTTGGTTATAATTGCATAGTGTGGAATATCTAAATAATCGAATAATTTTTCAAATTCCTCCAAGAATTCAAACCAGTTAATATCTGGGAAATATAATTTAATGAATAATCCATTCATAAATGTTTTTCTCTCAGAAAAACCTGAAATGAAGTAATCCCCCTCAATTTCATACAATTTTACAATATTAAAAAATTGAAATACTCTGATAATAGATTGCAATTGACGTCGGCTTAAATCAGGTAGTATAATATGTACTTTATTATGTAGCCCGAAATTCTTAATTTTCAGAAGCGGGATTAGCATTTTTTTTTCAAGCAGGGGAACGATCTTATTCATTTTGTTTTTATGGTTTATGATTTGAAACGGTGTCATTTTGATATCATGAGCGCTGCAAAGTTCTATTAAATGGTTAAAAGGTGGTGAGTTAGTATCAAACTTATATGTTTTCACGTCCTCAAAAGATGAGGTTTTTATTGCAGGTGGTATGAATGAGGGGTCAAATAGCGATTTTTGCATGTGAATCTTGAAGTAGTTGATATTATACTTTAATCCCTCTGAAGTAATATTCGAAGCAAAATGAAGTACTTGATAAAGTTTTTTAACCGAAAAAACGCAACTTTCAATAATGATGTTCAAACTACGCAATTGTTCTAAATACCTTGCATGTGGATGTGTAGAAGGATGCAAGAATTTGATTAATAATGAAGAATCCTCACATGAGGGAAATGTACATCGCACTGATTGGAAGGTAGTTGATATTAATTCTTTAAAATCAATACCATTCATCGTGTTCATACGGATAAACATATAGCATTGATCTACACCGAAGCTCTTCAAACTAGGCTTAAATTGGATTGAATCTACATGTTGTTTTACAACATTTTCATCTAATATTTTATTGAAGTCTTGTGGATGAAAGATGTATTGATTAATGCTATTGTTGAGATCTTGTAACAGATGTAAATCGGTAGTTATAGTATTATACCTTTCTTTTTTGATTCTTCTATTCACATCGGTAATAAGTTTTGCCATAGTATCATCAGCGGAACCACATAGCCACATACTTTGGGGGGTTTTTTGTGAAATTTTAGAAGTTTGTGAAGCTTCAACATTTCCGAATATTTTTTGGGTATATATAAAAAATTCTTTGAACAGAGCGGGTGTGTAAAAGAATTTATTTTCTGTTAGGTCATAAAAATGTTTCAATGTGGATGCTGGAACCCATCCTATCCAAAATTGAGGTCGGAAATATATAATATCGTCTCTGAATATATTATGTACAATCATACATAAACGCATGAATTCCCCATCAGTTAAATACGGAACAATTTCTTCCAATAAGATTGTTTTTTCACCAGTAATTAAATTCCGCGCGTTAAAGAGTGTTGCCATAGGGAAAAACTTTTTCAACTCGAAAGCTTTATTTCTCACTACCAGTGAGTCTTTTAAAATTAACAAAAGAGAATAATTATATGAGTCAGTACCAATTGCCATCTTCGGGATTATTGTCGGGGGATTTGTATCTAGATAAAATTTTATCTTTTCGTCTATAACCTGTGAAGTAATATTCTGCATCTTGTAATTCTCGTATGATTGTGATAATTTTTTTTCTTTACTATTATATATTTTTTCACGCGCACTCTCATGGGATATAATATGAAGTATCGACGCAAAATCAAGGATTTTTAACTGGTAGCATAAATCAAATATTTCTTGATATAATTGAAGCATACTCACTTCTTTTTTGTATAGATGTGGAGAAGAAAAATATAAAGAAAATAATTCGTGATACATTGAGGTTGTGATAGGGGAAGCGAGTATGATGTTGTTATCAATGGATGCAGTAATGGAGTTATGTTTAATAAACCTCTGAAAATGATGCATTGAACTGATTTCTGGATGGTTGCTCAAGGAGTTTTCAATCAACAAAACGCAATTTAAGATATCTTCAAGTAGGTTTTTAATATAAAAAAATCCGAATTTCTTATTTCGTTCTAAAAAGCTCAAGAATAACTGTTTTGTTTCTGGTGATGCTGAGAATATGGATAATTTTTCTTTTAAATTCTTAATCAACGACTGCTGGTTAGTTATGGCGTTCATCAAATCGGATTTCAATACGGGTATATCCTTCTTTCTGCTTTCAAAACCAAAACCGTAAGCTGAAATAAATCGAATGCGGTCAAGAATCAAAAAATCAAGTAGTGAAAGATCCTGAGCTTCTGAGATTTCTTTGGGATTGACTTCAAGAGTAAATTCGTATTTATCGTCATAAATATTGAGGTAAGGATTAATTATTGAATTATGAGCATGAAACTCTCGAAAGTAGTTTAAATTCATTAAAAAATAATATTTTTTGAGGTCTATGCAAGCGTGATTCATTAAATATCCATGTTTTTCCAATTTACTAATAAATTCTAAAAAATCGGTCAAATAAACTTTTGGAATAACGATGAATCCTGTTACATTGATTCCTAACCCAGTTAATACAAATCTAGGGGCTAAAAAAAAGGGGAGTTGTTTAAGCATGGTTAGTATTCTGGATCTTTTTATATTAGGATTAAAAGATAAAAAAACCATTATAATGTGTGCATTTATAGCATTCCAGTTAAGTTGGTACGTTGGTGCTATGTGCGTGAATTTTTTTATCCAATTCATGTGCTTCACAAATTTTCTCATGCTTAAACTGGTTATAATTTTTCCTTCTTCCTTAAATTGTTTAAAATAAGTCTGATATTCCGCAAAAGCTTTGTAAGTTTTTACGTTATAGAATATTGATACCAAACAATATAGAGTTTCTACCATTTCCTCAGTATGAAGTACTTTTTTAGAAATAACTTCTTTTTTGGCGTGAAACTCATCAAGTATATAACCCATATCTTCTTTTGTGTCTTGAATTAGAGTATCAAATTTGGAGATGTGTTGAAAAAAAAATCGTATTGGACTTAAAGATTCTTTATCTTGTTCAAAGAATGTAAAAATTTTTTCCAATCGGTCAAAAATGGATATGTAAAGGGGTAAATAATGAGAATCATATGTTGTATTAATTTTTTCTGCCACAAGTGCTTTCCATTTGTGTATAAATTCAAATTTTGAAAGGTTTGCGACAATAATGTTATTGATGACAAGATGTATAGATTTATAATTTTTTAAAATTGTTGGAATAAATAGAATATAAGCCTCCCGCAAGATAATGAGTGGTATATAGGTGAGATAAGCCATGTCTATAATAATGGTGATTTTATCATCTTTTTGTTCTTTATGGACTCCTACGCTATGAATTATTTCTGATTGTGTGATTGTAGAGCTATTATCCAGAGTGATCTTGATTTGATGGATTTTAGGATCAATCAGTAAGAATGAGTGTAAATCATCCACCACTCGCTGAAATATTGAATTAATTTTGATTTCATCTCGCTCGCCACTGAGTTCCATTACGTAGTCAAACATGATTTATTGAAGTGGGTGATTCTATAATTAAAGTCTATTGATAAATATTAATATCACCTTCTGAAAAACATCGTAGAAGGGAATGTCTTAAATTATATAAATATCATAACATCATAAATAATATTAATAATTAAATTATTAGAGGAACTTTTTATGGAAAAGAAAACTGAGCAATTTGCTTGGTATGAATCTGAATTAGTTAAAGATCAAATTGGAGCTCTAAAGGGAAGAGCTCCTATGGGTTTAATGGGAGCCTTTATTACTGGACAGATTTATTATGGCCTTACCGCTTTAAGTCAAATTAATGGCTACATAGAAACACGTTTGGAAAAAGATGAAAGAAGGATATTAATTATTGTCGATGATTTCACTAAGAAATATGCTCCTAGCGTTGTCAAGCAATTAGAACAAATAGAAGCAGAAGTGGAAGTATGGTCTGGGGTAATACCTGAGGGTCCTCTGAATACAATTGAAGAGGGGGCAAAATTCTGTGAAAATTTCAAGCCTACAGTATTGATAGCTATTGGGGGAGGAAGTGTTATGGATTCTGCAAAAGCTATTATGATTCTTTATGAAAAACCGGGGCATAGCTTATTTCGAGTTGCACCATTCGGAAGTCTGGGTTTACGTAAGAAGGTAAAATATTTGATTGCCATACCTACAACATCGGGAACGGGATCTGAAGTGACTCCAACATCTATGCTAACTGATATGGATAGAAATCCCCCAAAAAAGCTAGCAGTTTCTCATCCTGAATTAGTACCTGATGTAGCTGTTTTACATACCGATTTTGTTAAAGATATGCCACCATTTTTAACTATGGCAACGGGGTTAGATGCGCTTGCTCACTCTTTGGGCTGTTATGTTTCTACATGGGGCAGTCCTATAACAGATGCATTAAACGTTTATGCGATAAAAGAAGTTCTAAAATATTTACCTCGAGCATACAAATATGGAGCAAGAGATTTGGAGGCTAGAGAGGGTATGCAGATGGCAGCATTAATGGCTGGTTTGGGATTTGGTAATTCTCGAGTGGGTCTCGATCACGCCTTAGGTCACAGCTTTGGAAAAGTTTTTCACGCTCACCATGGGCTTTCCGTAGGTATGTTTCTCCCATCTACAATTGGATTCCAAGCAAAAGTTTCAAAACGATGGAAGGAATTGTGTTATCTATTTAATATTGAACAAAAAGGGAAAGATGATAAAGTTTTATTTTCAGAATTTCTTCAATCTGTTAACAACTTTATTAAATCTATAGATGGGCCAACTTGTGTAAGGGATTTAAAGAATCCAGTTGTTGGTGATGAAGAATATCTAGTAAAATTAGATCAAGTAATTTCTTATACAGAATCTGACGTTGTTTCTCTGTTATCACCCCGACACTTAGATAAAGCAATTCTAAGAAAGATTTTTGAATATGCATGGGATGGAAAAGAGATTGATTTTTAATAATTATGGAGGAAATTAGAAAAATGAGTGATAAATTATATGGATATAATGGAAAAATTCTTTTCGTTGATCTGAGTTCACAAAGTTATGAAATAAAAGATTTAGATCCGAAAACTGCAAAAGATTATTTAGGAGGAACAGGATTAAGTGCCAAAATTATATACGATTCATTATCTCAAGAAGATTACTCTATATTGAAAGATGATCCTTTTTCAGAGATTAATCCCTTAATTTTCGCGACTGGTCCTATAACGGGAACTATACGACCAACTTCAGGGCGTTATACTGTGAGTGGAATCTCACCTCAAACTGGAATTTGGGGTGAGGGCACTTCGGGGGGCACCTTCTGCATATCCTTACGAAATAGTGGATTCGATGCTATTGTTTTGTTAGGAAAGGCTAAAGAATTAACGTATCTATATATTAACAATGGTGAAATTGAATTTAAAAATGCTTCAAAATTGCAAGGCAAGGATTGTTATGAAACTCAAAAATTGATTAAAGATGAATTAGGAAAGGTTAGAGTAGCGTGTATTGGACTTGGGGGAGAGAATCTCGTTAAATATGGGGCTATTATTAATGATGAAGGAAGAGCAATCGGAAGATGCGGACTAGGAGCACTAATGGGTTCGAAAAATCTAAAAGCGCTTGCTATTCAAGGGACTAACAAAATAGAGCTCGCTAATAATGACCTTGGGAAGGAGTTAAGAAAACAAGCAGACCTTAAAAAGCCGGAGGGCCCTTTTGGAGATGTTGTATCCCAGTTATTTACTCTGTATGGAACGAACTTTTACCTCGATCTCGGTATGGTAAACGGGGATACTCCCGGATATTATTTTAGTGAAGCAGAATTTTTTGCTGAAAATTTAACAGCAAAGACCTTAAAGGAAGAATATCCTGTATTCATTTATGGGTGTGCAGGATGCACTAGAAAATGTGGTAAAATAACCGTCATTGAGAATAATGGTAAAGAAATTGAAGTTGACGGACCAGAATATGAATCAGTTGCAGCACTGGGGACTCTGTGTGGAGTTTTTGAATCAAAACCAGTAATTTTAGCAAATCACCTATGTAATGTGTATGGAATAGATACTATTTCTACAGGTGTTTCTATAGCTTTTCTAATTTATTTAGTAGAAAATAATTTAGGGATCGGGAAGATAAAATCATTCTTGAAAGATATTCGTATAGAAGACATTAAATGGGGAAGCAGTAATACTGTTTTGGAATTAATTGAAAAAATAACTAAAAGGAAAGGAATTGGTGATATTCTTGCTGAAGGTGTCAGAGTCATGGCTGATAAATTTGGGGTCGATCCCGAATTAGCAGCACATGTAAAAGGATTGGAAATCCCTATGCATGATCCTCGAGCATTTGCAGGGCAAGCTTTAAGTTATATGACCGGATGTGTCGGGGCAGATCATAATAAATGTGATTGGTATGGAGCTGAATTGGGGAACGTTGAGCATTCAAAACTTCGTATTAAACCAAGTAAAGGAAGATATAATATAAAAGGAAGCGAGAGAGGAATCGCAAAGCTCCAAGATCTTAGAGCAATAGATGATTCGGCTGTAAATTGTAATATGGTAAAAGTCCCGCTTGAAGATGTAGTTGGCTATATTAATGCGGCTACCGGATTCAATTATGACAGTAAATCCCTAATGGAAGTTGGTGAACGAATTAATAATCTTAAAAGGTTAATCAGTTGTAATCTAGGAATTACTCGTAAAGATGATAAGATTCCTGAACATAATAAAAAAGTCTTATCATCTGGAAGGATCACGGGAGTAAAATTAGATTTAGAAGATAACCTAAAGACCTATTATAAAAGAAGGGGTTGGGATTGGGAAACAGGAAGACCTACGGAAGAAAAATTAAAGGAATTGAGAATACTCTAAATTTTTTTTTTATATTTTGATCAAAAACCGATCTTTACTTGAAAAATTTATGAAAAATAAACAAGTTTTACTTTTGAAATTGATTAAATATATAAAATCAATAACTTATCTTATCAGCTTTCCATTGAAGTAAACAAAAGATTCGTAATAATTTAATTTTAATAATATAGACTATTTACATTATCAATACACCAATCTGAGAAATTCAAGATTGGAGAAAAAAAAAAGAATACTCTTAGAAAATTAGGAGGTTAAAATAACTTAAGGTGGAAAAAATTGTCTGCAAAACAGACCAAAGAAAATAATGAAGCCGAAAAGTCAATAATTGGTGTTTTTGTGTGTCGCTGAGGTATTAACATTGCCGGAATATTAGATGTTCCACGAATAGTTGAAGATTTGAATAAATTAGAATCTGTAAAAGCATTTGAATATCTTAGTATGTGTACCGAGGGTGGATCAGCTTATATAAAAGAGCAGATTGAAGAATTTAAGCTTGAAAGAATCGTTGTGGCAGCTTGTTCTCCAAGAACACATGAACCAGTCTTTCACGCAATTCTTTCTGAAGCAGGATTACCACAAAGGTACTTAGAATTTGTTAACATTAGAGAACATTGTAGTTTCGTCCATCAAGCTCCTGAGGTTCGAGAAAAAGCAATTGACAAAGCTTTAGAGCTTATAAGAGCTGGTATCGCTAGATCAAGACTTTTAGAAGCAGTTCCAACTAAAACCGTTCCTGTTGATCCAACTGCCTTAATAATTGGGGGGGGAATCGCCGGGTTATCATCAGCTGTAGATCTAGCAGATTCAGGATTTAAGGTATACATAGTTGAGAAAAATACTACAATTGGGGGCCGAATGTCTCAACTTGATAGAACTTTTCCAACAGATGATTGCTCTATATGAATCCTCGGTCCAAAAATGTTAGAGACGAATCGTCATCCAAATATTGAGATATTGTCTTATAGTGAAGTTACTAATGTTGATGGATATATCGGAAATTTCAGAGTAACAGTTAAGAGAAAACCTCGTTTCGTTATCGAGAAAATGTGTACAGGATGTGGTGCTTGCGCAGAAGTTTGTCCTGTGTTTACACCTAACTACTTTGATGAAAATCTCTCTGCTCGGAGAGCAATCGATATCTCTTTTGCTCAAGCTGTACCAGCAATTTATGATATTGATAGGAAAGTTTGTGTTGAATGTTTTGCGTGCGTTGATGTCTGTGAAGAGGATGCTATAGATTTTTCCCAGCAGGAAGAAATTATCGAACTCTTTGTGGGAACCATTACCGTAGCAACAGGGTGGGATCTGTATAAAGGAGATGACTATGGATATGGCATTTATGATAACGTTCTTAATCAAATAGAATTAGAGAGAATTCTTGCCCCAAATGGTCCAACTTATGGTCATTTGAAACGACCTTCTGATGGAAAACGTCCAACAAAGATCTTGTTCATTAATTGTGTTGGATCAAGAGATGTGAGTAAAAATGCATATTGTAGTGTTATATGTTGCAATCTATCTCTAAAGAATTCAAAACTAATTAAAGCAGAATATCCTGATTCCCAGATCCTTTGTACATACATAGACATGAGATGTGCGGGAAAAGATTACGAAGAATACTATAGAAGATCTCGAGAAGCGGGAGTAATCTTTGCTAAGGGTTTAGTAGGAGATATTAGGGAAGATCCACTAACGAAAAATCTTATAGTACAATTTGAACCAGTTGGAACTGATACACTTGTCGAAATGGAGGTTCATATGGTAATTTTATCACCTGCTTCTCTTCCGTCGAAAGGTACAAATGAAATTGCAAAGATATTAAACATGGAAAAAAGTCCTGATGGATTCTTAAAAGAATATCACGCTCGCCTTGATCCAATAAGTACAAAAGTACCTGGTATTTACATTTGTGGATCTGCTCAAGGACAAAAAGAAATCGATAAGGCAGTAAGTCAGGGTAGAGGAGCAGCTTCAGTCGCAAGTATCCCATTGGGAAGAGGAGAATATGTTATGGAGTTAATCAGAGCTAAACCTTCTGATGAGCGTTGTGCAAAATGTTATAAGTGTATAGAAGCTTGTCCGTATAGTGCCATTTCAATCAATGAAAATGGTAATATTGTAGTCGATCTCATTCTATGCCGAGGATGTGGAACTTGCGCAGCAATTTGCCCGTCAAAAGCAATTGAATTAACATACTATAGAGATGACCAATATTCTGTATTATTAGATGAATTATTACCTCAACTGGAATAAAGAGGGAAATAAAATGACTGAAGAGAATGACATTAAGATTATAGTATTTGCTTGCCGGAAATGAGGTTATGGATCTGCGGATATGGCTGGCACTATACGAGCTCAATATCCATATTCCATAAGAATTGTATTATTTCCCTGTGTCGGGCGAGTCGGATCAGACGTTATAATGCGCGCTTTTGGTAGAGGTGCTGATGCGGTTTTAATAAATGGATGATATTTCGGAGAATGCGATTTTGAGACAGGTAACTATTACGCTTATAGACAGATCGAATATACAAAAGATATCTTAAAGACTGTGGGAATGAATCCAGAACGAATAAAGATGATCCACTGTACAGCAGCCGAAGGACAAAAGTTTCAACTAGAAGCAACGAAATATGATAAACAAATTCGGAAATTAGGTCCAAGTCCTCTACGAACTAAAGGCACACCAAAAAAGAAAAAAGCTGATGCGAAAGCAAAAGCTTAGAAAAACTAATGTGTTAGCTGATGAGACTGAGTTAAAAAAATGAGAACTCAGTTGAGGAAATGGGTGCACCATATGACACATATACATATTTCATTAATAATAAATCAAGGTTTTTAAAAATTTTTAGAATAAAGAAATAATTGATAAAAATTTGAGTTGAGAATACATGGATTCATTAGCAGAATATCTGATTAATATTGAAGATTTTACTAAAATTTTGGAAACTCTTTTAAAAGAAAAAGTAGTTGATAAAATAATCAGTGCTAAATTAAGAGTAGATAAAAAATCAGGTAACCTAGATAGATTTACTGTTCAGCCAAATCTGATTGATAAAGCAGAGGATTTAAAAGATTTTCCACTGACTCCTCTGATTGCGTATGGGTACGCTAGAACAGATACAGCTTCAAAATATCTGCATAAATCAGTAGCAGGTGCCAAAAATGAGAAAGTGGGGTTAATCGCCCGTCCTTGTGATACTAGGGCATTAATAGAATTAGCTAAAATCAAACAAATAAACCTCGATAATCTTTTCATTATTGGTATTGAAGATAAAGGTCTGCTTCCTAAAGCTGGAAGAGAAATAAGGAAACTAAAGGATGTGGACACCACTAAAATAGTGAAGGAAAAAGTTGGTGATAAAGGGTTAATAGTTAAAATGGATGATGGGAGCACTAAAGAACTCAATTTAACTATTGCTGAAAATTGCTTAAGATGTTATCGTAAAACACCTGTTATTGCCGATTTGGCTATCAGTGATTTAGGGATTCCAATAGAATCTAATGAGATTATTTTAAAAGTCTACTCCGATAAAGGGGCAGAGGTTTTGGAAAAATCAGGGATTGGGAAGAAAAAACTCCCCGATGATATTAAAAAAGCTCACGTACAGAAATATGATACCATTATTGAGTCAGCAAAGGAAAAAAGAGCAAAGGATCTGGAAGAATGGGATAAATTACCTCAAGAAGAAAAGATTGCTGAGCTCCTTAAATGCACTTCTTGTGGAATATGCGTGCGTGGATGTCCCGTTTGTTACTGTATAGATTGTATTATAAATAAGAAGAAAAAAGCAAAGACAATAGATAATATTACTTATAATTTAACTAGAATAGCCCACGATGCTGACAGGTGCGTTGAATGTGGAAATTGTGATAATAATTGTCCTCAGAATTTACCGTTATCGCTCTACTTTCAATCGCTCAGCGAAGCTTTCAAGGAGAAATTCGGGTATGAGGCAGGTATGTCTATAGACGACATCCCATTTCGAAGTGCTAAAGCAATAACAGAAATGGAAGCAGAAAACGCCTAAACCTAATTTTTTTATTTTATAGGCATTACAATTGATTTTTATTTAAACTTTGAGCTTAAAAGATTGAACGATCACATAGAGATAGTAAAGAGGTATGGAACATGCTCCAAAGATTGTTATGGCTCATGTGTATTTAGGGGAGAATGGAATGATGAAGCTCCTGAGAAAAAATTACTAATTACCAAACCTTTAAAAGACCATCCTTTTACCAATGGTTTATTTTGCCCGAAATTTAATAACAGAGAAAAACTGCTTTATCATCCAGATCGAATAAAAACAGCGTTGATACAGTCAGGTCCTAAAGAGTCAAATTCCTTTAAACAAATCAGTCTTGAGAGTGCGGTAAATCTTATTTCGGAAAAATTAACAACAATCAGAAATAAATTTGAACCCTTGTCTATAGTAGCTGCTTTTTATTCAGGAAATGGCGGTTTAATATCAAGGTTATCTCCAATTAGATTCTTCGGCAAACTCGGTGCTACACTAACAACTGGGGGTCTATGTAACGAAGCTGGAAATCATGCGTTAAGTCAGATGTTTGGTAATTATTCCACTACAAATCCATTTCAACTAAACAATCCCAAGAACAAGTTAATTGTCGTTTGGGGAAGTAATTTAGCGAATAGAAATAATCACGTTTATTCCTTAGTTAAAAAAGCAATAAAAAAAGGTTCGCTTGTTGCGGTAGTGAATCCGATTAGGACTAAAATAGTTGAGAATATTACCGCATTTCTCCAGCCTTTTCCGGGTACCGATTATTTGATTGCACAATATATTATGAATAAAATCATAGAAAATAGAAAATATGATAAAGATTTTCTCGTCCAGCACGTCGATGGTTACAAAAATCTTATGGCTAAAGTTAAAAAGATTGATGAAAATATGATTCTAAAACAAACAGGGCTGTCCCAGGAAGTTTTAGATGACTTTACTAACCTACTCATAAAATTCCAACATAAAACTCTGTTCATTGTAGGATACGGACCCCAGAAGTATTTTTACGGTGGGAAAAACCTAAATACAATTGCCCTAATCCAAATCCTCCTAGGAAATTTTGGAAAACCAGGTACTGGACTTCTTTTTTCTCAAAGTGGTTTCTTTAAAGAAGTCGCGGCTCCGCTTATGAATTATGTTACTCACCCAGAATTATATCACTCAAATAACAGCATTCCACTGGTAACCTTAGGTTCTTCCTTAAATTCTGATAAAATCAAGATGCTATTTATATATAACCTTAATCCTGCAAGTTCTCTCCCAAATCAGACCATATTAAGAAACGGTTTATCCCGAGATGATCTTTTTGTAGTCGTGTTAGACATGTTTCTTAACGAGACAACAAAATTCGCGGATATTGTTATCCCCGCAAAATTCGACCTTGAAAGTTATGATTTAATAACACCTTATTTTACACCTGGAATATCAATAAATCAAGGCGGGCCATGTCCCTATTCAGATTGTGTATCAAATTACGAGTTTTTTCAACTATTAGCCAAAAAAATTGGATGGGATAATGACATCCTTTTTCATGAAACACAAGAAGAGATCTTCAAAAAGTGTGTTGAACTATTACCTAACGATGTTCAACAGAGTTTAAAACTGAATGGATATTACATCCCGTTTGGAGTCAATGATATTCCTTTCAAGGATTTAAATTTTCCAACTTTTAATGGAAAAATTCAAATTTCAAGTTCTAATTTGGAAATATTTGACAATGAGCTAGATTTCCTATTACACCGAAATGAGAACGAATTTTATTTAATCTCTCCAGCTCATAAATATTTCATACACTCTCAATTAGGTGAAATTCACAGAGAATTCGAGAATGATTTCGGTAAAGTCTTTTTAAATGCCTGTGATATTAAATCTAATGGTCTAAAATTGAACGAAAATGTATTAGTTTCTAGCAAATTTGGTGAAGTGAAATTTGTCTTAGATCAAAATAACGCTTTAAAATCGGGAACTGCTTTAATTTTTTCTGGTTTACCATTTGCGAACACAAAATATGAGAATGTTAATTTTCTCACTTCAGAAAAACCCGAGGAATCAAAACTTTCAGGGGCCTATTTTTCTGTTGTTATAAAGATATCTAAAACTTATACGCTAAAGAATCTCAAAACATAAGTTAATTCAAAGGATTTTCTTTCTATCTCTTGATTGTATTGACTATTATGTTGAATGTGGGAACTATCATTTTAATTAAACTTACCGCTTTCGTTATATTTCCAGTCATTAAATGATATTTTCAAGGAATAATCTCCACTTCGTAGTGGAAAAGCGATAGCTGTGATGGAATCACAAAAAAACATAATCGTACTTTTTTAGAATTTTGTTTTTATAAGAAAAACAAGGACCAGAATTTAAATAATCAATTACATATGTAATTATTAAGAATGAATAAATATGAAATCATTACAAATACGAATACCTGATGATTTATTACAAAAAGTAGATGACTTTATTGAGAAGGGTTTTTTTCGAAGTCGAAGTCATGTTTTAAGAGAAGCGTTATCCAAATATGTTTCAGAATTCAATTACATTGGATCAGTACCTTATATAGTTGGTCCATTTAATCCTTCTGAATTTGAATTATTAAAAAAAGATCCAAAGAATGTACTTGAACTTGCAAATTCACAAATAATAGAAT
>SDBU01005030.1_pt1 | contig 15971 bp, 29 predicted proteins | sample 2277071 | NCBI WGS metagenome assembly SDBU01 (sample SAMN10397929, study PRJNA504765) | marine sediment metagenome | isolation source: marine sediment core GS08_GC12, 126 cmbsf | place: Arctic Ocean: Gakkel Ridge, Loki's castle | collected 2008
AGACACCATGATCGCAACCGCCTGGACATTCGCAACGGTGGCTCTTCCCGCCATACATCACGGCCACTTTCCCGGCATTTCCGCTGTTGTCGGCGGACTATTTGCCTTTATCATAGTGTTCAGCCGTGCAACCATTCTCGCCATTGGCGGTATCGAATCGGATAAGGTCGTCGGACTCGAGACAATCCCCATTCTCCTCGGTAAACGGGCGACGCTAGGATTGCTCAATACCATAAATACCGCTCTGGTCATTATCCTCTTTGTCTGTAGTCTCTTACGGGTACTGCCGCTGCGTTCTCTCGTCATGCTCCTGCCGGTGGCGTACCTGATTGCCCTGATACGGCCGCTCAGTAAAAAAGGGCTTTTTTTCAGACTCTACCATCAGGTCGCTCTCGATGTCACTTTTTTCCTCACGGGACTATGCGCATACCTGTTTTTACGGTGAAGGATAGCTGAAAGATAGAGTGGTAAAAGGGGGAGTATGCAGTTTTTGCTTATTGTTATCGGGTTACTGTCTTTCTTTTACGGGTATATTGGATGGCGGCTCATCATCCCGGCCGGGTTAGGGCATCCCTTGAATGTCCTGGCCTGGTGCTTACTGCTCTTTTTGCTTATATTGCCGTTCGTTTCGATTTATTTACGGTTTTACGGAAGCCAGAATTACCTTATTTACCTGTTCACCTGGGTGTCATATCTGAGTCTTGGATTTATGACGCTCTTATTTTTGCTGCTTCTTGTACGAGATATCGCCCTTGTTATTAGTATGGGTGTCAAATATGCAGTCTCCTTCATCGACGGGCGGGCAGGCCCGGGAGTTTCGTCCCCGGAACCTTCAGACCCCGACCGTCGCCGTTTCCTTCTTAATTCGCTCAATGTGGCCGTCCTTGCGGTTACGGGTTTCATCACAGGCGGTGGTGTCTATAAAGCTCTTCGCGGTCCGAGAGTTGTCAACATCACCGTTCCCATCGAAAACCTGCAAGATGACCTCGACGGGTTCCGCATCCTCCAGATAACCGATATTCATGTCGGTTCAACCATACTGCGACCGTATGTGGAAAAAATCGTCGGTATGGCGGACGGTCTCGATAAGGATGTTATTTTCTTTACCGGTGACCTTGCCGACGGCAAGGTCGCCAGCATCAAGAGTGATGTCGAACCGCTATCGATGCTATCGGCTCCTCATGGCATGTTCTTTGTTACCGGGAACCATGAATACTATTTCGGTGTGGAATCCTGGGTTATGGAAGTGCAACGGCTCGGGTTTACCTCCGTCGAACGCATCTATGCGATGGTCACGAGCGAAACCGTAGAGGCCGGGCTGTGGGGCGAGATCGTAACGGTCAAGGAACGCAAGTCGTTTTTCCGGATATTGACCGAACACAAGGGCAGCCCGCACATCGATTGGGAAGAGGTGCTGGTAGTGCGGAAACAGGAGACGAAGTGATGAATAGCTTACCTGAAAGCGAGCAAGCGAGACTTGAATCGTACCGGGATACGCTGATTGCGAGGGCGTGCCAAGAACACAAGGTCGACCCGGCGACGATGTTTGATAGCTCCAAGCCGCGACGCAAGACTCGGGCCCGCGACGAGGTGGTCTGGCGGTTGCGACTGGTGTATCAGAATCATTCGTTCCAGCCGACAGAGGTAGCGATCCCAGGCGATGGGAAGACGTGGCAAGACTGGTTCAAGCTCTCATTCCCCCGAATCGCCAAGCTGATGGGCTACAAGGACCACACGGGCCCCAAATATGCCCACGGGCGAGTAGTTGCCCGCTGGCCAAGCGTGTAGTAGGCTTGTGTACTGGTTTCGGAACCTTTTAAGGAGTGCTGCGTATGATTTGGCAAGAGTTTCTCATTGGTATCATTGGTTGGTTCCAGGCGCTCGTGATGGCTATTTTGACGGCCATATTCCCAGCCTGAGCCGGCACGGATCTGCAGACAAGGGCAAGGCGCCGTCCCAATACGGGACGGCGCCTTCTTTGCGCCAGGCCCCGTAGGAGGCCCGTGGCGCGATTTTAATGCTGGGACGTAAATCTAGGCGCTTAGGGGTCTATTCGCTCCTCTGCGCCGCCTGAGCCGTCAGAACGGGCTGCTGGGGGCTCCTAGCATGCAGGGGGTATCGATTCTGTGGCCGATGCCTGCAATGCGAAGTGCGGCTCGCCTATGTCCTCTTGGCGGTCCCGTTGGGATGCGGACTTGGGATTAGCAGGCTTGACCAGCACGCCAATGATTCTCCCGCAGCACGGGCATCCGATAAGTCGGTAAGTATCCATCATTTCGGCTCCTTGCACTTGGAGAGGAGGGCTTCGGCTTGTTCCATCATCTCGTCACGCACTATGAGCGACGAGAGCACCTTTACGGTTTGACGCAAGACTGCCACCAGCGCCGGCACGGTCCTATCCGGGTCCGTGATGCCTTGGCACGCCCGGGCACACTTGCACAGCTCGGCTTGATTGAGTTCAACGAGCAGCCTGAGTGCGGCCTCCGTGCACGGCCATTCGTCGTTCAGCGGGTCGGGTGTGTGGCTCATGGTTCATTTCTCCGCTGTTGGTCCATCGTAGCCGCCACGATGACGACAAATCCTATCGTCAGGCCGACCACGAATTCAAGTATGCGATCAAGCATCATCTCGGGCGCTCTCCCGCCGGCATGTCTCTTTCGATCCTAATCACAATCGACCTTACCATGTCCAGCTCGTTAAGCGTGACGCTGCGTTCCAGCACCAGTCGAAACACGTCGCCGTCAAAGCACCGGCCATACGCACCGTAGTGCACGGCCACTGTTCCGATTTCGTATCGGTTGTTGTTGATTTTATCGAACCTCATGGTCGTCCTCCTTGTGTAGCCGTATAGGCGGTCCAGGGTGGCCAGCGGGCTTGAGCGTGGCGACCTGTTTTGGGGTCAGATAGCGACCAGCCACGCGGGTGGATTCAACGGTAACGAGAGCCCCGCCATCCGGTGTCTCATAATCGAGACGCACGCCAACAAGGTGGCCGTCGACCGGTAAAAAGTACAGCCTGTTAGGTTGTAGGGGCATCGGGATTCTCCTTATCCAAAACGAGTCGCCCCTCGCTGGCCGCGCGGGGGCGTCGGTCTAGTTGTCGCTTTCGGCCGGCCGACCTTGGGCAGGCGCCCGGTAGCGAGAAACGTGTACCAGTGCTTGTAGCTCTCGGGGTCAACGCCCAGCATCGACTCGCCGGCACGGTCCACGACGAAAATCGCATGGGCCACGGCCTCGCGTAGCTGCTGGTCTCGAAACTGGGATATCAGTTCACGCAACAGTAATTTCGCCCGTCTCAAATTCCTGATGTCCATCGTTTCAATCTCCGTTGGGCGCCTGATTGGGGCGCGGTTTATTCGTCGTCTTCGACAGGGTGGGCGCACGATTCGCAGTAGGCGGCGTCACCGTTAGTTGGGTCAACAACGTAGACGTCAACCGCTGTGTCGATTTCATACGCGCAATCGCAGCAAGTGAGATACTCTGTAATTGGCATCGGTTCATTCCTAAATAGCTACCGGCCCAATCGCCGGCACCTCAAGCTTATCACATGGAGCCCGACGTCCAAACGAGATCGGCAGAATATCTGCATGCGCCACAAAATAGCGCACGAACGGGCGATAATCAGGGCCTGAACGCCAGCCAGTGACTGAGCAATATTGTCCAGTTGACAGCCAACGTTCAGCTCTGTAAGCTAGGGGGTGCGCGGCGGTACGATGCGACCCTTCGTAGATGCTCCCAAATACCCCGAGTCTGGAATACCACTTGACAGTATGACAGCCGTGTAATACACTTAGCGCATGACAACCAGGCGTTACCAACAGCTGCTCCAAGTTCGAATAACCGCAGCACAGCAACGCCTATTCGACCTCGCCGCACAACACGCAAACGAACCACTGCCAGAATGGGTGAGGCAGCAACTTGTCAAAGCTGCCATGCAACCAACCAACAAAAGGAGATCAACGTGAGCGAAGACGACCAAAAACGAGGACCAGGACGACCACGCAAGATCCAAGAAGCCAACGAAGTTATCATCCGACTGACCGGCGATAGCGCCTGGGGACAGGTCAAGGCACTGAACGCCCTGACACACGATGACCCCGAACAGTGGGTGAAACTGATCCACAAGGCGATCAACGACCACGTCAACGCCCAAGGGCTGAGCGAAATGCTCAAGAGGCCAGATCCGCAAGGGTAGGCAATGATTCGAATTATCCAGCATGTAAGTGTCTCCCAAGACGCGAATCAGGGCGACGCAGGCGTCGTTATGGACCTGTTCTTACATCAGGGCGGTGGCGTAAAGCACATCGAAATGCGGAATCCAAGCATGGAACGCCGCGGAGAGTTCCTCGTCATCAGAGGCGCAGACGAGCAGGGCGTAACCGTCGTCAACATAGCAGTAGCCGATGGCGAGATGGGCAAAGGGTAACGATGAGCCTTTCCAAATTCCTCGCCGATAGACGATGGCCAGCCGTGTGGGTTGGAGCTGTGAGTAGAAACTGGCATAACCCAGATAATTGGGAAAACAGGCATATGCCAGAAGAAGGCGACGATGTGATTATACCGAGTGGGACCAGCGTAACAGTCGATCCATGCGAATACGGTGCCGAGCGGGCGCTCGATACGCTTAATAGCGTAACGGTTGGCGTCGGGGCAAGCGTAGGAACATCTTGGTAAGATGGGCAAAGGGTAACGGTTGTGTTCTAGTACTGATAGGCCACTGTAAAGCTATGCTAAACCATTGCGTACTTACCTCTATAATCGCGACGGTAAGCGTAATACAGCCACGGTGAAGGATTGTGCGAGAAGAAGATAGCGTAGCGGGGGAGAACGAAGGGGACGCGCTTGGCGACCCCCCGCTCCACAATCCGACCACGGGAAAGTTCGCCAAGGGGCACGCGCCATCAGGCCAGGGGCTACGCGAAGAGTTCGCCGACCTGGAAGGCGTTAACCGAGCTACGATCAAAGACGAGTTTGTGTCAGGCGTCGTGGCAGCATGGCGAGACAAGGGGCCTGCTGGCGTACGGCAGGCGTACAAGGATAAGCCTCAAGAGTTCCTCGCCTTCCTGGGTCGTATCGTCAATGCTAACGAGAGCGACGTGGTGGTACAGAGGCTCGTGGTTATGGGCTATCCGGTGATGCCTCCTGTTGATTGGGTGCCCGAACTGATACCTATGTCCGATAACGGCAATGCAACGTAAGATTTCTTATGGGACGCAGTGATCACTGGTTAGGGGCCGCAAACGCGGATTGACTCTAATTGATACCAGCAGGCGAGGCTAACTGATAATGACCAGTAGGGAGACTGTAAATGCGACAGTATTACCATCTTACGGGGACTGGGTTGCTCTGCGTCGGCGCGATGTTCGTGCTTGTGGCGTTCGCCATCGCTACGGCGGTCTTGTGTTTCGGGGGTATGGATAGGGGGGGGCTTGTGGGACTCCCTACTTTTATGCTGCCTTGACGGGGGTAGGTAGGGTCCCTCATTCTGTAGACCCGAAAAACAAGTGTCCGCTATTGTGACAGGGTGATTTATGACTGATCAACCGTTGAAGCCTGGCGACTTCGTCCGGGTTTTCGACAAACCGGAACGATGCGGCATTATTCACCATCTTGGCGATTTCTTCGCTCTCGTCCTATTTTGGGACGCCAAGGGTCGAGTCAAGTTAGGTAATTTTAACCGCCATACGTTACGGCGAGTTGAGGCTGGTTTCGATCCAAAGACGGGAGTTCCGATTCTGGATTCGTTTTGGAGCCCATCCATCGACCAATCCAAGGATGATCTGACACTGCCACCCACCGGTTTGGTGCCGCACAGATGTCCAGCGTGCGAGGGCAGAGGGAAGATCGCTGAGCACATTCAAGTACGGGGGGCCGAATGTGAAATGGAAAATCCCTGCCCGGCCTGCAAGGGGGCGTGTGTGTTGTGGGGGTAGACCCGAAAACCTAACTGTATCGGAATCGGACAATGGCTGAATTAGCGTGCTCTGAGAATGGGATACCTGAGTGGCTTGCGAGGGTTACGGGCGGTTCTATTGACCACGTTCGTCGTATCGAGTTGATCTTTGATGTTTGCGAGCCTGTGACGGCGAGGGTTTACAAGATCGTTGAGCGTGACGATCTGGATACGTCTCAGTCGTTGGAGGGCATCAAGGTGGAGGTTGTCGATGGCTAGAAATTACAAACGGGTTCGCATCGCCCCCGAGTTGTTGATTGGTTGGTGTACCACTCGGGACAAGCCTCTGCCTCCGACTACGTGCGACGGGTTGTCTGCGGGCTGCAGGTTGCTTGGCGTTAAATGCTCGGGGCATAATGTGGTGCCTTCGTTCATTGATTTGATTGTCGAGCATCCTGATTTCCCAGAGTTACCGGAGCCGATCGGGCGTGAGTTCTTGGAGGTTCCTCTTGCGAAGGTCCAGTTTACGGAAGTAAAAAATTCTCCAACCGAGAAACCTGATGTCTGATATTGAAACACTGCTACCTTTCTCATCAGAAACGGGCGGGTTCCTTGTCCCCGAGGAGATGATCGAGGACCTCAATCGTTCGCAGCGTCGTTACGATGCCGTTGTGCGGTGTCGGGTGGCGTACCGCGAATCGAAGAAGATTCTCCGGCCTACGCTGGCTGAGCGGTTGGCGGCTTACAAGAAGCGATCGGAGTCTGGGTAATGACTGATATTGGGACACCTAAAGAGCCTTGCTGCGGGACGTGCCCGTATTCATATTGGTTTGAATACGGCGATCCTCATCCGCCAGGGCGGGGTGTGCGATCTTGTCGGCGGTTTCCCCCGCACCCAGAGCACGGTTTCGCGTGCGTAGATAATTCCTTGTGGCATGGCGCACTTCCCGTGTGTTGTGGCGAGCATCCCGAGCGGCGTGTTAAGGAGTCTGGATAATGGACGATCCCGTAGCCACCTGCATAGGTATTGCGCTTACCATCCTCATTCTCTCGGTCACCTTCTGCTTTGTCGCGATGGGGGTGTTGCTGCTGTCTGGAGGTATTGAACCATGAACCGCAGAGGAGAATGACCATGTTGCATAACTGGAAATTTCAAGTGGTAGCGACCTTCGTTTTAGCGTGCCTGATGATTATAGGTTCCGGCGTCCTCGCCGACTCGCCTCGCGTATCTGATCGCGCATGGCCGTCTGTCGGCCTGACGTTGTGGGATGCTCGGATTCAGTACAACCGGCACGAGATTTATCTGGCGTTGCCGGCGGGTATGAGTCTTGAGGAAGTCGACCATGTCATCGCCGACTTCGTTCGGGATTACCAGGGTTACGATTGAAAGGACTTCCGATGAATCAATGGTGGGTATCGTACTGGTGGTTGTGTATCGGCTGGGTAAGCGGGTGGTTCTGGGTAATGTGGGAGCCGTACTACGCGATGGGATTTAATCCGGGGATGTGATATGAACTGCATACATCCGAAGGAATGCTTGGCTGCCTGCGGCGAATGCGAGTGGTGTGCCTGTATCGACCGCTTAACGGCGCGATGCAACGCCTTGCATGAGCAGCTAGGAAAGACTTGCGTGCGCGTCGATTCCGGGACGGTCCACCTTACGTGCGACGCAATCGGCTTGCTTGAGGTTAACGGTGTAAGCGTGATGACGGGCGTAGTAGGGCTCGATACATTGGGGCCGTAAATGCCTCCTGAGCAGATCGTCTACCGTCGCGTAGGATTCCTACCTAAGCAGTACGACTTTGTATTCTCCGACGTCGATCCGTGGATGTTGTACAGTGGGGCGTTCGGTGCTGGCAAGTCTCGTGCGATCTGTTGGCGTGCTGCTCGGCTGGCGAGCCTCAGTCCGAAAATGCGGGTAGGGATTACCCGTAAGACGTTCACGGCCCTGCGGGCGACTACGTTGCAGCTCCTACTCGAATCGGACGGCGACCTTGACCCGGTTCTGCCGAAAGCGTGCTACACCTACCACCAGGGCAAGCAGGAGATTCTGCTCAACGGCGGCGGACTGATAAAACCTTTCGGCTGCGATGACCCGGAAAAGGTTGCGTCCATGAATCTGACGGACGTGCTCGTTGACGAGGCGATCGAACTGGACCGCGCCGAATGGGACATGCTCGATTCGCGGTGCCGGGTCAAGGTGACGATCAACGGAGAGCTTCACCCGAACACCGTTGCGACGGCCACCAATCCGGGGAGCCCGTCGCATTTCCTGCATGAGTTGTTCTACCCGATCGGCAAGCCCGGTCGGCGGGTGATCCAGACTAACAGCTCGGAGAACTTCTACCTGCCGAAAGGATTTGTGTCACGGTTGGCCGGGCACTTGAAGGGCGCCCAACGCAAGCGATACCTCGAAGGTCTGTGGTGTGCAATGGAGGGCATGGTCTACTCGATGTTCGACCAGGACCTGCATATCCGGCACGCCGAGAAAGGGTGGGATTTCCACGTTGCAGGCGTCGACTACGGGTTTACGCATCGATCGGCGGTTCGATTGTGGGGCGTGAGGCGAGAGCGGGCGCGGGGGGATTCGCGGAGCATCCCGCGGATACACTGCTGCGCGGAATGGTACCGGACTGGGGCGACGACTCCCGAGCTAACCGACGTTTGTGTCGAGGCTTCGAAGGCCTATCCCGGCACCCGGTTTGTCGTCGACCAGAACGCGCCCGATTTAATTACACAAATGCGACGAAAAGGATTGAACGTGTCGCCGAGCAAGTCGGGGCCTGGGGATGTAATGCCCGGCATTCGGCTGGTGCAGGCGTGCCTGGCGGACATCAACGACGATCGCGGGGCGCGGTGCACGTTCGAGCCCGACCTGGAGGGTACCGACGAATACCTCTCGTACTGCTGGAATCCTAATTCCACCAAAGAGGAGCCGATCAAGAAGGCCGACGACGCGGTGGATGCCGACCGGTACGCCCTAGTCAACATCCATGCGAACGTCGCCCTGGCTCGCCTGTTCGTGGCGGGCGGAGGGCGTCCGAAATTCGATTACGACCGGCCGGAAGACGAGATTGAGACTATCCCGCCCGAGACGGACTGGCTCACCGATCCACGGATGTGGCAGGAGATGGGGGCGTTTTAGTTGCGCCGCTTCAGCGCCTTCATGCGTTGCTGCTCTTCGACAACGAATACGGCTACGCGCTGCTTCAACGCTCGCAATTCTCCCTGCACCACCTTTAGCTCGTCTCTCGCCGCCTTCAGCGCCACGCCTAACGCCATCGCACGAGCTCGCCATCGATCCGTCGTCTCTTCGGGAGATAGCGACTCCTGGACGTCTGGCTCGGGTGGTACCGGGCAAGTCGTGGTCGACGTGGTCGCGCTACCCTTGCGTGTCTTCTTGGGGGTATGGGCCAACAGCCATCCGGACGGGCTCTGTTCGCAGAATTCCTTGCGACTCATTCCATTGTGTACGGCTTCAATCGCCCCTTTGCGGTCGCGGATAAACAGTTCTGCCGGACCCCACAACTCGTCGAACCAATCGCCGATAGACTTCCCTGTCTCCCGGCAATGATCGAGCACCTCGTTGTGGAATTCTTGGCTGGCATAGGCGTACGCAACGATGAAGTCGTACACGCACCCGCGGGCCTTCTTGGAGTGCTGCTCGATGAGTTGCGCGCACCGGGCTATCTCTACCGGAAGGGCGAGCAACGCCTTGAGTACATGATCCCATCGCGGTTTAGGCTGCGACGGTTCGCCTTTTCCTGGTGCTGCTTTTCGTTTTGACATTTCGTTTCTCCTTTGTGTGCTTTGCCATGTATGGGGTCTGACATTGCTTAGAGCAAAAATGGTGCTCTGCGCGGAGCCATTGGTTCTTGGTCTTGGATATTCGCGTATCGCAATAATCACAGAAACATTCCACTGTGTTGTTAGACTTTGCGGCGCGGCATCTATTTGAACAAAAGTGATGTGCCCTGTTGGCGTATTCGGCCCGCTTCTTATATAGCCTCGTACCGCAATATTCGCACGAGCACTCTACCCTGCCGCGTGTGCTTCTGTTTTTGGCGTAACAAAGGCGCGAGCAAAATTGTGGTTGGTAGTTAATACTGCGAAACGATTTCTTGCACTCTGCGCATTCGTAGACTTTACCGCGCTCTTTGGGGTTGGCGTGCTGCCATGCACGGTAGCATATATTGGAGCAGAAACGATGCTTGCAAGCCTTCAATTTGGAGGGGTCACGCCATGTAAACTGATCGCAATAATCACACGGGGACATCTTTCCGCCCGACCAATTATGCGAAAATTGTCCGCGAGATTTATCCGGCGGCCTTGAGCCGCCGGCGTATCTATGGTAAGCGGCCCTCTGAAGGATATGCTCTCGATGCGCTGCGTAGCGAGAACGTTTCGTGGCGAGTCTACGGTTAACGTGTTTTCGGTAATAATAGCGATCTCTTTCGCGCCGGCAGCGTGCCGTCCTTCCGCAGATACCCGGCCCATTGCCTAGATATAATTCACCCTTGCACACTGTGCAGTGACCCGCACGCTGCCGGCGCGCGGCGGACTTGGCTCTATGTCGTTCACGCTGCCGAGTTCTGATGCAGTCAATATTTCTGTGATACAACAAGCGGCCGCGCTCTTTTCTGCACGGAGAGGTCGTACAGCAAATACCGACCGTATTATCTTTCTGGATCGGCCCCCCGCACATTACGCAGCGTTCGTGGGAGTTCTTCGATTCCGGCTTCGTGGCCATCGGTGATCCGTTCCGCGCAAAGCCCCTGCCGCTCGGGCGTTGGTGGGCACCAAGGCGCCCGGAGACGCGACAGGGGCAAGATCGAATATCGGTTGAATCCTTGGCGCCCGACTACAGCCTACCACATTATGGGCCGGATGCAAAGCGAGATGGGATTATTCTATACCCCACCAATTTGGTGCTATTTGTTTCACGTGAAACGCAACATCTGTAGACTTTATACATCGCGAGATATTTAACACTTGTATAATATCTACGATGTGGTATAATTGACACGTGCGCAGTATTGCGCTGTGTTAATTATTCGACGGCCTTGGGGGCTAATGGATGGTGGAAGCCCTACTGAGCAAGGGCAACCGACCTCGCGTGCGAGACAAGCCCGTAGCGCGCGCGATCGTAGGCCATCGGCACAATATGCCGATGCGCCCAACCCAGCTCTCCGGGCGCCCGCTTCAGGACTGGCTTTCGTCGTGGGTGTACATTTGCGTCAACGCCAACGCCACGGCCTGCGGTCAGCAGTCCATCCACCTCTACCGATCCGATGGGTCGACCGAACGAAAATCGGCGGTGCTTACGAAATCGGTGCGGGCTCATCTCAAGTCGATGCATCCCCAACGGCTGACCGAAAACTCCACGGAGATCCTCGATCACCCGTTTCTTGATGCGATCGACTGGGTCAACCCCCTGCTCACCCGCTGCGACCTGTGGTATCTGACGGTCGCAAACCTTCAGATCCACGGGAACGCATTTTGGAAATTAACGTATGACTCCATCGGCCGGATAAGCGAAATCTGGCCACTGCCGGCCCACGCCGTATGGCTGCTGCTTGGCGAGGACCGGATAATCGATCGGTACGCGTTCCGTATGTACGGGAACATGGTCGAGTTCTCGCCCGACGAAATTGTGCATTTCCGACAGCCTTCCCCGCTTGATCTGATCGCCGGGCTCGGGCAGATGCGTGCGATATTGGACGCGGCAGAAACCAATCTGCGGATGAAGGAATACGAAACCGCCCTGTTCAAGAATTTCGCGAGCCCCGATCTGCTGATTTCCCTCAAAGGCGATCCGGGCGAAGAGCAGCTCAAGCAATTAGAGACAGACTTCAAACGGGAATACGGCGGCTGGAGGCAGGCCGGAAAGGTTGGCTTCTTTCCCGGCGAGGTAACGGTCAACAAGCTTGGATTCACGAATCGGGATATGCAATTCAAGGACGGGCGGTCGATCACCCTGGACGAAATTACGGCGGGGTTCGGGGTTCCGGTAAATGTCGTGCGCGTCGACGGCATGACGTTCAACAACATGCGGCATGGGTTGCAACTGTGGATGCGGCAGACCATCCAGCCGCTACTCGTGCGGCTTGCAGAGACGCTTAACTCGTTCGTCATGCCGATCTATTCTGATGCCCGCGACGATGACGGGCTCTCGATCCAACCTAAATCCCCGTGGTTCGTGGCCTTCGACGATCCGGTTCCGGAAGACGTCGACGCCGATGCTGATCGCTGGGTTAGATTGCTACAGAGCGGAGGCTGGACGCCAAACGAAATGAGGCGTGAGCGCGGTGACCCGGAGGAGGAATGGGGAGATGAACCGTTCCTGCCCGGTGGCGTACGTTTGCTTTCGGAACCGCTACCCGGCGCGGAGGGCGTCGAAGAAGCGATGGCCGCCAACGATGGGAAATCGGAAGAAACTGAATCGCTACGCAAGGAGAACGACGACCTCAAGTCCAAGCCACCGTTTACGCTGAACGAATTAACGGCTGGCATCGAGCGACTGGTAGGCGTGGAAGACGAGAGCACCGCTCAAATGCTACGCGAGACCCTCGCCGACATGCTCGGCAAATCGCCCCCCGAACCTATCGACCAGATACGCCAAGGCAAGATCAATCCTGACGAGGAAGACATCGTGAGCGTTGGTGCTCTGAATGGGGCTGAAGAGCCGGGCGCCAATAAGCCACCGAAGGGCAAGCCCAATGAGCAGAACCAGGAAGACGAGGAAGAACCGCCGAAGAAAAAAGACGAAGACGGTAAGGACAAAGCGGCAACGATGGATGGACACGAAGACGGCGACACTCGCGTAGTCGGCAAGCTCGACCAGCGAGAAGTCGAGCGGATGATAAAGGACCATGCCTTCACTCAAGACCTGCGGTCGATACTCGAGGATTTTGAGACGCAGGTCAAACGCAAGTTCGAGAGCTTCCTTGACCTGCACACGAAGGCCGACAAGCCCGAGTACAGCATTCCGAAGAAAGACGCCTTCCTCGCGGCACTGTTCGATCAGGACGAGTGGGCCGAAAAGCTCATGCGGGTAGGTCAGCCGCACATCGCCAAGGCGTTCGAGACGGGTGAGCAGTTCGGCGAGCGCGACGTTCAAGGCCTGGTCGGGGAAGAGATGGGCTTCCGCTTGTCGCCCGAGAAGGTGATCGAGCGGGTGCGGGTGCTCACCGAACGCTTTGCATCGAAGGTCGTCGACGTCAAGGGCGACGAACTATACGAGCAACTGTCGCACGGGATGCGAGATGGCGAACGCCCGACCGATCTGTTCAAGCGCGTTGCCATGATCTACGGCGGGGAGGCGGGCGACTACAACGCCGAGCGCATCGTCCGCACCGAACTATCGCGGGCGATGAATAACGGGGCGATGGAGACATGGAAAGGCGCGGGCATCAAAGAAAAGCAGTGGCTTCGTTCGTCGGACGCCTGCGAGTTCTGCGACCTGCTGTCCAACAAGCGTGTGGAGATCGGCGGGGCATTCGTGAAAAACGGTACGGTGATGCGGGGGGCGAGCGGGAAGACGTTTACACCCAAATATGGCGACGTCCTGCATCCGCCCCTGCATCCCCATTGTACTTGCACGCATAAGCCTATTGTAGAGTGACATCATGGTGACACAAGCATATAAGTGGCCGATGTTGGTAACGAAGGCAACGCCGGACATCGAGGTCAAGGACGTCAGCGAACGTGACCGCACGGTGACTTCGGTGATTACCACGGATCGCGTGGACCGGGACGGGGAAGTGGTCGTCACGAAGGGGCTTAACTTCGACGGGTTCGACGCTAATCCGGTCGTGTTGTTCATGCACGATCCGTGCTCGCCGATCGGGAAATGTAACGGGCGCACAGCAAAGACGCACGAGCACATTGCCGTAACTGAGTTTGCGGAAACGGACCTCGCTGATGAGATTTTCAAATTGTACATGGGCGGGTTTCTCAAGGGCTGGTCTATCGGCATGGATTACAACACGGTCCAACGCGAGCCGTTGACCGAGGCTGACGTTCGCAAGCGTGCGGACTGGGCCGGGGCCAACGCGGTGATTCGCTCGGCGTCGGTTGTCGAATACTCGGCGGTTTCGATACCTGCGAACGCCGAGGCTTTGAGCCGCGCCCACCAGGGGGGATTAATAAAACACACGAAGGCATGGTTTCCATCCGCGACAGCCGAACAGGCTACGGTGGAAGTGCCTGAGATCAAAGTCGTCACACTGCCAAGCCTTGACGACTCGGTGAGTCTGCTGGCGGTGGAATACTCGGCGCGTGACATCGCCGACCGGGCGGGCGAAAGCGTCCGCAAATTGTTACGTCGATTGAAAGGGTACGATTGAAAGGTTAACCCGTGAAAGTACGGATTAAGCTACTCAAGGACTGGACCGAGTACAAGAAGGGCCAGGAGCTTGAGTTGACGAAAGCGTTCGCCGACATGCTGATCGAGCAGAAGACGGCGGAACTCGTAGTGGCGGAAGGTGATGTCAAGGTTGTCGACGACACGAAGACAAAGGCGGTCGAAGACACAAAAGCAAAGGTGGTGATCACGGACCCGGAAGCGGTCACGAAGGCGATTGACGACGGGGTGCGCAAGGCTATGGGCGACATCCTCGGCGGTACCCGGTCGGACGGGACGTCGCCGGTGCATATCAAGGTGGTCAAGGAACGGATCGAAGACGACCCGCAAAAGGGGTTCAAGCACCCGCGAGATTTCCTGATGGAAATCATGAGCGTGACTCGCAAGCACACCCCCGAATCGCGATGGAGTGACGGACTCAAGTGCCTGCACACGGCGCGGTTCAGCGATTACGGGGACGCGATCGAAACCAAAACTGCGGGTAGTGATGAGCAGGGCGAATACGCCGACCCGTACGGTGGCTTCTTGATCCCGATCGCGTACACGCCCGATCTGCTGAAGCTCGATCCGGAGGCCGATCCGACGTCGTCTCTGACGCGGCGTATTCCGATGGCCGGGCCGAGGGTTGAGATTCGGGCCAGGGTGGATAAGAACCATACCGATAGTGTGTCTGGTGGATTGCGCGTTTATCGTCGAATGGAGACGGACACCGCCGCCACGTCGCGCATCGAATTTGAGAAGGTCGTGCTTGAGGCTAACAGCCTGTTCGGTGTGGCGTTCGCGACCGAGGAACTTCTGGCCGACTCGCCGATTTCGTTTACGGCACTTTTGGCGCAGTCGTTTAGTGACGAGTTCACGTCCAAGATTTTCAGCGAACGTCTGGGCGGCACTGGCGTCGGGCAGTTCGAGGGAATCAAGAACACCGCGTGCAAGATCGAAGTTACGGCAGAGACCGGACAGACGGCCGACACGATCGTGTGGCAGAATGTCCTCAAGATGCGGGCACGCTGCTGGCGATACAGCCAGGCCATCTGGCTATACAACCACGACGCCCTGACCAATCTGATGACCATGACGCTGCCGATCGGAACGGCCGGCCATGCCATGTGGCACACCAGTGGCACCGACGATCGTCCGGACATGCTGCTCGGACGGCCGGCGTATGCGACGGAATACTGTGAGACGCTGGGCGACGCTGGCGACATCTGGTTGTGCGTCTGGGGCGAATACCTGGAAGGCATCATGCAGCCGCTCCAGTCTGCTGAATCCATCCACGTGCGATTCCAGGACCACGAGCGCTGTTTCAAGTGCTGGATGCGGAATGCTGGCGTGCCGTGGTGGCGTTCGGCTCTGACCCCGAAGAATTCGACCGGCACGCTGTCCCCGTTCGTCAACCTGGCGGCTCGCACGTAAGAAAGGAAGGTAGTTGATATGGCAATTGCAAGCGCGACAGACAAAATCGCCTGTAATAACAAGATCACGATGTACGACCAAGATGACGCGACGGCTACGAGCGCGAACAATGTCGGCTGGGTCGACATGCGGGATTATACCAACATCTTGGTGGCCGTGTTTACGTCGGCCCTGACTGGAAGTGGCCCTACGGTCTTTACGATTGAAGGCAATACGGGCTCCGCGGGCGGCGGGACCGATCGAGAGATCAAGGCGCATGCTATGGGCGACCTTCCCAACGCGGTTGGCGACTGGGTATATT
>SDBU01005031.1_pt1 | contig 15962 bp, 13 predicted proteins | sample 2277071 | NCBI WGS metagenome assembly SDBU01 (sample SAMN10397929, study PRJNA504765) | marine sediment metagenome | isolation source: marine sediment core GS08_GC12, 126 cmbsf | place: Arctic Ocean: Gakkel Ridge, Loki's castle | collected 2008
TTATTGCTCTTTGTCTACTTTTTTCTTTTCCGCTCCCCAAAAAAATTTTATCCTATCTCAGTCGTTGAACATAAAAACCAACGCTTTTAATTGCACCCGATCCGAGTGTTATTACAGAGTTTTTTGATCAAGAAGGCTATGATATAAGATTTTTGGAAAAAGATTATCATAACGTTATGGCGATCTCCCCTAAAAGATTATCTGCAACCGGACCCAAGCACATATTTGTCGGTAGGCATTATTTTGGAAGAGTATTTTATGAATTCCTTAGCCTAAAGTGGGTCTTAGGCGAGTTAACCTACATTATGAAATCCTCATCTTTCTTATTAGATGAACAACTATGCGCATAACATCGGGCTGGACAAGGATGCGCGGAAAAAGCAGCCGCGCACCTGTCAGCCCGGGCGTTACCACCGTTGATATCTGCTATGTATCTGAAATTTGAGACCCTGCCCAGATGTTCTGATATCCTTTTCATATTCCCACTTTTATCGTTCACTATGTTCCTACTTGATCCACCACCTTTTAGCCTGTTCCCTCTTTTGGTGCATTCTGTTTGATACAAGATCCAATCGAGAATCCTTATTTATATGCCATGCTGTTGATTCCCGTCAGAAATAATCGGAAACAGCTGGTTCCCAATGCTTAAAGATCCAGGTGTGATTAAGAAGATGTCCGGATATATTTGGATGCTCGTCAGCTGAATGTCAGGTCAGATTCTGGTCACTACACGTTAAGGGAAGTGTTTTAAAGCGGGACATCCCTTAAAAAACTAAGTAATTCAATTAACCAGTTGGTAATTATTGTCTCGTGCAATAGTCTCCCTCCTCTCCACGGCATACCCTACACCTGAAACACTGATTCTCAGATGCCTGGCCAGATCTGTGAGCGACATACCCAGTTTCCTGACAGCCCAAAAGCAAAGAAGACTCCTGGCTTTAACTTTTTTTTGCTGCTTACCTTTTGAATAAATCTCATCCAGGTCCATTTCGCAAATATCAGCAACCCCATGGTTGGGATCTGTGCGGGGAACCCGCATTCCTACCGCGACCCTTTACTAAGGTTTGAGATCACTCCTCTAATCTATCAATGACAATGCTTTCTATCCTATCAAGGACACCATTAAGTGTAACCGGTTTACATTCTTCCACACCATCAGGTAAATGGACATGATAAGGAAAAGTTTTCAATTTCTTGTGATGCGGCGCAGTATCCCATCTGGATATTAGATTGTGTTTCTCATCCATATAGTGAAATCTATAATGCCTGTTCTGTCCAAATAGAATTTCTTTGAAATGAAATATGGAACCATCCTTGAAGTTTATATACCCTCCAATGTAACCAACATCAGCGTCTTCGTCATACTCAGTATCAATACTTTTCCGTTCTATTAACCACTCCAATTCAGCTATTCTCTTTTTGACCTTTTCAAAATAGCGAATGGTCACAGTGAAAGCCCTTCTATTATTTTTTCCTGCTCTGTTACTCTGTTGTATGCTTCATATACAAAGAGCCAATCAAACCATTCTGCATCGTCACCAAGCTTACCGGCGTTAAACTCTTTTATGAAGTGCTCAGACTTCATTTTATGTTTTTTTTCAAATATTTTTAGACGCTTGCGGTAGCTCTTCGATTTTGCTTTTAGTAGCTTTTCTTTTAAAGCTATAGAAGATTTCAATATTGGCAACGCTTTGTCTCTTATCCCGATTTGTTCCATAATATCCTCCCAATTACGGATAGTATTATAGATTGCTCTCGCCCGCTCCCTCTGGTCGCTTGAGTTCTCAGAGATCACAGTGGAGAATCTAAAATGGAATTGATAAAATCGCATAAAAGGCCCGTTTAGCGGGGCATCCGATGAATTCAAATCGGAAGCAATGGAGAGCCCCCATTGCGGGCAAGAATAAGCGAGCCTATACTTGCCCTTTAAGGTATTACCATTGGCCTTTTAAGCGACTCCTTCATTTCTGTATGTTCGCTTTTTAATAGCTCTGTGTCCCCTGTGCTCTCTGTGAGAGATAATAGAGCTTTCGGCAAATATTGGTCAATTTTGATCTTCATTGTCCGTGAGGATCTGTGGCTAATATATCACAAGGTAAAGTTATCGTAAATGTTGTTCCTTCACCCAATTTTGATTCCACATCAATTTGAGAAAAATGGCTAATAATTTTCATCGGCATGAATTGAGCAGTTGGGCAAAAAAATGCACATTGAGGCCATCCAATTTCTGCCTCGCTTCGTTATCTATCGAGCCATTCTATTTCAACAAGCTGATCTATCTTTTTGAATTCCGAATCCCCTGTCATGATAACGGCATTATATTTGCGGGCTGTATCAACAGCAAAACAATCGGCAAAGGAGAGAGGATGCTCTGCCTTAATTTTTGCAGCATTTATCACATCAGCAAAACCATTCGAGACTGTAAGAATCGGCAGCGATGCAAGTATTGTCTCTATGAAGTAGTCAGCTTTTTCTGGCCCCCTTTTTCTGAAAAGAATATAGTAGATTTCCCCGACATTTATCTCGTTCATCAAAACAGAATCGCCCGATTTCTGAGCCTCAGACATTACATCACGGACCTTTTCAAAACCCTTCTCTTTATTCAGATAAGCAATCATGGCAAAGCTATCCAGTAATCTTTTTCGTTTCATGAGCCCGCTCCTTTCTCCGCTCGGCCAAGAGTGCTCTGGTAAGTGATGATCCTTTCCGAAAGATACCGCAGAAATGTTCCACGGGATCATCCGGTAGCGGGAAGAGAATTGCCCTATCTCCTTCAGCCCTTACCAGGATTTTTTTACCTGGTCCGATATGAAGTTGAGTTCTCACATCTCTGGGAATGACGATCTGCCCCCGGCTTGATGTAGTAACAACTGACATTATGATCCTCCATTCTTCGGTTTACTTCTACCAAATAGTAAGTCATAATAGAAATCATCAATCAAAAATTATGTTATCATACAATTATTTGTGTTGTCAACATTAGAAAGATTCTTCACAGCCCTAGCGGAATAATCCCCCCCTTCACTATACCTAATCCAAGACCTGTTTCTGATGATTGCTCTCGCCCGTTCCCTTAGAATCCTTCTTTGCTCAGCTTCCAGGAGCCCCTTCTGCGCCTTTCTTAAATTTCTTCAACTGACGGGCAAAATATTCCCTGTTTTCAGATGCCTTTTCCAGGGCCTCTTTGATGGTTTCCAATGCCTGGTCGTAGAATCCATTTACATAGTAGGCCTCAGCCAGGGTGTCAAGAAAGGTTGGTGATCTTTCTATTCCAACCGCCCGTTCAGCTAATGTAAGTGCCTTTGGATAGTCAAGCAGTGTTGTATCCTGGGCTGTAGCAAGAATCCAGGCCAGGTTATTGAGTGCCACCACGTCATCCGGATGTAGTCTGAGGATCTTTTCATATGCCCATTTAGCCTTCGCAGTATTTCCTCTCCGGTGATAGACATAGGCAAGAGCCCTGTAGAGCTCGATATTCTCTGACGACTCAATGAGCTGCCGATTCAAGATATGTGTCAGAGCTATATTTTCAAGATTGGTCTTGAGGGGACCAACATTGAGTGTATATCCCAGAGAGGCAATAAGGAGAAAAAAAACAGTCAAAAAGAGGACTAAACGCCTTGAATGGCGCCTGACCAATTGGGGATCTTGCCCGGATCTCCACAAAAACTCGACTCTTTCAGCAATGCTAAAATGATGCCAGGATGGATGGTGGCGGCTTTGACCACTAACTTGCGCAATCTTTTCAAGTGACCTGATAGTGGGTTCAACAGTACCTATGAGCTTAGCCGAATAGAGATCTGCCTGGCGCTCAAAGTTCCTCATAAAAAAACCCATGATATATCGGAAATAAAGTATGATGCTCAGGATGATAGGCAGCGAGAGCAGCAAATAGAAGATACCGGACTGGAGTTCCTTCTGGCTACTCAGTAGGGTAAGTAAGCTTGGTTGCAGTGCCATAAGGTAGAAGAATAAATCAAAAAGGCCAAAGGAAATGGCCATGAAGCCCAAGAGAAAAAGGACGTAAAAAAGAATGTGCCTATATCTTATATGGCCCATCTCATGGGCCATAACCGCCTTGAGTTCCTCCTCTGAAAGAATATTTATCAAAGAATCTGTGACCAGGATGTACCTGAACTTTGCCAGTAGGCCCATAACACCAGCGGTCATTATGTGCCCCTCTAATATCGGCCAGCTTACTATATCTCTATATTTGAAGCCCGCCTCCCGTAAGAAATTTACCATGGCCTCTTTTTTTTCTGTCTCGGGAAGGGCTGAGCAGCCCCACCAATACTTTATAAGGGGAGGTAGAAATAGTACCAGGAGTGTCAGAAATACGGCAAAAAATAGAAATTGTCCGATTTGGGTATCAAAGATCTTTTTAATAGATGGCCATGTGAGCAAGGCCAGTAAGTCATAGCAAACAGTGAGGATTGCCCAGGGAAAAAGGATGGGCAGATTAAGCTTCAGATTTGATGCTACGTAGGGCCACCTTTCTACAGGACAACTAAAGAAGGCATAATAGGCCGGATAGCCGTAATACCAGATGGTGGCAAGAAAGGTAAAAAAGATAAGGATTGCCACACTACCAGGAAGAATAGAAAACGTGGTAAACCCAGGAATCTTAAGAAGCCAGTATTTCAGATTTAACAGGTAAACAGATAAGGCAAATATCACTATGGAGAGAATGGAGAGTTTCATGACCAGCGAGTGATAGTCTAAACTTGCTCTGCTTTGACCCGCAGCGGCAAAACTATCCCTGTAGAGACCTAGAAGCCTGGAAAAACGATATTTGCAGTAGATGGTAAAATTGAGCCAGAGTAAAAAAAGGATAAAGATGGACGTCAATGGGGAGTCGAAGAAACCCTCCCCAGGATAATTGAGCTGAAATATTACTACTACAATGATAACATAGATGATGTTGTTAAACATTGATTCAAAATCCCCAATCCTTTAGTCTTTCTACCATCCTCTGTCTGTGGGTGCCTGGCCAGAAAAATCGTTTGCACGTTGGGCATGAAAGGATCCTTTGAGGGTACTTAAAGAAAACAAAATCAGGGACATTCTCCCTTGCTATCTCTCCTTCAGCCTTAGATAGAGGTGAGTTACAGATCAGACATCTGCTGAACCAGTTTCTATGATCCCGTGCAAGCCTTAGGGCGCTGTCAACCACCTTTAGTTGATCCTTCACCAGATCACAGTCTATGAAGATAGAATTAGAATATAACCCGGCTGTTGCACGATTCCTTGTCAGGAGAATTCTTCCCTCCCTGACCAGTTCGGATAGTCTTTGATCCGGATAACGTGGCTGGTAAAAGGTATCATAACCCATAATTCTTAAGTATCTGGCTAACTTGCCAAGCATGCTATCAGCCACAAATAGTATTGGGTTTGTTGTGTTCATTGGGTTTGTTGTGTTGACTCACTTTAGATCTTAAGGAAACAGTTCAGCCACTAAGACACAAAGAAGGAATATCAAATTTAAACCCTCATTAAAAAAGAGAACAATCTATTGCTGAAAAAATTGTAGATGCGGCATATACAGCATATAAAATATTATCTTATGATCTTGTAATCTTGGTGGCTTAGTGCCTTAGTGGCTGGACTATTAGATCTTGAGTACTTGCTGATGGTACGCCTGGTCACTGACTTTCCTGATAATCTAGCTGGATGATTTCAAAATCCGGTGGTGGATTCAATCGGAAAAGCTCTTCCGGGATTGGTTTGTTTACCTGTAGATTTTTGTATTTTATCTCAACCAATTGATCTTCATCTCTCTTCACTATTTTTATCTTTAGAGGGTAAGGCCCCAAATCCCCTTCCTTGAATTCCGATAACATGATGGTAATCCCTTTCTTTGGAAAATAGACAGATCTTGGTAGAAGGGGACCAGGGAAAAAAGAGATTACCTCTATAACCTCACCCTGGTTATCATAAAGGGTGATCTCATTTGGCTTCAAACTAACTGCTCCGCCTGTGGCGGACAGTATTGGCACCCTGCCAGACAATATCTTCCAGGCTGAATCCAGGTCAAGCCCACATAAGAAAAATCGATTTGTATTTACAGAGTTTGATGGGCCCCTGAAAAATTTATTGTCAGTAAGGGATAATACTGAGATGTTTCTTTCATCGACTACGATGTGAAAAAGGGGTTTTCCCCAGGGGTGAGCAATTTCGAACCTGACCTTGAAAGGTTTGCGACCAACAGCAAACAGATTTGATTCTGAATCTTCTTCCCCCTGTTTGAACCTTAATGTTCCAACTCCTTGAAAGCTGAATATCTTTTCCTCTTGCTCCATAAGGTGGGAAATAAGATGAGCTATCTCTTCCTGAGAGAAAGGTTTAGCCGGTGGAAAAGGTACAAGGTATGCACAGCCTAACAGCAGGCTTGCGATAGAAATACTCAGATATGATAAGAGATTGTCCCATCTTTTAGGAGGCATCAAGGCAGATTACCTTTCAGATGCTCTGTGACATCTTTGATCTTCCTCTCCAGTCTCTCCTGATTCGCATTCTTTAAAGAGAGCGCCTTTTTGTAAATTTCCAAGGCCTTCTTATAATCTTTTGTTTTAAAGTAGACATCCCCCAGGTGTTCATTAATGGTAGGATCTCCAGGGACCAATTCAATAGCCTTTTCCAACTCCTTTAAGGCCTTATCGTATTGCCCTTTTCGAAAATAAACCCATCCCAGGCTATCGATTATATAACCGCTATTAGGTTTGTACTGTATAGCCTTTTCAATTAACTCCAGTGCCCTATCAAGGTGAATGCCCTTATCAGCATAGGTATATCCAATGTAGTTAAGGGCATCGGCATGCTTAGGATTTATCTTTATTACTATCTCCATCTGTTCGATGCATTCCTCATTTCTCTTTAGTTTATCCAATACGATACCGAGTCTGTATAGAAGGCCAGTGTTTCTGTCATCGTATGTCAGTCCTTCCTTCAAGATATCCATAGCATCGAGGTATTGCTCTTTAATTTCATAAAGTGAGGCCAACATCAAATATAGCCGGACGTTATCCCTTTTGTGACTGATGGTTTCTCTGAGCATATCTATGGCCTTATCAGGTTTTTCTTGCCTTTCCAGGATATAGGCCATATGCATCCTGGCATTTATAAAATAACTGCTATCGGAATTGAAGAGATCAAAGGTTTTATAGGCCTCATCTAAATCCCCATTCTCTTCCAGGGCCGTTCCCAGATAATACCTGGCCTCCTGATCATCCGGCCATGCAGATACTATTGATGCAAGTTCTGCGATGGACTCATTCAATTTTCCATGCCTGAGGTATATCAGCCCAAGTCTTTTTCTCTTTATATCCCCAGGACTGAATATCTTTTTCATCTCCTCCATTGTATCTTCTGCCAATTTCTCTTGACCGGTCTTGTAGTAAAGGGCAATCAGCCTTTCCATGGCTAAAGTATTGGTTGGATATAGGAGCAATATTTTCTTATATGCCTCTATTGCCATATCAGGTTTATCTGTCTTGCTGTGCAAAGTTGCCAGATCAAAAAGGGCTGGAAGAAATCTTGAATTTATCTGAAGTGCCCTTAGAAATGCCTCCTTTGCTCTGGAATATTCTTTAAGCTCCAGATTTATCCTTCCCTTATAATAATGAGCTATAATCAGCTCAGGCTCATTTTTTATTAGAAGGGATAGCTCATCTAAGGCAGGATCGTATTTTTTCAACCTGATAAGAAGTGTTGATAGATGAAGCCTTACCTCTCTGTTTCCAGGGTCCCTTTTAAGGATTCGCCTGTACTCGGATATAGCCAGGTCGAATTTTTTTAGCTGAGAATAGATCTCTGCCAGGAACTCCCGTGCCTCAAGATCATCAGGTGTTAGGTGAACTGTCTTTTGGGCAAGCAGTAAGGCATCTTCCACCTTACCATTTTCAACCAATACTTGAGACAATTTCATGAGTAAATAGGGGGAATCTTTGTCATTTTTAAGGGCCTCTTTTAGATAGATTTCCGCCTCTTCATAGTTGCCATCTGCTATAGCTATACAGGCAAAGGCATAATTTTGATAGGCATGTTGGATAAGGTCTCTTCTGCTGTTAGTCTCACCTGATAGAAGAGGGCCCTGTTTTGAGGGGAATTTTTTTTCTGCCTTTACGCAGGATAGACCAAGCACAATGAGAAAAAACAAAGACCAGATAGACAATTTCTTAAGTTCTTTATTCATCTAAAAGATCAGAGAAATCTTCTTCAAAATTGGGTATCTTTGCCATCAACCATTCCTTGGCCCTTTTAAGGATCTTTTGCTGAATCTGCCGAACTCTCTCTCTGGATATGTTATATCTATCCCCAAGTTCCTGAAGGGTCAAGGGCTCTTCGGCCATAATTCTGTTATCAAATATATCCCTGTGCTTTCCGGAAAGGGTTACCCTGTATTCTTCAAGTTTTTCCTGCATTAACTCCTTTCTCTCCTTCACAGATATCTGTTTATCTATATCTATCTCTCCAGAGGGCAGAAAGGAGCTATAATCTTGCTTAGCATCTTCTTTAACCGGGGCATCAAGAGAAACCTCCCAACCACCTAATCGCTGCCCCATCTCTATGATCTCATCTTGTTTTACATCTAAACGCTCGGCAAGAAGCTTGGGTTCGGGATCGTAACCCAAAGATAGGAGCCTCTCTTTCTCCTTAGCAAGATTGAAGAAAAGCTTTCTTTGGGCCTGGGTCGTCCCAATCTTGACCAACTTCCAGTTTTCCATGATGAATTTGAGAATATAGGCCTTTATCCAGAATGAGGCATAATAGGAAAATTTAATACCCCTGTATGGATCAAATTTCTTTACTGCCTGCATTAAGCCAATATTCCCTTCCTGGATCAAGTCCATAAGGTTCTTCATCCAATACCTATGAAAATCCATGGCAATTTTTACCACTAATCTTAGATTAGATAGAATAAGCTTATGGGCAGCCGCCTGATCATTTTTTTCCCTGTATCTGATAGCAAGTTCTATCTCCTCGTCTTTGGTAAGAAGCGTGTACCTCCGCATCTCCCATAGATACATCTGCAGAGGATCGTAGGCAACCAAGGAGCCATCTTTCTTTGTCGGAACAGGCCTGAGGGGATATCGGGCATCTATATCTGGATCTTCTCCTTGTCTTTGACCACCTCTATCTTTTTTCTCTTTCTCTTTCACTTATTTCTTATTTTAGGCGAATTCCTTACTGGAAGTGTTGAAGGCCAAGTTAGGCTATGATTGTCGGGAATGGATTAACCAGCTTATGAATCTTGAATACAGACTCTGAGGTATTTCTTTTTTCCTGCTCTCAGCAAGATGGCATTATTCTGGATATCATCCGGTCCAACTCTTGTGTCAAAGGATGGGATCCTTTCCCCATTTACATAGGCACCCCCCTGGGATATTAACCTTCTTGCCTCACTTCTCGTTGCACATAGATCTGAGTCTTTAAAAAGGATATAGGCCTGGATTCCTTCTCCTAACTCATCACTTGCCATAGAGTAGGTAGGAATTGCTTCACTGTCCTCCGTAACCTCCTGACCGAATAGCTGTCTGGCAGCGCTTCTGGTCTTATTGGCTGCGTCTTGACCATGACATATCTTGGTGGCCTCATAGGCCAGAACATCTTTTGCCTTTCGTAAATCCTCTCCTTTGAGCCGAGAAAGTCTCTCGATCTCATGCATGGGAAGGAACGTAAAATAGGAAAGGAACCTCCTCACATCCCTATCATCTGTATTTATCCAATATTGGTAATATTCGTAAGGTGATGTCAACTCAGGATCAAGCCATATGGCACCTCTATGTGTTTTGCCCATTTTGTTACCATCAGCAGTGGTTATCAAGGGAAAGGTCAGGGCATGGATGATCTTTCCTTCAATCCTTCTAGTCAGGTCAGCACCGGCCAGGATATTCCCCCACTGATCGTTTCCTCCCATTTGAAGGAGACAGTCGTAGTTTTTAAAAAGATACCAGAAATCATAGGCCTGAAGGAGCATGTAATTGAATTCTAAAAAGCTAAGGCCGCTCTCCAGCCTTTGGCGGTAGCTTTCGGCTCCCAACATTCGGTTTACGCTAAAATGTCTACCTATATCCCTTAGAAAGTCTATATAGTTTAAAGGCACCAGCCAGTCAGCGTTGTTGAGCATAAGAGCTTTCCCATTAGTGAAATCAATAAAGTGGGACATCTGTGCCTTTATACCCTCAGCATTGCTGTCGATCTCCTCCCTTGTCATGACAGGTCTGATCTCATCCTTACCACTGGGATCGCCCACAAGGCACGTTCCACTCCCGAGCAAGGCTATGGGCCTGTGACCTTCCCTCTGCATGTGCGCAAGGGACATAATGGGAAGCAAGCTGCCAACGTGCAGACTTCTTGCCGTCGGGTCAAATCCGATGTAACAGGTAATTGGTTTAGCCAGAAGCTCTCTGAGCATATTTTCATCAGTTGCCTGTTCAATAAAGCCTCTTTCCTTAAAGATGTCGTATACATTTTTCAATTAATCCCTCCAATGGCAACTATCAGCTTTAGGCTTTGATACGTCATTCATATCCCTCTGGAAGCTTCACCCTTACCACCTTTCCTTCAGGGCCGAGGTAACCAACTTCCTTTCCGTTCAGGAAAAATTCGATTCCACCTGCATTACCTACCAGAATGTCAAAGCCCTTATGTGCCGTCCACCTCACAGTCTGCCCCGGCTGGAAAAGGTATTCCTTAACCGGTTCCTCATCGATATATATCGCAATCCAGGTCTGGCTAATAATATTGGCAGTAAGCATCAATTGAGGCGGTAGAGGTTGTTCTTCTTTTGCTTCTTCTAAAATAGCTGATTCCTCAGGAACTAAAGTATCCTCAAGGGATTCCGATTTTGAGGCAGTTTTCTCCTCCTTTTCTGCGACCTGTTCATCCTTGGAGGAAACGACTTCCTCCTTTGTATCTTCCTGACCTCTCTCCTCTTGCTCCTGTACTGCATTCCCCTTTTTTTCTCCAATGCTTTGCATCTCCAGATACTGAAAGGCCTTCCCAACAATTGAGATATTGCTCCTCTGTAGATAAATAATAGCAGCGATTAGGGCTAAAGCCAAAACAGGAATAGTAATGGTCAGGTGCCATCTTCCTGATTGTGGTCTTACTTCCTTCAACACGCGCGGTTCATATTTCTGAGAGGGGGAGGTCCTCAGATAACGATTTCGTACCATTTCTTTATCCAGTCCCAAGAATTCAGCGTAGGATCTTAGGAAACCCTTCACAAAAACCTGTGAAGGTAGCTTACTCCATTCCTCATTTTCCAACGCCTCAAGGTAATTCCGCCTTATCCTTGTCGCACTAACTGCCTCATCTAAGTCAATATGGCGTTCTTCCCTGGATCTTCTTAAAAGGCTACCCAGACTGGTATCTTCTGGAATCCCCTCTGCTTTTCTATTGTTGTGAGATTTATCCATGCTAAAATATCACCTTGATAAAAGATTGCTCCCTGAGTTTATTTAACCAAGTAGCATATCTCTTTTCGACTTTCTCCTTGAATAATTTGGAGTAGATTGCATCCCTTATCTCTTCAAGACCTTTTACTCCCCCTTTTTTCTCTTGTATGAGCTTTATTATCTGGAATCCGGAGGAAGCAGGATGTAAATCAGTATATTCCCCTGGAGAGAGTTTAGCTATTCTTTTTCTCAACTCGGGTTCAAGATGACTTAATTCTATCCACCCCAGATCACCTCCTTCCGGAGCAGCAGGCCCCTGGGAATATATCCTGGCCACCTCGAAAAAATCGCGGCCCTCTTTAAGTCTCCCCAATATCTCCCGTCCCAGGTCTTTCACTTGAGCAATCTCTTCCTTATCATCTGGATTTCTAATCTTTAAGAAAACCCTGGCCAGCCGAACCTTATCCGCCTCTGTATATTTTCCGGTATGTTTCTCATAGTACTCTCTCACGTTTTCTTTTGTTATGACTATCTTTGATTTTACCTCATGATTTACCAACTGAAAACGTTCAATCTCCCCTCTTATCCTCTCTTTATACTCCTTTAAGGTGATCCCTTCCATTTTCAGGCTGTATAGTAACTGCTCCTGTGTCAGATTATTCTCCCTTTTTACCTTCTCAATCGCCTCCTCTGCCTCCTTTTTTGCTACCTTTATTCCCAATCTGGTTATCTCTTGTTTTGCTATCTTTTCGTTGATCAGTTTACCCAGAACACTCCTGCGTACCCCATAGAAATTTGTCTCATCTTTCTGCTGCAAACCCTTCACGCTCAACCCGGTTAACCTTTTCATCGAGGTATTGAGCTCATGCAGGGTGATTATATCGACGTTGACAATAGCCACAATTCTGTTGGTTATCTCGGCCCGGAGAAGGCCAGGAGTTACTGAAAATAGAATAAGCAATAGCTTAAGAGAAAGAATTACTCTAAGTGCCCTCATTACTGATCCTAATTCTATCTAATAACGTGTAGTTGACTGTAACAGTATAGTTACTCCTCAATTGATTAACCCACGCTGTATAATGCCTCTCTATCGCTTCACTAAGAAGCCTATTTTCTATTTCACCCATTATCTCCAAAAGTTCTTTTACGCCTGCTGGCTCCCTTTGTAGCACTTTTATGATATGAAAGCCATATGGGGTTTCAATAATAGTACTTAGTTTACCAATCGGAATCGAAAATAGTATATTAGACAGTGGGCGTGGAAGCATATCCTTGGTGGTCCAGTTCAAGCCACAATCTCCCTGGATTCCAGAATAAATTGATTGCTCCTTTACTATCCTGGCCATGTCTTCTGCCCCTTTAACCCGGGTGAGAACGGCCTGAGCCTCTTTTCTCGTTCTAGTAACGATATGCATAAGTTTCGCCCTTGGAGGATGCCTGAAATCCTCCTTTCTCTCCTCATAGTAAGATTTAATGGCCTGATAGGAAATAGGGGCCAGGGAATCGGCCTGCTTTCTAACAACCTTTTTAATTAAAAGCTTTTCCCTCAATTTTTCCTTCCATTCAGCATAATCTATACAATTCCTTAGCAGTGTTTCCTCAAAGCTGCTTTCCGGATAATCCTTGACAATATCTTGTACAGCCCTCTCCAATTCAACCTCACTCAAGGTAATCCCCATATCTCTTCCATATTCAAGTATAAGAGAGTCATTCACGATTCTACCTACAAGGCTATTGATAGATGACCATACTGCCTTCTTAGGAATTCTATTCTCAAGGGAGGTAATGGTCACGATTCCCTCTATATCCCCTACGGTAATCAATCGATCTCCTACCCTGATTACAACACCTTGACTTGATCCTGTCTTGGAGGAGCAAGCTGGCCACGTCAAAAGAAAAAAGAGGCAAAGAAATGAATAGATGAAATATCTCATTATGCTGGTAGTAATCCTCTAAAGATCTATATAAAAAAATGGTCTAACACATTTAAATTACGATATTATTACGGAGATTGCAAGGAGAATCTGGTTTTCCAGGGTAACGTCAAAGTCCAGGGACGAGAATGGAACCTTGAACCTCTGAACCCGTGAACGCCTACCCAATTTTTTATGTATAGTGGTCAAATTGGGCTATTATCTCTCCTGCCTCTTCAAGGATAGCAAGGGACTCTTCTTGCCTGCTCTTCACCTTGAGTTTTTGATCGGACAAGAGACAGAAATCCCCTGGATGATTAGTAACCAAATCAACCAGTTTAGGAGGTGACAGGCGGGTGTCCTTGGAGAACGAAAAGATCATAGAGCCATCTTTGAGATCTAACCTGGTTGAGCCAATTCTCTTAAGGCCTATCTTGATCTTGATAACAGAGATGAGGTTGAGAACCTCTTTTGGTGGAGACCCAAACCTATCCCCAATTTCCCTTACCATCTCCTTTAGTTCCAACTCTTCCTTAATGGTAGACAGACGTCTGTATATATCAAGCCTGACATCACTTTCCTCAATGTAGTTGTGAGGAATAAAAACAGGTAAATCACTGTTTATCTCCGGGAATATCTCCTCTTGCCATACCTCCCCCTTGAGCTCTGCAATACTCTGTTCTATCAGTTTCAGATAGAGTTCATAACCAATAGCCTTGATGTGACCTGATTGAGAGAGACCAAGTATGTTTCCCCCTCCTCTTATCCTCAGATCATTTAAGGCAATGTTGACTCCTGAACCTAATTGAGAGAAATCCATCAAAACCTTCAGTCTCTTATAGGCATCATTTGTTAGGGTAGGGCCATCTGAAATCAGGAGATATGCATAGGCCTTCACATTGGACCTGCCAACTCTCCCTCTGAGCTGATAGATCTCAGCCAGGCCAAAGCGATCAACCCGATTAATGATGATGGTATTGGCTGAGGGTATGTCCAGTCCTGAGTCTATTATTGTGGTGCATACAAGGACATCTGTCTCCTTGGCCAAGAACCTGATCATCGCCCTCTCTAAATCTCTCTCCCTCATCTGGCCATGGGCAATGTCAATCGTGGCCCGAGGAACAAGCCCTCTTAATTTGCCTGCCATTGTCTGAATGGTCTGGACCCGATTGTGGACAAAAAAGATCTGTCCTCCTCTGTCTATTTCCCTTTCTATAGCATGGGATATGATACCGTCATCAAATTTGGTCACATATGTCTGAATAGATAGCCTGTCAGCAGGTGGGGTTTGAATGATACTCAGATCCCTGACCCCCATCAAGGATATATGTAGGGTCCTTGGAATAGGGGTAGCTGTCATAGCAATGACATCAATGAAATGCCGATACTTCTTTAGTTTTTCCTTGTGCCTGACCCCAAAGCGCTGTTCCTCATCAATGATCAGTAGGCCCAGATCTTTAAATAGAACGTCATTAGACAAGATTCTATGGGTTCCAATAACAATATCGATCTTACCGAGATGCACATCGCCTATTATCTTTCTTTGCTCTGAGCTGGTAACAAATCGACTCAGCACAGCGATCCTGACAGGATAAGAATCAAAGCGCCTTACAAATGTCTGGTAATGTTGCTCAGCCAGGACAGTTGTTGGGACAAGGAGAGCCACCTGTTTTCCGTCCATAACAGCCTTAAAGGAGGCCCTTATGGCTACTTCTGTTTTGCCAAAGCCTACATCGCCACAGATAAGCCGGTCCATTGGCCTCTCTGACTCCATATTGGAAAGTACGTCATCAATAGCCTTGATCTGATCTGGGGTTTCCTCATAATCAAAGCCGGCCTCAAACTCCCTATAGTAGTTATCCGCCTTTGAAAAGGTAAAACCCTTGAGGGATTTTCTCATGGCATAGAGTTTGACAAGGTCTTTTGCTACCTCTTCTATTGACCTCTTGGCCTTTTTTTTCGCCACTAACCACGATTTTCCACCGAGCCTGTCTAACTTGGGATTCTCATCATCCAGTCCGATATATTTCTGAATGATGTTAATCCGGTCTGCCGGGATGTAGAGGCGATCATTGTGAGCATACTCAATAATTACAAAATCTCTTACCCTGCCCCCGATCTCCATCTTTGAAAGTCCGCCATAGCGCCCAATGCCGTGATCCTGATGGACGACCAAATCGCCTACCTGTAATTGACTGAATGCTGTCCATGGGATGGCCTGGGTCCTGTCCCTTGTAGTCCTTTTTTCTCTCCCCTTTTTTTCTCCGAAGATCTCATCTTCTGTAACTACTATCAGGGCTGAATCCAGATATCTAAATCCTTGAGAAAGGTATCCTAAACAGATGAACAGATCCTTTTTCTTTTTTATCTGTGACCAATCAGGCAGTATCTCCAGGGCCGTAAGTTGATAATTGAGCAAGATCTCTTTAAGCCGCTGTGCCTGCTGTTCCGTTCTACAGATGAGTATGATCTGATTGCCCTCCTCAATCCATGTCTTGACCTTGGCCACCAAAGGGGCAAGCGAGACCTTTGGATGGCTCATATCCTTGTAGTCATATTCCACACCTGGTCCCAATGATTCCTTGAAATCTACTGCCAATCCTGCCTTTCCACGGCCAGTGCCGATAGTGAGATCGAAACAATCAATCCT
>SDBU01005032.1_pt1 | contig 15962 bp, 15 predicted proteins | sample 2277071 | NCBI WGS metagenome assembly SDBU01 (sample SAMN10397929, study PRJNA504765) | marine sediment metagenome | isolation source: marine sediment core GS08_GC12, 126 cmbsf | place: Arctic Ocean: Gakkel Ridge, Loki's castle | collected 2008
ACGCCAAAAACCGCAAAATGATACGGGTACACCCGGAAATATTCTTATTACGGTTGAAATTTCAGGAGATTATTTGGGGGTTTTTGCACATCCCCTCAAAAAGGTTCAATCCAGAGTGGATATTTTTGCATATCCCCAAAAAAAGGTATATTCCAGCGCTATCCATTTGATGGCGTCAATCTTGATAGAGACACCAATTCCTGTACAATCGCATCAATATCAATCAGTTAGAACGATTTGGTAAATTCATAACGGCCATAGAAACTGATGTGCTGCCAGGCCACTGGAGAAACCGATGCAAGTGATCCGGCCGCCGAGGAATCCCAATTTTCTGCTTGACGACGCAGCACATTCGATAAGATCAATGCATTATAAAAGATAATACAGTTGGCAATGAGACGACCACAGTCGTTCCAAATCTGCTGTTCGCCTTCTGTTTTGAACCGAAACTTTCTATTCAAATGCCCCCGCTGGTCCTGAATGCCCGGGGAGTGAAGATTGGCACTGCCACGAGCGTGCGTAAACACGAGTGGCAAGCAGCTGAAATATACCCCAACAAAAGAAGCATGGTCTACCGAATGACAGACGATCAAATGGGCATGGTCCTGGCATTTGGGTCTGGCTGGGCAGATAACTGGTTCTAGGTTCTTGTATGTATAATTAGGTTAGTCCCAATTCACCAGGAGGAGAACATGAACGGCGCACTGGAAGAGATCCGCGACATAGCGTTGTGGATTGACGCCGGAGAGATGAATCTCGCCGGGATAGAGGTCCAGCTGGACTGGATCATAGAAAACGGACTGGCTATTATTGACAAGCTCCTTTCTGAAGATAAACCAGAAGAAGCTTTGGCATCTTTTACGCTCCTGAATGCATTCCTGTCAGCAGCTGCAACCCAAAAACCTTCCCTGGTCAAAAAGCTGTCTGCCCAGGCACAGAAGTTCAAGGCCTCAGCCGAGTCATTGGGCAAGAAGCTCAAGGCCGATTCGGTTTCAATAACCGTGGGGTTCCCCTGGGGTGTTTCGATCGATCTTTCCTGGGATATTTAGTAGACACTGTATGAAAAAAGACTTACTGATCATTGAACGGAATACTAGAGACTCGCTTACTGGCCGCCTGACCACCGAAGGCTACTCAGTTTGCCTGGCAGAAACAGCCGGTGCCGCCCTGGAGGATCTGAAGAAGCATAAAATAACCCATGCGATTGTTCTGAACGCTATTTCCATGCGATCAAACGGAGTAAGAACCTGCGCCTCTCTGAAGAGGGCAGCTCCGCGCATCCCGGTGTTGATCTATTCTGATCAAGAGAAGCCGGCCAAAGCCGATGAGCTGCTCCGACCAGGCAGTACAATCAGAAAGCTGATCAACAAGATAGAACTGTATTCTCCGATGGATAAGAAAGCCTGTCTCCAGTATGGAGATATCTACTTGGATGAAGAGAAACAACGGGTATTCACGCCCAATGGTGTTTCCCATCTGACAACTAAAGGGATACAGATCCTGAAATACTTGATGAAGAAGAACGGCTCCGTTGTATCCAAGGAAGAACTCTTCACCAAGATCTGGAAAACATCTTATGTAGAGGATATGAATACCCTGTACACGAGTATCAGCTTCTTGAGGGGCGCAATAGAGCAGGATCCGGCTGTTCCTCGCTATTTACTCACTATTAGGGGTAAAGGATACTTACTGAACGGAAAGTGAAGCCCCTGGAGGGCCGGAGAGCTTTTTTCTGAGGGAAAGATATACCTATATTGCCCCGAAAATTTGTCCAATTTATCGAATTGCGTATAGGCAATACCCCCTTTTGACTTATTCTAAAACATAAAAACACTAAACAAAAAACTAGAAAACAACTCCGCAACCATCTCACAGAGACCGTTGCTGAAATGTCAGGGCAGGGGGGTATGGATGCCTTTAATCCGCGGCTGTCCAGCACCTAATGGAAATCCCTAGATAGCGTACTGCTCTCAAACACCCGCTTTACCTCAGTCTTGAAGAACGCTGCCACATCGGGGTCCCGGACCAGGAAAAGATTCTCGTCATTGTACTGGTTCGCCGGTCCCGTGTAGTTGAAGCTTCCTCCAATCACGACGTGATCATCGAGCACGATTAGTTTGTGGTGCAACTTTCCGTTGTTGGGAAGTGTCTCTCGCCGCAGCTTAGCGCCTTCACCGATAAGCGTCTTGTGCGGTGACCACTTGTGGGCGGACTGACCTCCGTCGAGAACCCCCACCACCTCGAAATTGCCTCCCTGGAGCTTGGTAACAAGGGCATCATCGATGGTTGTCGACTTTGAGAAAGTGAACATCATCATGTACGCCGAGGTCTGTGCCTTGAGTATTTCATTGACGATCCTCAGCTCGGGATTGTTGTCGGGGGAGAACATGATCTGCACCGGGCTCCCCCCAACACTGAGTGATAGCGGATTGGTTGAGGTTCCGATGGGTGCCTGTCGTCGTAAAGTTGGTCGAACCAGTCAGAACAGCCTCGCGAGCCTCACTCTGGTCTCGGATGATGAACTTGTGGTGGAAGATCTTGGGATTGAAGTCTATTTTTGCGTCTACCGCCCCGCGCAGGAAGGGGTAGCTACAGAATACTTAAAATACTTGGCGAGGTCAGGGGTTAATCCCAGTGCTATCGTGCCCAGAGATCTTGTTACTGTCAAGGTCGACATCCGGCCAGTGCTGGATTTCACCAAAAAGAATGCCCTGATTGACCCGTCGTCGCCATTCCTGGTAGAGGACAGTCTAGATGATTTGGAAAACTACCGCGCCGTTACTAATATCGCCAGGCAGCAAGAATTTACCGGTATAATAAATTTGTAAATTAATGAGAAAGATATATGACTATTAACTCACAAAAGTTCTTTTTAATAACGCTTGGTTTCATTTTTTGTTTGGTAATTATTATTGGGATATCAATTTTCTTATTCATAACCAATAGTCAGTCACCTACGCTTTCGACCATTAAAGATATTGGCGAAAGTTTTAAGCCAATAGTCGAAATTGTAGCGATAGTCATCGCTGGATTATGGTCATATAGAATATTCATCAAAAACCGTGTGGAATATCCCTTTGCTGAGATAAAACACAATATTTCCCATTGGAATTTGGGAGAAAGCAAAGTTTATTTGAGTGTTATTGTAACTGTCAAAAATGCAGGCAATGTTCTTCTCAAGCTAGAATCAGGGAAAATATATGTTCAACAAGTGAGGCCTTTGTTAGATGACTTGAAGGGGTTCATTCAAGATGCAGATATTCAAAAATTGCAGGAAGGTGAAGTAGATCATCTCTTCCACGATAGAGGCTCAAAAATATCGTGGCGCGAGTTGGGATATCGAGAACCCCATTGGAAAGAAGGAGAGTTAAGTATTGAGCCTGGAGAAACCGAAGAATTTCAATATGATTTTATGTTGGACGAAAGTGTTCAAACAGTAAGAGTGATCACTTATTTCCGTAACATAAAATTTAAATTAACAGAAATTGGATGGCGATTAACAACAATGTATGATTTGAAAGGAGACCATAATGAGCCAGGGAAAAGAAACCCCGAAACGGGATCCGGCTAAGCCTCTGCGAGAGACTCAAGTGCCATCAAGACGAACACCTCCCGCACCACTAAAACCGTCGGGACCGCCACCAGTAAGATCACAACCACCGCCTGAAAGAACACTTCCACCAAAACCAACAACGCCAAAAGACTAAGATCGCTGCACAACCCCACATGCACCAGACCGGGCTTTACCCGAAGGTAAGCGGTGCGATTTTGAGCAATTTAATCTTTGCAAAATTGCGCCAGGGTTAAAAACACCGGGCTGGCGCTTTCAACGTTATGCAGCCATGGAAATAGGATGATTGTTAAATGAACCCTGCATGGTTCATTCTAATGGCCGTCGGGGTGTTTAGCTTAGCCGGAGTCTTGTTCAATTGTGATTGGTTCATGAATACAGGTAGCCCTAGGGAATTGGCGAGAGCTATCCGGCCCGTGGGAACGAGAGTTTTCTATATAGTCCTTGGGATAATCGTCCTAGTGTTTGGAGTTTTATACCAAAAACATTTTTCGAGATTGCCGTTAAACCAAGACGGAAGTGGGTAATAGCTATGCCCATTGAAATTATTGAGGTTATTGTGTTTTTTCGTCCTAATTTGCAGTTAAAATTATCGTGGCCGGCTATCGGTGAAATATTTCCAGGGCATTATTGGATTATCGTTGGGTTAATTGTGTGGGAACTTGCAACAGTACGGGAGGGAGCTAAAAGAATACATGAACAAAATTATACCCGAATAGGCACCGCGAAAACAGATATTAAAGTTCAATCGAAAAAGCAGAGTGGAGGGCAGAATATAGCCGCCCAAAACATCGAGAATATCTATATTCAAGATAAAAAAAGTTCTGAACACGCTTTATCTCAAAGCAACGCAAATATTTCATTGAATACAATCTCCCGTCATGATAGACAATATACAAGTATTAAAATCCACAACGACTCGTTCAACAACTCGGTTTTTTGCACCCCTTTTTTGTGAAATATTGTATTGGTACCGAGAACACCCAACCGAAGAAGATAGATGGGTTGAAAGAACAGAAAAGGTCAATGAATATAATAAACCCTTTTCTTGGGACGGTGGTTCTAAAAAGCCTGAAGTAGAAATACTGCCAGCAGGAGACGGGTTTATTAATATTTGTAGATTTCTAGAAACGGGTTGGGTACGGTTTGCCTATCATGGACCCGAAAAAGATCGTTGGGCTGGCGAGTTTAAGTTTAGGGTGGATGTTAAATATCGTGATAATAAGAAATCGACGAGTTATCAAATAAAAGCAATCTTAGGTTATATAGATACAATTGAATCAAAACAAGAAAGGATATGTTTACGAGTTAAGAGTATAGGAGTGTGAAGGCGTCGAAGAATGGTTAGAAAATAGAGCTGATAAACATAGTATGTTATGAATTGATTTGTCCCTTCCTAGCCCTTGTCGAGGTTCATTCTTATCACTGAACAAGAAGTACCGATGCCAAGGCCTAAGACGAAAAAGAAACCAGGATAGTAAAGTATCTAATCAGTATCCCTAACAGGGTAGGTCCTTTTCGTGGAAAAGTAAGGATTATTACAGCATGAGTGATATAAATTTTCATCTGCATCCTGAATTCCTAAATGAACTCCAAAAAAGCATAGGAGATGTAGAGAAATTTATCTTTGAAATATATTTGACGATCGTTAAGGAGGACTCCCTCTCAAAAAGTACTGATATTAAGAAATCCTTTGGAATATTTGAGGATAGGCCCAATAGGTATAGAGCGCTGGTAGCTTGTGCGATTCTAAGTTCACACCCTTCAACTTACCCACTATGTGCTGACTTATGCCATCATTTAACAAGATATAGCCTTTGCGCTGGAGAGAGATATCAGATAGCAAAATGTTACTCTACTTTAGGCTCATTTGCGCGTCAATCAGATGAGCTTGAAAGTGCTATTGAATGCGCAGAAAGAGGTCTTCAGGTTCTTGCTGAGTTACCAGATCGTGAAATTACAGCTATCCTCTACTATAACTTCGGTATAGCATTAGAGTCTCAGGGTGATTTTGTTGAAGCAACAGAAGCATTTTTAAAATCAAGCAAAATATACAAACAACTAAATTTCATCCATGCTTCAAATGATGCACGAACTAGGGCTAATAATTTAAGAAAATTTTTATCGGGCAGCTTGGAAGAGACTTGTCTTCAATTAATACTTAGCGGTAAAAAGCTTCGCCAGTCTGGCGATATGATGGGGGCTCTCCGCGTATATCAAGTAGCTTTGCGGGCGGCAATACGATGCAAAAGAAATGATCTGTACGCGGTAGCAGTGAATAATATAAGTACATTATTCTTTCACCAAGGCGAGCCTAATAAAGCTGTTCAATTACTCAAAAGGGCCATTACAGAACTAGAAGGAAAGCTCGATGAAGGAGCATTGTCAGGTTTAGAGGCTGCATTGGCAGAAGCATATTCCAAACTTGAACAACTCGACAAAGCGATAGAGTATTTCGAGCGCGCAAGAAAGCCATCAGTGAATTCTGAGAATGAATTTGAACAAGGCGTTTATCAACATGGGTTGGGAGGTGTTTATCTAAATACGGGTAATTTGCGTGTTGCTAAAGACTATTTCAAACGTGCTCTTGATTTTCGTCGCAGATCAGGAGAACCTATCAGGCTTGCAAACACAATAAATCAATTGGGTCATATTGCTTATAAAGAACATAATTTTTCTCTAGCTGAAAATTTTCATCGAGAGGCATTGCGGCTTCGAGTTCAGGAAAACGATATTCGAGGGATTGCAGAGAGCTTAGGTAACCTTGCAGCTGTTTATGAGGAGTATCGATCCGAACCAATCTCTGAGTTGGCAACTTGTTTGCGGGCGGCGCGGCTCGTAGAACAAATTCGCAATAGAATTGGTACTGGAGGAGTGTCACGAACTTCATACATGGATCAAGTTGAACAATATTACCTTCGAGTTTTGAGATTAGCATGCTTGTTGAAACGGCAAAACTCGGCATTTTGGGCATTTCAGCGCATCCAAAATCGTACGCTATTAGATAGTTTGGGTAGAAGTTTGGTACCCAAACCTCCTGCCGTGCCCATGCATTTGTACATTCAAGAACAAGAGCTTCTAAAACGACTCCGGTTTCACAAAACAAACCAGCTTCAAGTTAACGAAATTATTGATATGCTTGGAATACTTTATAATGACCAAATTTTTAAACACGCTCCAAATTATGTTCGTTTAAGAACAGGATCGCCCATGCCCATGCATATTCTACAACAATCTTTAGCAAATGCACAAAACGGGACCGCATATATCGAAATGATAGAAATGAGGGAAAGAATATTTGGAATAGTGGCAGGTGGACCACGCAAACAGAAGCTCACCTCCTTTTATTCCGAATCCCATCCAAAGTCTCTCCGCGAACCGCCTCATTTCATAGGCAAGCACAATTTTTTTAAAAGCCATGCAGAAATAATGTTAGAGCCCTACTTAGCACAAATCGTAGGAGGTCCTGGCGCAATTTTCGTGGTTCCTCATGGTGATCTTACCCGGGTACCATTTCATGCATTAATGGTCAAAGGCAAACCTCTTATTGATTACCAACCCGTGCGTTATTTACCTCAAGGTGCTTTACTTGAGCACCACTTACAATGGGACAAAGAATTTGAACTTTCATCTATGCAGATAATTGGAGATTCAAAGAATGATTTAGCGGGGGCTAGGCGCGAAGCCAAACGAATTGGAAAAATTCTAGGTGTAGAGCCTGTCTTGGGGCATCATGCGTCACGGCAAATAATTATTGATGCATTAATGAAAAAAGGAATATTTCACTTTTCAGGTCATGCTTATTTTAACCCCGATGAGCCTTCTAGATCTGGCCTTGTGGCAAGTGATGGTGTCATAACAGCGGACGAAATTAATAATTTGGAAATAAATGCTTCGCTTATCGTCCTAAATGCATGCGAGAGTGGCGTTCAAGGCATAGGAATAGGCTCTGAATTACATGGTTTCGTCCGTAGCCTAATGTTGGCTGGTGTGAAATACATCATCTGCACTCTATGGCGCGTTAGTGATGTTGTGGCAGAAAGTTTTAGCTCATATTTCTATGAGGCCTTAGTTAATCAGCACTTGCATCCAGTAGAAGCTGCTCACATAGCACAACGTATGCTCCTACAAAAGCATCCGAAGAGAATGGCATTGTGGGCACCATTTGTGTTCATTGGATGAGCCTTGATAGTAATTTGAGCTAGAATGCTTGGAGGTTGTATTATTAAGTAGCAATTCGTCGTCCCACTATATATGAAATTTACCTGCCAACAATAGGATGAGGTCTCTTGAGGTTTGTTGATACAGGTTTCGATAAAAGCGACGCTTGTACTCAAAACGACACGAATCGTATCTACAAGTTGGGCGCCATTTCTACTTTGTGCTAGCGCTATCCATATAGTAGGTGCCAATTCCAATTACTAACGGAGGAGGCTTCGCAAGTGGAACACTGCAATCAAACCAGCGAAATTCTTTTGAGGAACTCTTACAGCTGCCGTACTTAGAAAGCCGCTCAGACTATCACAATCACCGCAGATTCATAAGAAAATCTAAACGATTAATCATTGCTTGCACTAGTTTCTTTTTGTTTTATAATGCTTACGTAAACTGGAAATTAGACAACCATTCTTATTTTTAGTGCGGTTTCGGTGCAAGTAATCTGGGAAGAGGGGAAAACAAGCCAAAATCAGCGGCTTTTTTTGCTTTAAGGGATGATCTCACCTCCTGATTCGGATCAGCACCTATAAGCAGGATCTGGATAAATCGCGTTATTCATTGCTCGAGCATGCCCGTAAACAGTAGCTCCGTACCGCTAAATTCGGCGTGGATTTGGCCAAGGCAAGCAAAGAAGTGAACCCCGGCTTGAGGAGGTCGATCTTTTCCAATTCCTGTAGATATTTCGTGCAGCACGATCCTGCCTTGCCTGCCGCCTGGCAGACCCACTCTGGATTGAACCTTTTTGAGGGGATGTGCAAAAAACCCCATATTAGAATAGAGGGGGTCGTTACCAAAGAACAATAGTTTGAATCATTGACTCTTTGATAAGCAATAATGCACCGATTATAATATCAATCAGTAAGTGAAAGAATAGTAGAGAATATGACTATCTGGCAAAGGAGTTTTGTCACAAAAAGACATGGGATACATTCGGACCAGCACCGATAAGCAGGAACTGAATAAATCGCCAGATCTACTTCTAATTTATGCCCGTAAACAGAAGCTCCGTACCGCTGAATTCGGAGTTGGTTGGGCCAACGTAAACAAAGTAGTGAACCCCGGCCTGGAGAAGCCGATCTTATTCAACAAATCCAGTAAATATTTCGCGCAGCTTGATCCTGCTTTGCTTGACGTCTGGCAGCCCCACCCTGGATTGAACCTTTTTGAGGGGATGTGCAAAAAACCCCAAGTAGGAAAGCCGAAGACCTCCAGGGAGTCGGATCAGTCCATAGTACTCTGAGACGGTAGGGCCGATCACATGGGGAAGGGACTGACAGACATCTGAAGCCCATAAAGGAAACCTTGGTAGGACAGGTAGGGCTGGATAACCAAGGCCAACCTCACTGTGGGAAATAGCCAAGACGAAGCAGTAAAGCGTTTGCGGAAGCGAAGCTGTCTGAAGAGCCCGGTGCGAGAAAACCGCACGCCGGGATCTGTGCGGGGAGAGGGCGGGCAACTGCCCTCTCTACCGCGACGGCGGCTCAAATTGAAACCGTGAATCGATAGATTCAGCAAGAATACACAAAAAAAGGAGATGAAAAAAATGGAAAACATCTGTCCTGTTTGTCAAAAGGATGATCTTGTACAGCGAGTAGAAACGTTGGTTGCAGCTGGTCAGTCGTCTGGTACTTATTCTGGACCTTCAGTTGGCACGACATACTCTGATGGCAAATTTGGTACAGTTGGTGGATATACAACTTTAAGTGGCTCAACTTCAAGTAACCTTGCAAAGTTACTTGAACCTCCTTCTTCTCCGCCGAAACCTAAAGGTTATGGTTGTTGGTGGATATTAATAGCCTATCCTGTAATACCAATCGTTGGGTCGTTTTTCAGTATTCCTTTTATGATACCTGGGGGGATCATATTGGGTATTGCTGCATCAAGAAATCAGCATGCGGCTACTAGTCCTTTAGGAGGATTTGGAATAGCATTAATAATGATAGGCGCAATTATTGGAATTGGATTAGCAATTAGATATTTCGTTAGAAGAGATAGACAAAAGAAAGCAATTATGCAACAGGAACTGAACGAGGCAATGCCAACATGGGAAAAAGCAATGAATCTTTGGAAACGTTTGTATTATTGTCATCGTGACGGTATTGTCTATGATCCCGATTCTGACCACACCTGTGTTCCATCTGAAGTACAAGATTTTGTATATAAGCAGTTGTAATATTGTGTTATTTATTTTGATAAAGACCTAAAAGGCTATTCCATTTGATATTCAGCCGCCTAACAAAGCGTGCACCGGACTTGTTGAGCGATGTTATCAAATCAATCAACAGGGCCGATATGAAATCAGGATCAGCTGAGATTGAAATTGCCTAAAAGTTCCTTATTGATTGCTTGTTTATCTAGATCCTGATCAGTTAGCATACAAATAATGTGTTTCCCTTAATGGACTACGGTCTTCATTCTAAACATGGTAATTTGAAAACTGTTGAGCTATAGCACAAAGTGTTTGAGTAATATTCTTCAACTTGGAGGGGATAATGTCAAATGTTGAAAAAAATCACTACGAGTATGTTGTTATTTTGAGGGCACCGGCTGCATCAATATTCGAGCGAGGCAAGTCGATTAAATTGAATGTCCCACGCGAGGATAGAAATATATTACTCACTTTCCGGTCACGACAACTTGATATGAACTTGGATGTACCGATTCCTGGAGATCTATGGATTGAGGGACGTATTATCGCAAAATCAATAGAAGAAGCTGTTACTGCATGTGGGAACGCGGCTGCTACTGTCCTCCCGGTTATTTCCCTCACTACTAACGCTTCCATCGGCAATATGATTATTGAGTTAGCTTTTGAGTGTACGCCTGGTAAATATGAACGCGATTATCTTCAAGTCTTTGTTCCAGGAGAGCGAGGAATACTCTCACGTGCAAGGATTATCGATATTGAAACAGTATTGGAGCTTCTTAACGCTATTGAAAATCATTCCGAGAAGGACCGCTTATTACGGGCAACTACACAGCACCATCTTGCCTTGAAACATTGGCGACATGGCGAAGAAATACTTGCCACAGCTCATCTGTATATTGGGTGCCTCCCATTTTCGCGCGTAAATATCCGCTAAGAGAGCGGCGAATCACTAAAATTTTCAGCGAATCAAGTTCGGATTCAGGACATATTCCCCGTACAAGGTAATATTCTCCCACCCAACCGGGCTAATGTGCTCCAGCAGGGAAAGATCAATTCCCGCTCCATCCGGATCACACTCCAGAATAACCCGACTGATCTCTTTCGCCTGCCAATAAATGATGCAGGCTATGATCGTTAAACAGTTGGAGGTGTTTCTCTGCGCCTGTAAATCGCGGGCCATGAGCGCCCCCTGTTTGCCATACGCTACCTGCCGCGCCAAGGCATGGATTTCTTCGCTTTTGAGCAGGTCGCGCCGGATGCGCCTGCGCATGATCGGGTCGGACATGAACTGCAGGATGTATTCGGTTTTAAAGATACGCCCCAGTTCTCGATTGGGACGATAGAATTGGTTCTTACCTGAGTAGGCGGCCAGGCGTTTCAGGGCAGTTGAGGCGGTCACATGGCCCCGTTCCAGGGAGGCGTAGAATTGGCCCATCCGATCCCATTGCTCACTAATCCAGTCCGTCCGAATAGTCCGGTCCCAGCGGCCAACCAGGGCGGCTAACGGCCCATAATCCTTTTGCTTGTCGATCCGGTAAATACGCTGTTTAGGTAACCCGCGGATCCGGGGGGCAAAACGCCGACCCAACATGGCAAAGGCGGCAAAATTGATCTCTGTGTATCCATGGGTATCGGTGTAATGCTCATCCAGTGCCAAGTCGCTTTCGTTGTAGAGTAGGCCGTCCAGGACAAAAGCCGCATCCCGATCCGTACATTCGATAATGGTGCTGTAGAACGGAGCATAATTGTCGGCTACAAAAGAATAGAACTCCAAGGCGTAGTCGTGGAAGCGGGGACTGTACGTCTGCTGCAAGAGTTTGCGTTTCAGGCGGAAACGTTGGCCATCGCTGCTGGAGGTGGTTCCCTGCCCCCAGGAATGGGTGACATCCAACCGGCTGAGGGCGTTTACTATTTGCGCCAAAGCCTGGCGCTGGGCTTCTTCGGTCAACTGCCAGTCGGTGACCCATTTGATCTGGCGATAACTGATCCCTTGGGTCAATCGCGCCATCGTATAGGGGCCGATATTGCAGCCATGCGCCATGATGGTGGCCAGCGCCGAGCAGACCCTAGCCGCGTCGCGTGTTTCTTGCTGTCCGGAAGCAATGAAATGGTTTGTGAAATACAATTCATTGTCCACTTCGATGAGTAGCTCGGGCAGCTTGATGAGGCGCATGTTGTCCGACAGCCAGGCTTTCAAATCTTCCAGGCGTTGCTGACCAGCCGCCTCCAATTTCTCGGCCGGGTCAACCGACAGCTGCCAGCCGTTTTCGTTGATATTGACATAGGTGTTCTCGGGCAGTAGTTCCAGGAAGTCATCAAAGGCCCGGTTCAAGCGTTTCTCAAGAAAAGTGGAGACTTCCTCTGTTTTCACCGGGAGCCCGGCGCGCTTGAAGAAGGTCTCACGATGCGTATCCCAGGCCCCGTCGGGAATGAAAAAGTTGTCGAAACGCCCAAAGTGCGTGCTCTGCATGACATAGAGATTGCCCGCCTTAAGCTCATCCCGGACCGCACTGAGCAGGGCGCATTCCCAAGCGCGCTTGTTGACCGTCCCGTCCATCTCCACCAATGGTCGCAGCTTTTGGGGAATGAAGTCGAGCGGCGCGTCTGCTGATAATTTACGTCTGTTTTCTGCATTCATCTCTCGCAGCAGGCGAATAGCTTCGATGACCGAAGACTGCACGCCTTCTTCCAACCGAAAATCAAGGTGTTTTAGAAAGACGGGCGCAAACTGACGCAGGTAAGCAAAGCGCGCCACGACCAGGTTGAAGACGTGGCTGTATTTGCCGGTCAGCCAGGTTGCCACCTCCGTCATTTGTAAGGTCAACTGCTCTTTATCCACTCTCTCAAAAAGAGTCCTGCGCAGCTCCCCATCCGAGATATTCTCATCCAGAAGCACCAGGCTTAGCGTATGGAGGGTGGCCAAAGAGCTGCGGATCATCCGCCGCTGCTTGCGAGTTTGGTCGTCCATCTCCTTTTGGGCGCGCTGGGAGATCCGCAACAACAGTTTGTGATGCATGTCGATCATGTAGTCGAGGGTATCCCGATAGACCTGCCCTAAAAAGCAGACCAGGGCCGCATGGCGGTGCTCAGTTTTGAGGCGGCGCATCCGGTCCGCCGAACAGCGCCAGGCGTAACGCGCCAGGGAGCGCTGGTAATTGTTGTTCAGCCATGCCAAGTCCACGTGTAAAAGGCCTGTTTTTTCAATGCTCGCTAACTTTTCGGCGAGCCGCAGCATGGCAGCCGGGGAGGCTCTGCCCGGCGGATTCTTGAGCGCCTGAAAGGGCGTCAGCCGATTATCTCCCGTGACCAACAAGGCTTCGAGGTGGACCACGAAATCCCCGTCAAGGCCTGCGCTCACCCGGGTATAGATGTACTCTCGGGCTTTTTGCCGCTGTCTGGCGATCAAACGCTGCAGGGTGTCCTTGGCCGGGAACAAGATTTCCTCCTCCTTGAGGAACTGCCTGGCCCGTACGAGGAGCGGTCCCGTCTGTTCGAGGCGACCGGCTTCCTCGAACAAGAAGGCTTCCAGGAGGGCCTCCTCTACCTCCCCAAAGCGCCGATATCCTTGGTAGGCCAGGATCGCCGTGCGATGTTCGGCCATCGTTTGTTGGCGGTTTTGATATCGTTCAAGCGCTTCGTCCGGGATAGACAACTGCATACCTACGTAAGTCAAGAGCTCCCGGTCAATTTCGAGCGGTTGTTGCGTAGGGAAACGGCTCGCAAGCCGAACAAAGGCCAGCTGATACGCATAACCCAAGCGGTTGTAATCACGTCGCCGCTTCCTAATTTCGGTCATGTCCTCGGCGCTAAATTTACCTTCCAGAACGATCTCCTCATGAGAAAATGATGAGTTTGACATACACAAACGCTCCTTTGTTTTTGTTAGAATGACTCATAAATTGGTACGGTTAGTTTAGCTTATTCTGACCAAAGGGTGTGTGTGGTATGGTAATTGGCTATTTGCAGGTCAGTAGCGAAAAACAGGATTTGCAATAACAGGAGCATTTGCTATAGAAGTACGCCCAATAGCAAGAGATCTACGTTGACGATTTCATCAAGGTCGAAATTTCATCGCGGAGAAAAACGGAGGAGCGCCGCATCAATGAACTGATGAAACGACTTGGCGAGGGGTATGTCCTGCTGGTAACTGAACAGTTACTTTGCAGAAAACAGAACGCGACTTCATCTCCATGCGCACGAAGCAAGGGCTTGCTGCCGCGCGAGCACGCGGCCAGAAGATTGGGCGTCCCAAAGGAAGCCGAGACAAAAAAAGAGCCCTATATCCGTACCGTGAATAGATTGGAGAATACTTACAAATGAATATTCCGCTGCGTCGGATTCGCGCGCTTATTAACCCCCGACTGAACAAGCCACTCGCCTACAATTCCTATCAGTATTTTGTCCGACAGGACACAGAATTACTGGCTCTTTGGCAAGCTCAAAGACAGAAATAACAGCTCTCCCCCTCGATCCTTAGCGGATATTTACGCGCGAAAATGGGAGGTACCCACTCTCGTACCTTGGCTTGCTTTATTTAAAAATCCCATACCTTATACTTGGCTTCGAAATCGCGAAGCCCGCGGGGACGGCTGCAGCGAATGGTTAGATGGCCAACGAATTTAGATCTAAGGAGAACGTCATTTATTCTTAGGTATCACAATCAAGGATTTTCCGAACCTCCTCAACTCGTAACCCTCGCTCCCTTCAAGTACCTCGCTAGGAATAACTAAGCCTTCCGAAGTTGGCTTGAGATTCATCATATGCTTGGATAACATTGCAGGTCGATGTGATCTGACAATAGAAAGCCCAATAAATACTATTGAAGATACGAATAAAGCAAAAAGTATGAAGCTAATGCACTGAAGGAGTAAATATTGCCAATTAATTCCAAACGTATCCATCGCTTAACTCCTTCCAAACTTACTTCTAGCAGCAAATATTTTCAGTAGTAGTTTTATCCATTTTGGCCACCTAACGGAAGAGCTCACCTGCTGCAGCTCTTGATTGGTTTATAGAGATTGTAAACGAACCTTGTCACTTCTTAGGCGATGATTCGTTTTCGGCGTACGGGCCCGCTTTTGCGACCGGTCGGGTGGAGCAGGGGTTTGGTGGCGGAATGCGAGGATCGCCGTTCAAAGTAACACTACCTCAACTCTCTAAACAAAGCAATAGTGGCTTCTTTTGCCTCTTTGGACATAACGTGCCCAACATCAGGTAGAAATAGGTATTCAACAGGGTAGCCATAATATTCACGCTCAGCAACAAATCTTTCTGCCCCAGTGACACTATCCGGGTGGTCTTTACCTCCCATAACTACCAGATAAGGAATATTCCCTGTATTTGAGGTTGTTGAATAATAATTCCCGGCCGATAATACTGCAACGCCCTTAACCCAGTTGGCGTAATTGATTGCATATCCTTGTATAAACTGAGCCCCGGCAGAAAAACCGGCAATAAATACTTTGTTGTCAATTTGGTGATCTTTATACACTTGGTTGAGAACTGCGACAACCTTACTTTCCCCCTCACTTTGATACCAACCACCCCTGGAATCTGTTAACGTAGGACAGACCAATACGAATCCTTCCTTCCGGGCATAAGGATACCAGAGTGACCAACAGTCTCTTCCAGATCCCCCAGACCCGTGAATTCCTACAAACACAGGTAGTCCACTACTAAACTTATCTCCCTCAGGCACATAAAGAAAATATTCATTAGGCTGGTCATGTCGGAAGTTATCAGGGTTCTCAAATGCTGTACAACTAGAAACCATGATAAGCGTCAGTGTAAATAGTATTGCTTTTGTTTTATTCATTTTTACTCTCAATATTTCTGCCACCTAACGGATGAGCTCAACTGCTGCGAGGTGGTTTCCTTTTAGAATTATAGAACTAAAACCAATAAGGGAGATGATATTTCTTTACCTTGGGTATCTCCCATTTTCGTGCGTAAATATACGGTAGAAATCCACCCTTTTCCTTTCTTTGTTTGCCAAAGCTCAAGTAATTTTGCATTTTGACGAAC
>SDBU01005033.1_pt1 | contig 15960 bp, 12 predicted proteins | sample 2277071 | NCBI WGS metagenome assembly SDBU01 (sample SAMN10397929, study PRJNA504765) | marine sediment metagenome | isolation source: marine sediment core GS08_GC12, 126 cmbsf | place: Arctic Ocean: Gakkel Ridge, Loki's castle | collected 2008
CAGGAAAACCTATCGGAGTAATAAGCGAAAAGGACACGGTCAGATTGTCCTCCTTCCGCGGCAAAAAACCTGTTTGCTTGATTATGTCGAGCTACACCTGACCACCTTTCACGTCCCGCGCAGCGGAGATTGAAAGATTGTACGCGTCGTACAATGATTATATTGAGTTCCTAATTGTTTATGTCCGCGAGGCCCACCCCGAGATGTTGAGAGAGGGCAACGAAACGGGCATTGTTGGCAGACCAAAAACCTTCGATGAGCGGATTATCCTGGCAACTGCATGTGTCGCTAAGTATAAATTTACCATACCGATGGTCATTGACGATATGGACGGCAAGGTCAATAGCGATTACAAAGCCGCTCCTGTTCGCGTTACCGTTACCGATATTGACGGCAAGGTCGCCTTTTACGCCGGCCGGGGGCCGTTTGATTTCAAACTTCCCCCAGTGGAAAGAACCCTGAAGAAGCTTATCGCTAACGGGGGCCGCATGCCGCCGCCGCCGGAACCACAATGGAGTCAGCCGGTCAACGGCCTGCGCTGCGGGCTCAGCTTTGACCCGGAAAAGCTGACTGTCGGTGAAGAAGTTACGGCCCGGTTGAAATTTGAAAACACCACCGACGAACCCATTGACTTTTATTACCAATCCACCGATGCCATCAAACGCTTTGTCATCAATAATGACCGTGGACAAACTTTGAAGATAGTCCCGATTTCTATCGGGACTCGCGCCGGCGGTCGGTCTCGTATGCGTGGACGGCGCAGTCCCGATAAAATCGGGATCCAAACAATCGCACCCGGAGAGGTTTTCGAGACTAAAATCGAAGGTAAAATCGTTGCAGCTTCCGACCAAGAGTCGTCTATTGCCGGCCAGTTCCACGCCGTTTACAACCTCGAAGTGGATGAGAATGCGTTAGCTCAAATCGAACCGGCCCCCACGCAACCCATTTGGACCGGAAAAATCAGTTCCGGCACATGTATCCTTAATGTAACCTTGCCCCAACAAGATGGCTGCATAGATTGTCACAGCGACTTAGATTATCACCACGCGAAATTGCAGGACTGCGCAAACTGCCATGTAGGAGAAATGGGCAACGCCAACTTCGGCGTCAAGGAAGAGTCGTGTGCCCACTGCCATCCTCGGGATGATGTGAGTATGTACAGTCGCCGACAAATCCTTGGGCCGGGTGGAGAATTCGATATGGTTTCCAAGCACATTTCCGGCACGATCGAGGACAAAGACTGCCTGTTATGCCATGACAAGAGCAAACATGGCAATGGTATTGTGAGTCTGATAGATCCGGATTCCGGCGGAACCGAGCCCTGGACAGGCACACGTACGGCGTTCTGTCTGACCTGCCATGATGGTGATCCGCCTGCTAACGTGTCTTTCCCAGCCAAATCGGACGGGTCCGGCTTCAACAAAATGAAGTTCTTAGACTCGACTCTTTCACAGACTAAACAAAGTTGCAGCAATTGCCATAACTCCCATGGTTCACCATACCCATCACTATTAAAGAACCTGCATAGTCACTGATAAATATGAAGTAAGTGCCTAAAGTTTGAAGTGCCTAAAGTGCATTTTTCGTTTAAGGTTGTCGATGCTCGTATCGATGCTTGTCATAGAAGCTTGAAACTCGCTTCTACTCAAGCATCAAATATCGAGCTTCCAGTTTCGATACCAGCTTCGAGGCTGACAAACAAGTGCGTCATACGGCGCCGCATCGACGGACTTCTACAACTGGGAAACTTTAGCTCACTTTAGGCACTTTAGCTCACTTTAGTCACTTTTAATTCATCGGAGTGATGGTGAGTGGGAATGGTTCGACAGGCTCAGCATCCTGAGCGAAGTCGAAGGAAGGCTGAAATTCATTTCAAGAATTTGGGATATTTTTCTTGATTTTTGGCCTTAAGAGGTGTACAATTTCTTTTGCTTTACAACTCCGCGAATTAATATATTGAGGTATCATTATGGAAAAGCGAAAAGCATTTACATTAATAGAACTTTTGGTGGTAATTGCCATCATTGCGTTGTTGATGGCGATATTGATGCCGGCGCTACAGCGGGTAAGGAAACAGGCAAAAACAGTTATTTGCCTGTCAAACCTTAAGCAGTGGGGCACCATCTTTGCCATGTATACCGAAGATAACAACGGCTTCTTTCCCAGACGCACAAGCGGTTCAGGGCGTTGGATAAATGTCATGTACGACTACTACTACCGGGATGACAAGATACGCGTCTGCCCGATGGCGACAAAAATTAAGGAACCGATTTACCCGCCCGGGGCCAGTGGCACACTTCCAGTAGGTGGCGATGCTTTTACATCCTGGGGCAAGGTGGGTGTGACCGGCTCGCGGCCACTTGGCGAGTACGAGCCAGCCGGCACGTGGGGCAGCTATGGAATCAATCACTGGCTCTATGTGGCCGCGGATGACCCACTTTACGGCCAGGCCGCCAAAGACTACTGGGGAACAGTCAATGTCAAGGGCAGCGCCGGCATTCCGCTGTTCTTAGACTGCTGGTTCTGGTGTGCCGGGCCGGAGAATGACGATTCGCCCCCCAGCTATGAAGGCGAACGGTTCGCCCCTCATATAAATGGCATGAACCGGTTCTGCATCAACCGACATCAACAGGGCATAAACGGCGTCTTTTTGGACTATTCGGCCAGGAGGGTTTGGCTGAAGGAATTGTGGCATGTCAAATGGGGCAGGAACTTTAATGTAAATGCCCCCTCACCTCACTGGGAAACCGAAGCGCCTTGGATGGCACAATTCAAGGAGCATTGAAAATAACGCCTGTCCAAAGGCAAAGATAGAAGTCTTAGTTCGGCCGAACCCGTGTAACGGTATTGTGAAAAACTGAATTAATGAGAAAATATGCAAGGACTATTATTGTAAACGAAAAAAGAGGTTTTACGTTAATAGAACTTTTAGTAGTGATTGCTATCATCGCGTTGTTGATGGCAATATTGATGCCTGCGCTGCAGCGGGTAAGGAAACAGGCAAAAACTGTTATCTGCCTGTCAAACCTCAAGCAATGGGGCACTATCTTTGCCATGTACACCGACGACAACAACGGCTTCTTTCCCAGGCGCAAAAGCGGTTCAGGGCGTTGGATAAATGTCCTTTACGACTACTACTACCGGGATGACAAGATACGCGTCTGCCCGATGGCGACAAAGATTAAGGTTCCGGATTACCCTAACTCGGTCAGCAACGGGCTTGAAATAGGTGGCGACGCTTTTACGTCCTGGGGTAAGATAGGTGTGACCGGCTCGCGGCCGGCTGGCGAGTACGGTCCAGCCGGTACGTGGGGCAGCTATGGAATCAACCACTGGCTCTATGTGGCCGCGGAAGACCCACTTTACGGCCAGGCCGCCAAGGACTACTGGGGAACAGTCAATGTGAAAGGCAGCGGTAACATTCCGCTGTTCCTTGACTGCTGGTTTTGGTGTGGCGGGCCGGAGAATGACGATACGCCGCCGGCATGGGATGGCCATAGGATATTGGGTCACACAGAATCCATGAACCGCTTCTGCATCAACCGACACCAACAGGGCATAAACGGCGTCTTTTTGGACTATTCGGCCAGGAAGGTTTGGTTGAAGGAATTGTGGCACGTGAAATGGGGCAGGAACTTTAATATAAATGCACCCGCACCCCACTGGCCAACCGAGGCACCTTGGATGGCAAACTTCAAGGAACATTGAAAATAACGGCTGCCCAAAGGCAAAGGTAGAAGTCCTAATTCGGCCGAACCCGTGTAACGGTATTGTGAAAAACTAAATTAATGAGAAAATATGCAAGGATTATTATTGTAAACAGGCAAAGAGGTTTTACGTTAATAGAACTTTTGGTAGTGATTGCTATCATTGCATTGTTGATGGCAATATTGATGCCTGCGCTTCAGCGAGTAAGGAAACAGGCAAAAACTGTTATTTGCCAGTCAAACCTCAAGCAATGGGGCACTATCTTTGCTATGTACACCGACGACAACAACGGCTTCTTTCCCAGACGCACGCAGTCGGGCGGTCGTTGGATAAATGTCCTGTACGACTACTACTATCGAGAAGAGAAGATACGGGTCTGCCCGATGGCGACAAAAATTAAGGTCCCGACTTACCCGCCCGGGGCCAGCGGCACACTTACAGCAGGTGGCGATGCTTTTACATCCTGGGGCAAGGTGGGTATGACGCCAAACGAACAATGGGGGCCGGTCGGTACGTACGGCAGCTATGGAATCAACAACTGGGTCTATGTGGCCGGGCAAGACCCGCTTTATGGCCAGTCCGCGAAATATTACTGGAAGACGGTCAATGTCAAGGGCGGCGGTAACATCCCGCTGTTCTTAGACTGCTGGTTCTTTACCGGCGGACCGGAGAATGACGATACGCCCCCCAGCTTTGACGGCGAACGGTTCGCGCCTCATGTAGAATCCATGAACCGCTTTTGCATTAACAGGCACCAGCAGGGCATAAATGGTATCTTTTTGGACTATTCGGTCAGGAAGGTTTGGCTGAAGGAGTTGTGGCATGTCAAATGGGCCAGGAACTTTGATATAAGTGCCCCCTCACCACACTGGGAAACCGAAGCACCTTGGATGGCACAATTCAAGGAGCATTGAAAGGAATCGCTCTGGCACTCTCGATGCTCGATGCCAGATGCTCGATACTCGTCGAGAATCAAGAATCAAGAATCGAGTATCGAGACTGGCTGCTCTGGCTCAAATTTGCTCCTCTGGCCCCTGCGTCTCCCGACGCAAGTCGGGGCAGCGGTGAAATTGCCGATCAAAAATGGCCGTGCACTTTTCTTCGAATCGATATTGCTGAGTTTGCTGTCACAGCCAACTCGAGCCGGGTTTATCCACAGCACAACAAGCTGACGCTTATGGCTGCTCCGTTCCCGGCCTGACCAGGTTCACGCTGTTTGTTTGCATGGGACCCGGCTGTCAACATCGCTTATGGCAGTAGTGACTCAACTCAATTAACCCTCGGAAAAGAATTCAGCCTCGCTATAGCGGATTGCGAGTATAGGGTACCGCTAACACCCCGCTTAGCACGGCCAATCTTATATATTAGTTGATTTGTTTTGGTTAAGCAACTTTTTTTTATGGTTTTTGCCTGGCTACCATCTAAAGTAATTTGTAGCATAAAGTATCGGCTCAAATGTTGACATTTTCTTTATGGATACAGTTCCCCATGTGGTATTTAAGTGTCCGAGCATCTTGCTGTTGTTTAAACTTCGTGAATAATCAACCAGCGCCTTTGTAGCTTCTAACTTACGCCAACCAGCCGGCCACACCCGAAAGCCCTTTTCCAGAAACATAGGTATCGATTGGTAGGTATCCCGGGACTCGTAGTGCCAATCGCAGATTATTATATCCTTGGGAATCAGGTCAATCGCTCCAGCGGTGCCATCGGCACCGGCTTCCCACTTTCCGTAATCTATTTTGCCGGCATCGATCAAACGGTCGCCCCACATGAGCATTTCAAGCTTATGTTTTTTAACCAGGTGCTTGTAATAGTCATTAACGGCCTTAGCGAAAAGCTTAGCTTTATCTTTACCCTTGCAACGTGGACATGTGTCATGACCTATAAGAAAAACTTCATCCATTCCTATATGAAAGGCATCGGCTTCAAAAGTATCGATCAGCTCGTCCATAAGATGAAATATTATCAGATTAACTTCCGGATGAAGTGGACACCAGCTTCGGCAATAGATCCCTTCGTTGTTGGGGTATTGGCCAGGGGTCTCATCAAATTGAGGATACTTGGCTAATAAAGGAGAAGTGTGTTTGCTCCACGACTGATGGCCTAAACACTGAAATTGTGGGATAAGTCGAATATGATGTTTTCTGCATTCAGCAACCAGCTTTTTGATTTGCTCTTTTGTGTTAGGATTGCCTGCTTGTAACTCTGGATGAGATTGATATTCATATCCGTAATTGATCTCTGCTATGATTACGTTAATTCCAACATCTGCCAGCTCGCCTACAACTTCAGTTAGTTGCTCAGTTTTGTCTTGAGTTGTCATCATGACATGTACACCTCGCCAGGGCCCTGATTGCTTTGTAGAAAGTGTGCATGATACGAATAGAACCGGCAGGATACATATTAGGAGTCTGCTGAATAACCATCTACTCATTGTGAAATCTCCTAAATCACAAAATCTATAATAAGAAAAGGTCTTTTAGCTTAGCAGCTTCTTCGAGCCGTTAGCAATTATTATACTGGAATGGAGTAGTCAAATACAGGAATTTAGTCCGCCTCAGCGGATTGCCGAGCTTGGGAATTTGAGAGATTTGTATAGCTGTTCAGAGGATTAAGAACTCGATAAACGCCTGAGAAGGTCGATGTCCCGATTTTATCGGGATGCATAATCAAATTTATTTGGGGGTTATCTATTCCCGATAAATCGGGGTATTATTCGTAGCACTGCCGGCCGGTACAGCATCTTTTTCCCAAAGTCGGAGAATGCACTTAAGGATATCTGACCTGCTGATAACGCCTACCACTTTGCCATTTGACGTAACCGGGACTCTTCTGATATTGTTGTCCCTCAAACAGTAGCAAACATCCAGTAAAGGTTCATTCTCTTCAAAGTGGATAGCAGGTTGTGTCATAAAATCGTTTACTGTCCGGTCTTTTTCGTCTTCGTAGGTGTGGAATAACCTTAACACATCTTGTTCTGAAAGTATCCCGACCAGAGTCATATCATCTTTGACCACAGGGATGCCCGTAATGTTGTTTGTCAACATAACTCTTATGGCTTCAATTACAAGGATGTTCTTTTTTATGCAAATTACTTGTTTGTTCATAATGTCTTTTGCTTCAAGCATTGTACAGCCTCATTTCCACCGGTCTATTTTATGGGTACCAAAACATTTTAAAGGAATTTTTTCCCGGTTAATATTTTAATTACAAGAATGAGCTCATAATTGATTATCCGGCGATAGCCTTCCAGCTTTGGTTTAATTCTTCCATTAGTTTGATTACATCACGTATTATTTGAGGGTCACGTTTTATATTAGCCTCAGAGAGGCGATTACTCATAAAGCAATAGAGCTTACGAAGGTTGGCAGCTATTTCGCCGCCGGCGTCCATATCCAGGACCACGTTGAGCTCATTGATTATGTCCTGAGCTTTGTTTATATAGTGGCCCTTTGCCTCGTAGTTATTCGCCTCAAGCTCTTTGATTGCCAGTCTCATAAACTTGATTGCACCGTCGTATAGCATAACAATGAGACGGCCTTTGCTTTGTGTTGTAACTGTATTGTCCTGGTATGCTGCGATTCCGTTCATAGTATTGCTCCCTTATATCGTATTTCGAGCTGCGAGATGCGTATTGCGTTAGCTTTATCAGGTAATACTCAATACGCACGATGCACCACGATATTTGTTAGCTGGTATCTTAACTTATAGGAAAATGGGAGATGGCTGAGGGTTTGCCCCAGTCATCTCCCTATAGTGTCATTCAACACTCGAGTGCTTACCGTTTTTATCTAAGCAGTGTCAGTGCCATCTGAGGTATTGAGTTGGCCTGTGCCAACATTGAGATACCGGCCTGTGCCAACACCTGGTTCCTTGTCATCGCTGCCATTTCGGTAGCCACATCGACGTCCGAAACACGAGATTCGGCTGCCATCAGGTTCTCAGTCTGAATGTTAAGCACCGATATGGTACCTTCCAGACGGTTCATCTTGTAACCGAACTGGGCACGAGCGTTATCTTTGGTGTTGATTGCGCTGTCCAGTGATGTCAATGCCGTCTTGGCGCTGGTTACGTTGGCAATGGTCAGGCCCGTGATATTAAGACCGCCCGATGCACTGGTCATATTGCTGCCGGTCAGGGCAATATTGTCGTTTGCAGCTTTACCAACCTGGATTGACACGGAGGCGGAGTTGTCGAGCATCTTGATGCCGTTAAACTTGGTTGCTGCGGCGACACGGTCGATTTCTTCGCGCATTTCTACGAACTCGTTCTCCATAATTGATCTCTGTGCGGAAGAGTACGAGCCCGTGGCCGCCTGCTCGGCCAGCTGCTGCATACGCACTAATTTATCATCAACTGTTGCCATAGCACCTTCCATTGTCTGCAGCATACTGATGCCGTCCAGAGCATTACGGGCAGCCTGCTGGAAAACAGCGATGTCGGCTCGCATCAATTCGCGAACAGCCAGACCGGCGGCGTCATCCTTTGCACTGTTGATGCGCAGGCCCGACGACAGCCTTTCGACCGATGTGGCCAGGGCATTATAGCTGTTTCCCAGGTGCCGCGCAGCGTTTACTGCCATAAGGTTGTTCTTAATTGCTAACATATTTTTGACTCCTTAATTTAATAAAGTACCGAACAAATTTTTCTTGGCCCTGTCAAAAGCCCCTAAATATTAATTAGCACGTGCAACAAGCACGCCGGAAGAATTTGCTTCCTATTGGCAATTATCGACCAAAATAGAACAGACTTGAGGGATTTCTCTGGTGGAAGTACCAGTAAAAGCATTGGACCGGTAATCCGGATGAAATCGGAGCTGATATCGCAGACAGGCTATAAAAGACGGCGAAAAAGGTGAAAAAATTTGTTGAATTATCGGACAATCCAGACTGGAATTTGTGGATTGTTGCTATAGACATTCGGGAAATATTCTTAATCTTAGGAAATAACCTTGATAGTATAGGAATTTGTAATAATAGCGAAAATAGGCAATGTGGTTAAAATGGTTCCGCCGAAGGCGGTTAATTTAATTTAATCGTTGGTCTTAAGGGAAGATACAAGCAGACCTGGGATGAGTAGATGCGGCCTGTACCGCCAAATTCCCGGCTGGTTACTTTAGCCGAAGCGCTGCAGTCGCCGACCACTTACTATGAGCATAGATATTGGGCGAAACGCATCTCAGACCATCTACCAAAAAAATGTCTAAACTATCATCCATATGTTATTGCTGAATTTACTGATCCTCCCGACCCTCGAGTCCGTCGGTTGGCTGTTCTGATTTTGGATTAGCCTGGGATTTTTCGGTCAGTCGGTAGGCGGAGAGCATTGTGCACATCACATCGCTTACAGTGGCTATTCCCAGAATTTTTTTCTCCTCGTCGATTACCAGCAGGCAGTTTACTCCGGTCTCGTGCAGCATTTTTACAGCATTGTTGAAGCTGCAGCTGGGCAAGACAGACACAACGTCCCTTGTCATAACGCCCGCGACACGCAAATTCAGGCTCGGGTCATTCGGGTCAATCCCAAATAGTTCGCTGCGAAATAACTCAGTCTTTGATGCAGGTCTCCTTGTGGCAGAGGGGAGATGGCGCAGAATGTCCCGATCGGAAACGATCCCCACAATCTTTCTTTGCTTGTTTACTATCGGTATGTGTCTGAATTTCCCTTCCTGCATGACCTCCACTGCCTTGCCCAAGTTGTCTTGCTCGTCCAAGCAAATCACTCGCTCAGTCATACTATCTTCAACCGTTTGGACGGCCGATGAGATCAAGGCCGCCAACTCGACCGATGACCCAGAGACCAGATCAGCGAGCCGCGGCTTTTTTAGCCGTTTTTCCACGTTATCGCATAGCTGGCGTATCGCATCAAGCCTGACGAAAATCTTTATGATGTCCGAGGACGTGACGATGCCCACCAAGTCGTCATCAACGAGTACCGGGACCATATCAACCCGATTATCGACCATGGTGGCAATCATGTCTGATATCGGCGTCTCAGGCGACACGGACTTGGGTTGTCTTGTGACGATTTGGGTCAGTGGCTGTCGTAGGGTCTTTAGGTCTGTGTCTTCCTCACCAATTTTTCCTACATATGGGGAGAGCTGTCGTTCGATATCTCTTCTTGAAACGACGCCTACGAAGGCTGGCTTTCCTCCTTCTTCAGTCGGAGGGTCCATTACGCAGACATGTCGGATTTTCTTGCCCTTCATAAACTTATCACATGTGTCCACGGTATCGTCCAAGGTTAGCACTTTGACATCTTTAGTCATGATGTCCTTGGTAAGACGTACCAATCGAAAAAAGACATCTTTTCCAGCTATCATATCGTCTAAAACGTCGATTAGCCTAAATTCTCCGTTTGCCATAACGTTGCTGGTCTCGGCAGAGCAATTTTTGTTTTCGTAGGTTTTGATAAGCGCGGTTAGGCTCTCGAGATAGTCAGTCTGTTCCTCGTTTCGCTCTGCCATTGCGGTCAGCTCATCCGCTATTTCACGGACGTTATCATAATCGGACTTGTCCTTAATAGGGCGCAAAGACCACAGTTTGATGAGGTCGCCCCATTTGCCGGAAATACTAATTTTGTCTGTTTTGGTTTTCGTTCCCATAACTTATCCTTTTATCGTAGTTTATCGGATTCAGGGTGAGTCATTACCATCTTGGCAAACCCAATTTGCGTATGATAGTTTATTCCTCCCAACAATTGAACATTTGAACATTGTTGCCACCGATATCAAATATAAAATAATTTTTATCGCTTTGTGCTTCTTCGCATTCGGCGTAGCACGAGCTTTTACTGCCCAGGTCAACGATGTTCCGTGCAAAACTCGACCGTCACCTGGTCAGATTGCCCTTAGTAATCATCTTATCGGCGAAGCCTTATGACAACTTTAACAAGTTCCCACCACATAAACCTCTTCCTCGCCCCTTACACACCCGAGCACGGGAGTTGGATGAATATGGCTGAGACGGACAATCTATACTGGAATTTGTGGATTGTTGCTATAGACATTCGGGAAATATTCTTAATCTTAGGAAATATTCTTAATCTATAAATGTATTGATAAGGATATTTCTTGTTTGAAGTTTCATAATAGAGTATAGTTCAGGCAATAAAAGAAGCTTTTCTAAGGTCTATCGAGACCGCACGTCGCAAATGGGAGACTCCCGTTGTTACCGAACAACGACAGAGAGAATGAAAACAATACCCGCCAGTTCAGGAAAACCGACGGGGACAGTAGGGAAACTCTCTCCAGCAGTTCTTTATCCGGATTGACTGTTGAGCAAGCTCTGGAGCTCGCGTTTTCCTACTACGATATCGGCCGTTTGTTGGAGGTTGAACAACTCTGCCGGCTGGTCCTTCAGAAGGTTCCCCGCCAAGTCGATGCGATGCAGCTGCTCGCTGCTCTTCTTAGTCAAAGAGGCCAATACACCGAAGCGGTACAGCTTTTGCGGGAGGCCATCAGGCAAGCACCCGGTCATGCCCACATCCATAACAACCTGGGAATAGCGCTGCATAAGCTGGAAAAGTCTCACGAGGCTGTTTCGGAGTTCGGCAAGGCACTTCAAATTCGGCCGGATTTTGCAAAAGCTCATAATAACCTTGGTGTTGCGCTGATGAAGCTGGGCCACCTGGATAAGGCAGTTACCGTCTGCAGGCAGGCAATCCACCTGCAGAGTGATTTCAAGGAGGCATACAACAATCTCGGCTTGGCCCTGAAGAAAAAGGGAGAGTTGGGAAACGCGATAGAATCATACGAGAAAGCGGTAAACCTTGACCCCGAATATGCCGAGGCCCTGAGCAATCTCGGTATGGTGCTGATTGCTCAAGGTAGATTTAAAGATGCGGTTGGGAATCTGCAAAAGGCGGTAAGCCTGGTCCCGGATTCAGCCGAATTCCGTGATAATCTGGGTATTCTTTTTAACCGGCAGGGGCGCTTTGAAGAGGCTGTTTGTGCAAGCGAAAAGGCTATATCTTTGCGTCCGTCCTGTGTGGAAGCCCACAACAATCTTGGTACCGCGTTGATGGAGCTGGGCCGATTCCCTGATGCAAACACCGCCTTTGAAAAGGCGATTGCCCTTGACCCTGAATGTGCAGAGGCCCATCATAACCGTTCACTTGTCCTGCTGCTGAGGGCTCAATTCGAGCAGGGATGGGCCGAATACGAATGGCGCTGGAGGCATGCCGGTTTTTCCACACCTCTGAGACAGTTCTCCCAGCAGTGGTGGAATGGTTCTGTGGAAAATGTGGCAAAGCTGCTCGTATGGGCCGAGCAGGGCATCGGCGACGAAGTGCAGTTTTCAGGGCTCATCCGGCATATACTGTCGCGGGGCATTCACGTCGTTGTCGAATGTGATCGCCGGCTGGTGCCGCTTCTCCGGAGAAGCTTTCCCGGGATTATTGTTGTTGAACGGAGCGACCCTCCAGCGTCTTTGCTAAAAGACCCATCAATTACCCATCAGATTCCAATGGCCTCCATTCCGCGTGTGCTGGGGTTGTCGCCGAATTCCATGTGCTTTCAGAATCCCTTTATGGCCCCCGACGAAAAGCAGCGCGACCGATTTCGCAGCGAATACAAAGTGGATGGAGTTCCTGTGCTGGTAGGTATAAGCTTCAGAAGCGGGAACAGCCAGGAGGGGCGGAAGAGGTCCATCGGATTGGAGTGCTGGGGCCCCGTATTGAAGGTCGAGGGAGCACGATTTGTGAATTTGCAATACGGCGAGTGTTCGAGGCAGTTGCAGGCGGCCTATGAGCGGTTCGGTGTGGAGGTTTTGAAAGATGAGAGGATTGACCCTCTTAGGGACTTAGAAAGTTTTGCCGCTCAGGTGGCCGCGATGGACTTGGTAATTTCTGTGGACAATTCAACTGTTCACTTTGCCGGAGCTCTGGGCGTTGATGTGTGGACTATGTTACCCACCACGCCGGACTGGAGGTGGGGTCTTGAAGGTGACAGGACTCGCTGGTATCCCACCATGCGCCTGTTTAGGCAGGCCGAGAGGGGAGAGTGGAAACCGGTTATTTCAAGGGTTGCCAGAGAGCTTACTTCGTTGATAAACCCGGATGAAAGTCAATAATTCGGCATCGCCATAAAGACCTAAGTTGGACACGTCGCAAGTGGGAGAGCAGAAAGGTCGAGGTGTAAACTCGATACTCGACGAGCATCAAACTGCATATTTATGCCAGCATATTTATGCCATCAGTAATAAGCATCTCCTGTAATTCGGAAATGTTCTCGTAGCTATTATTGTTTATTAACCATTCGTTAATCCCGTTAGTATCGGGATTATTTACCCCCATATATGAATTTGTTGAGTCATGTTGATGGGTCCAGCCGTTTTGCAGAGATTGGTCTTTAAGAGCTTCTTGCTCTGGTTGTTCATCCTCGGAGAGCACGACATCAAGCCGCTTTATCTGAATGCCTGAATCCTGGAGACTTCGGATTATCTGTGGCAGTGCCTGCTGTATCTCTATTCTGGTTTGTGCCTTGCTGACTTCCAACAGGCCTGTTATTTGGTTGTCCTGCTCCTGGAATTTTATGAAAACCTTCCCCAGTTCCGGTGGATTGAGGCGAATCGTAATCTGCTGGTCTTGCCCTTTTTGGGATAAAGAGCTGTGAATAGATTCAAGAATCTGTTTGCCAATGTCTGCAGAGACATCGCTGGGCGAAGTTTGTCCCGGCAGAGCAGCGGTCTTTGCACCCGCTGCAGAGTTGGAGGATTGCTCTGTAACGGGAGTTTGTGGGTTGTTGTGCGAAAGTATTTGTTCGAGGTCTGAATCAGAGCTATCATTGGAGGTCGAGCTGCCGCGGTTTTTTGTTTGGCCGGCGGATACTTGGACCGCTGTTACATTCAACTCTTGGACAGTTGGGTTATCTAAGACTTTGTTTCCGGCACGTGGGGACTCTTTGCCGTTGCCGTCTGATGATTCTGAGACTATTTCGGGGGTGGCTGCTTTACTACCTGATGGTTGCGCAGCAATCGGTGTAGATTTTTCCGGAGTAGTCCCAACAGGTTGAGATTGGCGTTCGGTGAATTTGGTCTGAACCGGTGGGAAGTTGGTATTCACCGCCGGCGTTTTTTCGTTGGTCGTTTTACTGTCATCATCAACAAGATTATCAGTTCCCAGTTTTTTGCCGCTCAATGCAGAGCTTTTGGGACTGCCAGCGACAACTGTAGTGTCCACTGGAGCCGTTTTTTCGTTAGTAGCGGTTGTTTTGCCGTCAGCATCAACGAGAGCATCGGACATCAGTTCTTTGGCGTTTTCCCCATTGCCTGGAGCTTTTGCGGATGCGACCGTGCTATTTGATATCGGTATCTTATCAGTATTTTTACCTTGTCCAGGCTGGGTATCGGCAGTACCCTCGGGTATGTTAGATAAAACAGTTTTGAGTCCATGTTGGCCCTTGGATGTCTCCGGTAAAACGGTTTTAAGTCCAAGCTGACCCTTGTCAGTAGTTACGAGCTGTTTGATTTGGGCTGATTTGGCTGCTTGTCCGGTAACAGGAGGGGATTTGTCAGCTTTTAAGTTGGTGAGCAGTTGGGCGAGTTCATAGCCGGCTTTCGGCTTGATATTGGTAATGGTTGGGAGACCTTCTTTGCCGTTTTGGACTGTTTGACGGTATTGTGCCAACCAGCCCTGTACTATATCCGGCTGAACGGCCGTGTGAGAGGTAGAGCCTTGCTCTTTTAGTTTTGTGTTATCCTGGTCTTGCTGGGGCGCTTCAGTTGTTGCTGTTTTGCGAAGCGTATGGCTAAAATCTTGTGTGGACTTGTTTATAGGCTCTTTTTCGGCGATAGGAGGTGTATTATCGGTCGTTGTTGATTCGGGAGTGTTAGAAGGCGGTGGGGTGTCATCTGCTCCTGGGGAAAAATGCGTGGCATTTGCGAATGTATTAGGTTTGGATGCAGGAGGGGCCGCGACGGCTGTTCCCGTGAACAACATATTATCGATTGTCAACAAATTCGTGTTCATACACCTTTACCCATTAAACCAACATAATAGCAGCAACTGTTGTGCCAGTATTGGTTGCCCGGCCTCGTGTATATAATAACAGCTTGCTAATACTGAACTTATGAATATTGAAAAGATGGCGATTGTTCAAAAATACCTTGCTGTTAGCGGTGTTGGTGGAGAAATATTCCTGGTGCAGGAAAGAATTTCCGGTTTGGGTTGAGGATAAGTAAGTTCAAGAACTTTGCGAGAAGTGAGGGCATGTAAAAAAGCACACCATTGTATAAAATCCTGACATCACTGCTGCCTCTCAAATAAGTGATTATTCGGACTTAAAGTGGTTTTTCACACAAGATTGGGGTTAATATGCTGAAAATGGCTGGTTTTCAGCGTTTGGCACGATTCTTGCTTATGTGTCTTGAGAGACAAGGTTTGTGCAGGGACCCCGCTTTGCGGGAGTCCATAGATATTAGGAAAATTCAGATGTCCAAAACAAACAGCATAATAGCTCTTCTCGAGGCCGGTATAAAGGCTGAAAGCCTTCGCCAGAAAGCGATCGCCAATAATATTGCCAATCTTGAAACTCCGGGATACCGCAGGATTGATGTCAAGTTTGAAGAGTTACTTTCCAAATCCCTGGATTCATCCGGTTCAGTTGACCTTAGTAAACTTGAGCCGCAGATTTATAGGCCCAAACAGACGCCGGTAAAGTCAAACGGCAACGACGTTAGTTTGGAAAACGAAGTGGGTGCAATGATTAAAAATAGTCTTCGCTACACGACATATATTCGGTTGCTCAACAAGAAGTACAGGGGGATTGAATTGGCAATAAACGTAAGTGCAAGATAGTAATCCATTGTTGGCTGCTATGGTTCGCGGTGAGTCGGACAAGGCCCGGCAGCGAAAGAGAAAGGGACAGAGCAAATGAAAGTTGACAATTTTTTCAGCCCTATTGATATAGCGATTTCGGGCTTGCAAGCACAGGGCAAATATATGCAAGTGATTTCGTCGAATGTTGCCAACGCCCGCACAAGCGATGCCGGCAAGGGTGAGCCTTACCGCAGGCTCGAAGCGGCGTTCAAATCAGATGGCGATTTGGGCGGTGTTGAGCTGGGTGAAATTTTTCCGGATATGGGCGATTTTCTTAGGGTTTACGATCCCAGCAGCCCTCGGGCGGATGAGCAGGGATACGTTTCGATGCCCAATATAAATTTACCGCTTGAGATGATGAATCTGAGTATTGCAACACGGATGTATCAAGCCAATGTAGCGGTCTTGAAGCGTTACCAGCGAATGGTGGAAACC
>SDBU01005034.1_pt1 | contig 15958 bp, 14 predicted proteins | sample 2277071 | NCBI WGS metagenome assembly SDBU01 (sample SAMN10397929, study PRJNA504765) | marine sediment metagenome | isolation source: marine sediment core GS08_GC12, 126 cmbsf | place: Arctic Ocean: Gakkel Ridge, Loki's castle | collected 2008
CGAAGGCAAGCGAAGCCGAAGGCGAAGTCGAAGTTGCGAGGCACGAAGCAATCTGAGGAGGAACGACGAAGCAATCACGAGCCTTGCGAATGGAGGCGAAGCGAAAGGGATGGAGCGGACAATCACGAGCAAAGCGAAGCAAACAGGACTTCTGCGACGAAAAGAATTTAAAAAAGATGGGGAAATTACAAGAATGTATGCTCTCAAACGTATCACAGCATCTGAACTAGCGCAATGGGATTCAATAATTCTCTGTTGCCCATATAGCAGCGCATTTCATTGTACGCAGTGGCATACAGCTTTGGAAACATCGTTCAGGCAACTGCGGGCTGAAAATTTTTGGATAGAATCTAAAGGTACTTTTATTGGCGTCTTCCCCTGTTTCACATTTCAACCTGTTCCTTTAACGAAGATGCTGCTTTCTATGCCATGGAATCTCTCCGGCGGGCCTTTGGTTATAGCAGATGTCGATATAGATGTTACGGCAATGATAGAATCTATAGATACGCAACTGAGTGAAACAGCCCGCAAGCGAGGTATTTCTGAGACCATGATAACTCTTTCGCCGCATCATCCACAGGACGTTGAGGAAGCTCTGATACGTGCAGGATATGAGCAGCGACAGGAGCTATTTACTCATTTGCTGAAAACGAATGCCGACTATGAAGTGCTTTGGAGCGCATATAACAAACGCATCCGCGGCGCTGTTCGGAAAGCAGAAAAATGTGGTGTGATTGTTCATGATTCGGATTCTCAATCAGACCTAGCTGAATTTTACAAAATTTATCTTGCCTCAATGCAACGCTTTAAAAGCCCCCCCAAACCTTTTTCGCTCCTGAGAAACCTACAGATTAGCTCCATCGCCAAATTTGCGGTTGCAAAGTATAACGATACTATAATTTCGGGATTGCTATATTTGTTCTTCAATCACACCGTAACGCTCTGGTGTGGGGCATCCATGCCGGAATTTCGGGAATACCGACCCAATAACGCTATCTTTCATCATATCATACGCTGGGCTTGCGCACAGAGTTATGAATGGGTGGATTTCGGCGCGTCGCCGCCGGAAAACACCGGTTTAATCGCCTTCAAGGAACAATGGCGCGCGCAACGATATAACTTTAGTGTCTACGCGAAAGTTCATTCTCCATGGAAACGCCGATTATGGACAGTAGCTGAACCTTTTGCGCGTAAGATGTATGCCCTTATGCAACAACAAGGGCAAAGGGGGCTAAAGGGCTAGGGGGCAAGAGGGTTTTCTCGTTTTACGTTTTACGTTTCACGCTCCCTAACACTACTTATTATTACGAATATCTTTCTAATTCGTAATTCGTAACTCGTAATTCGTTCACTCCTCAGGCTGTACCCAATTCGTTATATCTTCATTATCTCCTCTGCCGCCTTCGCGTCCATCACTGCCAAAGGAGATAAGGTCATATCCATACTTATCGTGCAAACCGGGGCGGATATAAACATATTTATTCTCCCATGAGTCATGAGTAATCGGAACTTTGATATATGGGCCTTTCCAATCAACGGGATGCGGCGTGAGTTCTGGTTTCTCCCATAATGCCCGGAGCCCTTGTGCGGTTGACGGATAATCACCGTTATCTTTCGCATACCTATCCAAGGCGATGCCCAGAGCTTCTATATCATCAGCGGTTTTCGCGTGTTGCTCCTTGCCTGCTTGTCTCAAAATTCTCGGTGCGGCAACTACCGCGACAATAATGACAACAACCGCAAGCCCGATGAGCAGTTGCGTGGATGTGATACCAGATTTTTTATGTATGATGAATTTCATCGAAACCTCCGTAGTGTTCGCGCGTAAGTAAACTATTCAAAGTGCATTAAAACGAATGAATTTGTTACTACTATATTTAGTATAACATACCAGCCTGCTATGTGCAATCGTTATTCAACACAACTGCTTTCCCTGCTTTAGCAGATTCATATCCTGCCATCACTATCTGTAGTGCGTTTCGGCCGCCGTGTCCATCGGAGCCGAAGCGCGGTTTGGTGTTTTCTACAAGGCATTTGACGAAATCCGCTATCTCGTGGAGAATACCCTGACTCCATCTCTCGTCAGGTTCAGGAGACGTCCAACCTGTTGTCATCTCAGCTTTCTCAATGGCGTAATCGTATCCTTTGAGGCTGAAGGCTTTGATGGGAGAACCATGACTGAAATCTACTTTTATTGTTCCTTCTGTGCCGTAAATCTCGACGACATCGTCGAGCCCGCCTTTGGTGATATAGTTTGCCTCAATGAGACCGCGTGTGTTGTCAGCGAAATCTATTATTAGCGTTGCGAAATCTTCGCCTTCGCAATGCGGATGTAGAATGTTATTCTCACCTCCTCCTGAGAGTTCCGCGTACACTCCTGTTGGTTTTACACCCTCTTTTAATGCCAATCCAAATCCGATGGGATGAATGGCCATGTGTATGAGACATCCGCCGCCGCAGTATTTTTTCTTCAGCGCATACTGCGAATGCGACCCGCTGTGTGCCTCTTTCGCTTTAAAATAAAGCACTTTCCCGATAGCACCACTTCTGACGATTTCGAACACTTTGACCAACGATGGCGCGAATAGCCAATTTTCACCGTAAAAGAGACGGACGCCGTTTTGTTCCGCGACGCGAATCATATTATCGGCTTCCTTCAAAGTCACCGCGAGCGGCTTTTCACACACGACATTTTTCCCCGCGCTTGCAACCGCTACGGCAACGTCATGATGCTGGTAATTTGGGACGCAGACGCTTACCACATCGATATCATCTCGCTTCAGCATCTCATTGTAATCGGTGTAATAGTCTGTAATCCCGTGCTTATTGGCAAAACCCTTCACATGCTCTTCAGTTGGCGAAGCGACGGCGACAAGTTGCGCATCTGCACATCTCTCATATCCCTCCGCGTGAATATCCGCGGCAAACCCAGACCCTACAATAGCAGCGTTAATTTGCATGTTTTGTTCCTCTTGACTTTGTTAGATTTGGCAAAAAAATTACTTTTGATGAATCATTTTTCCCGTCGAAGCGTCTATTTGATAAGTTTTCCCAAACAACTCTGTGATTTCTAAAACATCGCCCTTTTTATAAATTTTGCTCAACACGTCAGGAAAACTCATACCCCACCTTAAGTGCCCTTTTTCGTCAAAGGCAAATACCTCTAACTCACATAAAGCTACAACACACTTCGGCTCCGGGCGGTAGAAATTGAGAAAGGGGGCAAATAGTTTCTGCTGAAATAAAAGGTTCCCAGAAGGAACATCAAGAACGAATAGGGATTCTTCAGCCCCAATAAAAAGTATTTCTGTAGATTCAATCAATAGAAAGGCAGGCTCCAATTCACGACTGTTTTGCAGTAGTAATTTAGACCAAATTCGATTTGATGGAGCATTTTTGTCTTGGCAAGTAATCAAACGGGAAAATTTTGGCTTGTCTGTAGCTTCCAATCTTTCGTATTCCCAATTATCTAGCAGTGGTAAATGTTCTTCCGAACCATTGAGATGTATAATGCATTGTTTTCCCTGAATTCTTTTCATCGATTTACTCCAATTTCCTCGCTTCATACCTTCCCCAATGCAGTAATCTCGCAGCTTCCTGACTAAGGCGCATCCTTCTTTATTTGACAATACCAACCATTTCCACGGCATTCTTCGGGCAGACATCCGCACACGTTGAGCATCCCAAGCACTCTTCCTGTATTACAACCGCTTTTTTGTCGAGAATCTCAATGGCGTGGCAGTGGCCAATGCGCGCACACAAACCACAGCCTGTGCAATTTTCCTCGATAATGTGTGCATAGCCGGATATCATGGTCAGTTCCGTGGCGGTTTTAAAATACGGCAATGCGCAATCGCGAATATCCGCAAAAGAATGTCGCCCTGTTTCGCGCAGATATTCACGCAAGTCTCGCATAATTTTCGGTAAAATATCGAATCCCTTCAGCATCACCTCTGTGCAGATACCGATAAGGTCTGCGCCAACCATCCCCATCTCCACCGCATCTGCAAAGTTTTGTACGCCGCCCGCGCCAATTATGGTGTGGTCGGGCCCAATAGCCATCCGTATCTGTAACACATCCCGCAAAGCAAGCGGTTTGAGCCAGGGGCCACTGATGCACCCCAGGCTGGTGTTTCTCTGCAAACGGTATATAATATTCTCCGGATTGTAGATATCAATGGGCGGCAACCCTAGCCGGTTCGCTGTGCCACAAACACCATCCGCCCCGGCATCAACCGCGCCTTTGGCGACCGCGCCGATATTTCCGCCTTCAGGCGTTAGCTTCGCAAAAACAGGGATATTGACATTCTCTTTGATTGCTCGCGTAATCATTTTCACCACTTCGACATTCGACCCTAAACTTGCTCCAGTCGATGGTCTGTCTGTTTTTTCTTGACCAACGGCATCCAAATTGAAAGACATATTGGGACAGCAGAAGTTAATTTCAATCGCATGCGCGCCTGCATCCTCAAATTTTTTCGCTAACTCCGACCAACCATCCAATCCTTTATCCCCAGAGTATGTGATATTTGCAAAGAGAATAACATTTGTCGTATGCTTGCGTCCCGATTCGACCAATTTCAAACCCTGTTCGAGGTTTAATCTTTCCTCCAGGGTAAAGATGTGTATACCCACATCATCCAGCCACCGGTACCGAGGTCTGCGGTTGATATACGGTTCAGGGTCGATAGTCAGCTTGATGCTGACTCCACCCCACCCCGCCTGCTCCGCTTGCACGATTTGGCGCACATCTTTAGAAGCCGGTCCCGAAGCCACAATAAACGGGTTCTTGAATGTAAGTCCTGCTGCTTTTATCGGCATGACGATATCTTCGACAGTTTGTCTCATATTTTATCTTTTTAGCCGAGAATGCCCCTTTCAAATTGAAAATTTGGGAGGGGATGAACCGGCGGTTTTGGTTTGCCGTCACATCAGGCAAAGCTCGATAATCTTTGTAAATCCGTGGCTAATTCAATCAGCAGTTTGCCCGGAGCGGTCTAGCACTTGCCGTACAATCGATGAAAACTTTTTGGCATCAAAAGGTTTTTGTATGAAATCCATTGCTCCCTCATTCAGAATTTCTCGAACTTGTTCATTTATACTGTATCCAGAAACCAGGACTACTCTAACATCAGAATCTATCTTCTTCAATTGACTATAAGTTTCCCTGCCACCCATCTCTGGCATGATTATGTCAAGTAATACCAATTCTATTTCGTCCTTATTTTCTTCGTAGATTTTGCAAGCTTTTATTCCATTGTTAGCAAGATAAACGCGATAACCAAAACTTTCGAGCATTTCCCTGCCAACATTGCGTACATGTTCTTCATCGTCAACGAAAAGGACACTCTCGCTTCCACGCGATAATTCCTCTTCAAGCGTGGTTTCTTCTTCAATTACCTCTTCTTCTAAAGCCTGCAAATAGATTCGAAATGTAGAGCCTTTTCCAACTTCGCTGTAAACGTTAATCGCGCCATCGTGATTCTTTACAATACCATACACCATAGAAAGTCCCATCCCGGTTCCTCCCTCTTTTGTGCTGAAAAACGGCTCAAAAATCCTTTGCTTGACCTCAGAAGATATTCCCATTCCTGTATCTGTTACCTGCACTAAAACATATTCTCCGGCTTCGATATCAAGATGCCTGCGAGCGTAATCTTCATCCAAAGTAACATTCGAGGTCTCGATAGTAAGCTTTCCGCCAGCAGGCATGGTATCTCTGGCATTGAGACACAAATTCAAAAGCACTTGCTCAAGTTGTCCGGGGTCACCCTCAATGAATGAAAGATTTTCATCTAAATTGGTTTCGATGTCAATCGCTCTATCAAAGGTTTCCTTCGTCAATTGCAATACCCTTTCGACGCTGTCGTTGAGATTGACTGGTTGAACCAGGTATTTTCCACCGCGAGCAAAACCCAACAACTGCTGAGTTAATTCTGCTGCTCTATTTCCAGCATCTTGAATTGTTTTTACAGCATTGTAAAAAGAATGAGATTCGTTCATCTGCATCATCATAAGAGAAGTATAACCGGTAATTGCAGTAAGGATGTTGGTGACATTCTCCCCTTCTGAATCTTTGATTCAGGAGGGGAGAATGTCACCTCAAATCCAAGTCTGTTAATCTTTTCTAATTCCCTATTCCGCCGCTTTATCTCCTCCTCTGTCTGTCTGCGTTTTGTCTGTTGGCTGGCATTCTGTATCGCAATGCCGGCAAGAGACACGAACATGGAAAAAAGTTGTGCGTATTCTTCATTAATCTGCCTATGTGAAATGTAGTTGTCTACACCGATTAATCCTATAGTTTTATTTTCGACCGCTATCGGAAGAGCGAAATTATCTCCTAGCTCTACTCTTTTATAATATCCAGGACCGGGAGGCATATAACCAAAAAGTTGCTGAAATTTCTCTTCCTCACCAATTTCCAGAAACTGCTCAGAAGCGTCGATACTTAGCTTTTCCTTCAAAAGCTTCTCATCTACAACAACATAATAACCCTCCCTTGAAGGCAGCGCGTCCATAGAATGCTCTTGCTCAGAAATCCGTTCAAGATTTCCCTGTTCATCTGTCCCCCACGTCCCTTGAGCAACTTGTCTCTTTTCGTCAACTAAGAATACGCCAGCTCGGTCAAAGCCAAGCTTTTGCAGATTTTCGACAATGCTTCTTAGAAGCTTATCCAGATCAAAAGTGCATAAAATTTCATCAAGTACCAACTTGAGCTGTTCGAATCTAAGCATTTGTTATCCTCTTTTTAGAAACTAATTTTTCAAAAAACCCGGTTAGTGAAATTGTATTCTTTTTTCTACCATCTGTCAATAAAAATCATAACGCGAAATGGAAAAGGAACTTGACAAATGAAGTGTTTGGAGTTAAAATTAAAAAGGTTAAATTCCCATCACAGAAGGATAAGTCCCGACCATGAATATATCCAAACGCTCCAAAGTTCTATTTCTGCTATCATTAGTTGTAATTGTATCATTAGCTGCATGGTTTACGGTAAGATACCTGTCCACACCCAAATTAGAGTTGATATCCTTGCTGCCGGAGGGGCCGTTGGGATATATCTCGGCGAAGAACTTGGATGATATAATTTCTGCCGTTGAGCAGACGCCTTTCGGCGAGCAATTGAAGGATATGCCAATTGTCAAAACCGTTCAAGCTAATAAAACCTGGCGTGAACTTCAATATCAAAAACGGGTATGGGAATACTATATGCAAGGCAGACTTGACCGGGGAATATTACGCGATTTCGCAGGTCGGGAAGCTATTCTCAGTTTCTATAATCGGAATGGATTAGCGTTTCTGTTTATCAGTAAGACTAGCTCTTCAGCGAAACTGCAAGTCAGCGCGTCGGAAGTGCAGGATGTTATTGATACTCAATATAAAATGGTTAGAAATAAATATCAAGGCATCGAAACGATAACTGTGGTGGGTTTCCCCGAAGAATTCACGTATGCGTTCATCGGAAAAATCGGTATGTTGAGCATTGATAAGACACTCATTCACGATGTTATCGATATCTACAAACGTCAGAAAACCGGTTTTATCAAGCAGAATAGCACACCCAGCATATCACTTGTCGAGGAAAAATATACACACAGCAGCAGTTCTCTCTATTTCGACTTTTCACGATATCCCGAACACCTGCCCCTTGGCGCGACATTCGCAAATCTGGCAAACAGCGTGCCCGCTTGGTTTTTCAACAACCAGTATGGAGATGGCAAAGTCATCTCGGAACATCATTTTGTGTTATCTAAACGCGTGCCATCGAACGCGCTTACATACAATTCCGATTCAAAAAGAAATAGGCAGATAATATCTATGGCACCCACCGATTCTGCTCTGCTGTTCACGTCATCACACGTTGGACCAGAGACAATATGGAATATCTGTCAGACGATATTCGGCGTTGAAATACTGAGCCATTCACAAGAAAAGTTGTCCAAATATTTAGGGCGGCACGCTTGCTTAATAATGATGGGTTCTGCTGAGAAGAAGAAAAGGATAATCCCGGAGATGGCGTTGCTGATTCCGGTAAAGGATAGACAAACGGTAGGAGGGAGGATACTACAAATCAGAGATGGAATTCGCATCAATGGCAAGAAACTGAAGTTCACAGGTATAGAAACGCATAATGGTGTAAGAATACACCGAGCAGAATTACCGTTGGGTTTTATTTTTGCTGTACGCGGAGGATATGCTATTATTGGGGAATATCTTGCAATTGGCACCACTCTCCCGGTACTCCAACAGATTATTGATACCACACTTGGTCAGCAAAAATCGTTAAATCCAGCGGACTATCAGATAAGCGTCAACTCAGAGGACACAGGATATTTGCTCATCCAACCGCCTAAACTTATTCCGGAAATGCGTCGCATTGCATTGTTCTATGCTGTTTTGGCGGGAATTTCAAAGGACCTTCAATCAAGTCGCATCGCCGCGCAAATTTCCCCAAACCTCCTTCCCTTCGGTGCCCTTGGCAATATCGGCGCGCGTCTTAATCTTCGCGAAAATCGGGGTACCCTTGAGGTGACAATTCTAAGCGACACGGAAAGTTTATAAGGATAAGGGGGCAAAGGGATTAAGGGGCAAAAACCCGGAAAGCCGGCAAAAAAGGAACGGTTGCATAGTGATAAGTCTAATAGGCTTTCTTCTTAGACATAACGCACCACCAATCGATAGAATGTCTGATAAGTTGAGTTATCGAATTTTTCACCATAATCTGAGAAGAGTGACTCGTGGATGCCGACCAATGCAACGCTTGGTTAGGCAAAACACAAACGCCCCTTCATCAAACTGATGCAGTGAATGTTGGGCCATTGTTGCCAATGGATGAGACGTAACCGTTTACCTTCAACTAAATATTGGGACTCTCCTGCTTCGAGTTCAGTCGCTTGGCAAATCCAAGTGCTCGTCAATCCACTCGCGCACGAGGGACGACATCGACATTCCTTCTGCAAGGGCCTCGGCACGTAGAACCGCCTTAGTGAGACCATTGATATGAATGGTAAGTGAATCAGAACCGTCGGATGACGACCTGTTCAAGTTGATGGGCTCGAAGTATTCAACGGGATACAAATAATCTTCGCCTGAATTGTCGATGACCCGGATCGATTCGGACTGTTCTGCTTCTGCGTCCGGCAGCACTCTGTAAGCGTTGCCAACGGTGAGGTCGATGAGTGCTTCATCTGACAGTGGTTCGCCCTTGAATCGGATATAAGCTTTGTTATTGACGCATCTAACGTATGTCATGATTTCCTTTCAATTTTGCGCTTAATCTTGAAGTCTTTTCTTCCAATGCCGTGTGCTTCGTACCAATGAATCTCAGCAAGCCAGATTTCGCCGTTGTCCAACTGGACAAGCGTAATTCCTTTCAGTTTGCGCCATCGACCGCGACCATAGGTTCTGTTGAGGTAGCTTCTGGCGCGAACACCGCGCCCTCTAGCGATGATTTCGATATCAGAGATTTCGCTGATGATTTCAAACTTCACAGTATTATAAATACCCTAACGCCTTTAACCGCTTTTTTATTTTCTCCTCTTCTTCTGTTGAATAAGCGACATCTGTCGCCTTGGGAATATATCCAAGCTCTTCTAATGTACTAAGCACTTTCTGAGCGCTCTCCTCTGGCGTTTCTTTGTCCGTCTCAATAACAATTTCCGGGTTCTCTGGTTCCTCGTAGGGGTCTGAAATGCCTGTAAAATTTTGGATTTCTCCCGCAAGTGCCTTTTTGTACATTCCTTTGACATCGCGTTCAATACATTCTTCGACAGTGCATTTTACATATACTTCCACAAAATTCTCGATTTCCTGCCGCAATTCATTACGTATGGCACGGTAAGGGGAAACAAAAGCCGCGACCACGGCCACGCCATTCCGAGAGAGCAGCTTGCTAACAAAACCAATGCGACGGATATTTGTGTTCCTATCTTCCTTACTAAAACCCAAGCCCTTGGATAGATTCTTGCGAACGATATCTCCATCCAACACTTCAACATTTATATCGCGGTTACGCATCTCCTGGGCAACAATCTCTGAAGCCGTTGTTTTGCCTGAACACGGTAATCCCGTAAACCAAATGGTAAAGCCTTTATTCATTTATATTTCCTTTCCGATGTGGGATATTATGGTCTCCCTCAATGTTATTCAATTAAAAATCGTGCCAATCGTATTGCGTGTTACGTGTTGCGTATTGCGTGAAACGTGAAAAGTGAATTACATCATCACGTTTTACGTTTTACGACGCGATATTACATCCTTTTGCAGGTATAATTTCTCTTCATTTATATCAAGTTATTCAATCACGCACCCTTCCATATCTTCAGGAACATCTACGCCCAACAGTTTCAACACTGTTGGCGCGACATCCATCAAATGTAAGTCCTCAATTGTGCGCCCTAATTTACGTCGCGATGATATCTGCTGAAGCCTCCCGCGTTTAGGAGGTGCAAGAATAAAGACGCCATGTTGAGCATGATTAGCATCATCGGGGCCTGTATCGTTTTCAAATGTATGGATGGTGTTCAAGCCGACGCTACCCACAGACCGCCAAAGTAAATCGCCAAAGTACACGATTAGGTCTGGTGGGATACCGTTGACCACAGGATAAATTTCCTGTGGTTTAAAGACTTTTGTGCCAATTGGACGACCATTTTCATCTCCCAATGCTGTTAGTTTTCGAGCCAATTCATCACGGACAGTTTCATACGCTTCCGGTTCAACAATGCCTTCGGGTTCTCGTCCTTTGACATTCAGCAAAATCCGCGCGTAATATCCGCCTTCGCCCCAAGCTTGAGTTCGTGTCCAGTCGATTTCGACATCTGATAATGAAACCATCTGCTGTGGATATTCTTTCAGATGAAGATATCCTTCCTGCATCAGCCATTCATTCACACAAATACCGCCATCCATTCGTTTGGCACCATGGTCGGAAACTATCATCACAGCGGTATTTTTATCCGCCAATTTTAGTATTTCGCCAATCTGTTCGTCGAGGTATTTGTAATAATTTTTAATCGCGCCCTCATATTGGGAGCCTGGTTCATATTTCCGATGCGTAGTGTCAAAAAATTTCCAGAATCCATGATGGATGCGGTCTGGCCCCATTTCCACCATCATGAGGAAATCCCACGCTGTATTCTTCATCAGATGCTTTGCAACGGTAAAACGCTTTTCGGTCATGTCGTAAATCTGCTGAAGCAACGATGATTTATCCTCTGTTCGGAATCCTTCAGCATCCAGCATGTAACCGTCCACGAGCTTTTCAATATCATATTTCAGGGATGGTGGATAGGTATATTGGCTGTCAGTTGAGGGCGTCAGGAAGGAAGTTATCATGTACCCGCGTAGAGGTTTAGGCGGATAGGTCTGCGGAACACCAATTACAATGGATGTTTTCTCAGACCGTGAGAGAATATCCCAGAGAGTATCCTCCTTCACCATCAGGGAATTGGCAATGGTCATATTGTCATACGAGTAATCGGCTCGATTACGAAAACCATAGAAACCTAACTTGCCAGGGTTTTTGCTTGTCACCATCGACATCCACGCCGGGCAAGTAATGGCGGGAATAGTGCTGCACAGTTCTCCATGGATACCACGTTCGATTAGATTACGGATATTTGGTAATTCCGATAAAAATTTGTCAAAAATCAGTTCAGGCGGCGCGCAATCCAATCCAATTATTATAACTTTTGATGCTTTCGAATTCATTGTTTTTGTCCCTCGTAATTGGGCAATTAGGTAACTTGGAAATTTGGAAATTTGATAATTTCCCTTTTACCCTTTTACCCCTTTACCCAATAAAACCCATTCTTCCAAAACCCTGGCAACTTCGGCACGGGTGAATTCCGCAGGAATCGCAGAACGCTCTTTAAGCATCTGACGGACTTTGGTACCACTTAAGAATAAGTGTTCTGTTTCGTCATGCGGACACGTTTTTTTAGATGCCATTTGTCCACATTTCTGGCAATAAAAAGCGTGTTCGAACTTCAGTGGGACGATTCCTATTTCATTCGGTTCAAATTCATCAAAGATAAGTTGTGCGTCATAGGTTCCATAATAACTGCCTACTCCGGCATGGTCTCTGCCAACGATAAAATGCGTGCAGCCGTAGTTTCTACGGGCAATCGCATGCAGAATAGCTTCGTTGGGGCCGGCGTATCTCATACTGGCAGGAAACACAGACATCACGGTTCGTTCCTTGGGATAGTATTCGGAAAGAATTGCTTGATAACACTTCAACCGGACATCGGTGGGAATATCATCTTTCTTGGTCTCGCCCACTAATGGGTGCAAAAGCAAACCATCGACGATTTCCAACGCGGCTTTCTGGATATATTCGTGAGCGCGATGGATGGGATTCCGCGTTTGAAAGGCAACGACACTTCTCCAACCTTTGTAGTAAAATAGCAAACGCGTTTCCTTTGGGTCTAACAAAAACTCCGCTGCATCGTCATGCTTGGGGCGATTCAACAATGCGATGTTGCCTGCTATCAACATATCGCCTCGCTGATAGAGTGCTGCAACACCCGGATGCGCGTCATCAGTGGTGAGATAAACCTGTCGTGCTTCTCTCTCCTTGTCATAATCGTACTTCTCTTCGAGATGCAGAACACCCAACAATTGGTCATCGGAATCGCACAATGCCACATCCTTATCGACTACAAAACGTGCTTCATCGTTTTTATCAACTGCCAATGTGATGGGAATTGTCCATGGCAAACCGTTCTCTAATCGTCTATTCTCCAATATACTCAGGTAATCGCTTTTACCTATGAAGCCTTCTAACGGGCTGAAGGCGCCTATAGCAATCATTTCAAGGTCGGAAATCTCCCGATTTGTTAAACATAGACGCGGCATTGCAGGAACACGCTCTAGTAGATATTCACGCACATGCCCTTCGCAGATACGATTAATCAATTCACCGCCATATGGTTCAATGAGACTTTTTTTCATTAGGAATATTTAATCCCTTCGTATGTAACCTACATTCCACACCTGTGCCATGCAAAATTTGATTTTTTATGTTGCGTGTTGCGTGTTACATTTTACGAATATTTTTTAATTCGCCCATGTCCGCGAGCAAAGCGAGCGGGCGAAGCGGTAGTTCACATTTCAAATTAATTCGTAATTCGTAATTCGTGATTCGTAATTCGTTCACCATCGCCTAACACCAGAGCGACAGGTTTGTCTTCAGAGGTATGAAAATTATCTTCCACTCGCGCGCCTTCTCCCAGAATACTATTAGCAATGACGCAATTCTTACCAATACTTGCTCGTGATAACAGAATACTATTTTGTATGCGCGTATTCTCTCCTACACATGCGGCACGTTCTAATGTGACGTAGGGTCCGATGATAGCATTACGTCCGATTCGGACATCTTCCCCAATGAAAACAGGTGGTATGATTTGAAACTCGCTGGAGTGTTCAATCAAGTGCGATTGCACGTGATTATCGGAATATTCTTCGGACAACAGCAACTGGTTTGCTTGCAACAAATCCTGATGGTCGTTGACATTCAGACGCCATGTGTCTAAAGTCGCATATCCGATTGTGTGTCCCCATTCAATTAAAAGCTGTATGGAATCCGTAAGATAGTATTCGCCTCGTGGACTTTTTGGTGTGTGGGAAATAGCTTCGAATATATGTGGAGTGAATACACACATCCCCGAAAAAACGAGGTTACTGGTTGGATTTTCAGGTTTCTCTATGATGCCAATGATTTTCTCCCCGTGAATTTCCACTACCCCATGTTTGCTTGGATTTTCAACACGCCTCAATGCCATAGTTGCTGTAGCATTATTTAATGCGTGGCGATTTATCAATTGGGAGTAATCATAAGCGGTGATATTATCTCCATAGACCATGAGAAAATCAGAGTTACCCACCTGTGATTTAACAATATCCACAGCATGAGCGGTGCCCAGCGCCTGCTCCTGTTCGACAAGATGCAGTTGGATATTGGGATAATTTTGCAAAAATGCGCTTAGTTGCTGTGTTGTATTCTTTGGCACGACAATAATAATCTCGTTAATGCCAGCCATAATCATCTTATCGAGATTGCGTTGTAACAATGTCCGTCCAACAATCGGCACTAGCGGCTTCGGCCGTGTGTGTGTCAAGGGTTGAAGTCGTTGACCATTTCCAGCAGCAAGAACTACACCTTTGAGTTTCATTGTTTAATTCCCCATCAAAATTTCCTAATTTCCGCCACAATTCGTTCCGCAGCTTTACCATCCCACAGTTTCGGCACTTTAGGACAGTTCGTAGTAACGCAATTTATTGCGTGTCCGTATCTGGAAAGGATTTTCATACTCTCCTTGACAATTTTTTCAGGATTCGTTCCCACAAGAATATTCGTACCCTCAGTTATTGTTACTGGTCGCTCAGTGTTCTCACGCAGTGTCAGACATGGAATTCCCAGAACTGTTGTTTCCTCCTGTAATCCGCCAGAATCGGTCAACACAAACGCGCAGTTCGATTCAAGGTTGAGAAAATCCAAATATCCTAAAGGTTCAGTGACTATTAAGTTCGTCAGTTGCTCAAATTCTTCTGGCAAACCAAACTCTGAAATCCGCGCGCGCGTACGTGGATGCATCGGAAAAACTATTGCAATCTGCTGTTGGATTTCATTCAAAGCGTGGATAATTCCCTTGAAAATTTCTTTGACATCTACATTGCTGGGTCTATGAAGGGTGAGCAAAGCGAACTTTCGTGGCATAATGCCAAGAGTGTCCATGATAGATGATTCTTGTGCTTTGTCTCTGAAAAATAGGAGGGTGTCTATCATTACATTGCCGACGAAATGAATTTTTTCGGTTGGTATGCCTTCACGTTCCAAATTCTGGTTAGCGGATTCTTCTGTGGTAAACAGCAGGTGAGAAAGAGCATCGGTAACGACCCGATTAATTTCTTCTGGCATGTTGCGGTCAAAACTACGCAATCCCGCCTCCACATGCGCTACGGGTATACATAATTTTGCCGCGACCAAACTGCAAGCTAAAGTGGAGTTGACGTCCCCGACAACGACAATTAGGTCAGGTTTTTCCTCGTTAAGCACACTTTCAAACTCAACCATCACCTTCGCAGTTTGGACCGCATGGCTTCCTGACCCTACACCAAGGTAAATGTTCGGTTGAGGCAGCGCCAAATCCTCAAAGAACACTTTCGACATCGCGTCGTCGTAGTGCTGTCCTGTGTGAAGCAATATATTCTCAATGTCCACATACTTGTCCATCTCTCGCACAATTGGCGCAATCTTCATGAAATTTGGTCTGGCACCCACAATGTTGATAATTTTCATATTTCTATTATTCCTGAACCTTCCACCGGAAAACAGATTTCAACGCCCAGTGGAAGGTTTCGCGGACGGTAATATTCCTCGGAAACTCGCTTTATTAATTCATCTGTCTTGTCTTTCTCAATCAGCACAGAAATACAACCACCCAATCCTGCCCCAGTTCTGCCCGCGCCTAAGACCCCCTCGACAGACAATGCAATGTCCGCAAGTTCATCCAACTCTTCGCAACTGACAGCATAATCTCCCGGCTGTTTGTACAACCGCGCTGCTTCCACACGCGGTTTATCATCGGAATGCAAGTCGTCAATCAAGCGGTCTAAATATTCATCAGTAATCTCCTCATGAATATTACATCTTTTGCCATCTATCATACACGTCACTCTATCGCCATTATGAGAAATACTGATAAGTTCGCCAAAGGCTTTCATTTTCCCGTTATTCAGAAATTCAGCTGCAACTTTACCACGCGCACACTCTGCCAGTCCAAACAAACATACACCTCTGACTCTATATCCACCCTTCGGTTCATCATGCGTACGAAACAGTTCCTCAAGTTTCTCAGATTCTTTTGGCAATTGCTCACGCAGTTGAGCTCGATTCATCCGTACAGGCAATGATTTCAGCATTTCATACAGTTGAGATTCATCAACGCCC
>SDBU01005035.1_pt1 | contig 15957 bp, 15 predicted proteins | sample 2277071 | NCBI WGS metagenome assembly SDBU01 (sample SAMN10397929, study PRJNA504765) | marine sediment metagenome | isolation source: marine sediment core GS08_GC12, 126 cmbsf | place: Arctic Ocean: Gakkel Ridge, Loki's castle | collected 2008
GCGCTTGTCCTTCCTGCTGGCAAGGAGCCCGGCAAGGTAGCGCACGGACTTCTTGTACACGGTCAGATCAGTGGAACCGTCAAGCTTCGGGGGCGTGGGGAGACAGAGGAAAATGGCGTCCGCGCCCTCTATTATGGCCTCAAGCCCGGAGGTGAAGAACAGGTACTTGCCCAGAGCGTCCCGAATGATGCTTGAGAGCCCGGGCTCGTTGACGTGCTTTTCGATCAGGTCGGCCCGCCCGGAGGAGAAATCAGCAACCTTCCCGGCATCGGTATCGAACCCGTGCACCTCGAAACCGAACTCCGAGCACACGGCCGCATGCACAAGCCCCACATACCCGGTTCCTATAACGATTATTTTCATATTGTCATCACCTTTATCAAGTGCTTATAATATAACAGCCATTGGCGATAGCACAAGTTATTATTGATAAGGATTAATCCCACAAATACTGATTGTTATGATAAAATGTATCTAATCATATTAACATGGAGGTTGGAAATATGGACCAGATAGCAAGAATGTTTGGGGTCACACGAAATAATAAGCTCGGCTTCACCCTTATAGAACTGCTGGTGGTCATAGCGATAATCGGTTTACTGGCGGGCGTTTCGATCCCCATCTTCCTGGGCCAGCGCACCAAGGCCATAATCTCTGAAGCCAGGTCCAACCTTACTTTACTCTTTACCCTTGAGGAACAGTATTACGCCGAACACGGCAGGTACGCGCCATGGCCTAACAAATCAAATCCATTAAGCGTTGGCAATGTTGTTTACAAGGGGACTCACGGCGTTAATGATAAAGGATGCGAGGACGATTTCCCCAGCTTCAAGCCAGGCCCAATAAATAAGATCTATTTTGATTACTGGTGCTTATCCGCCGGCAATGGGACTCTGTTCCAGGTAGCAGCCGTTGGCAAGGCATCAAAACCTTCAAAAGGCATAATAATAATTTTGAACTCACGAAACGAATGGGAAAAACTCTTCCCTTAGTCACGCAAATATATAGAGATCGGGATTCATATTGGCTATCATTGTTCTCCATGTTTATGTAGCAGATTTTAGAGTTTATCCAAAATGGCACTTGGAAAACACTTTCCAAAAAATGCGAACTATGGTTAAGATAACTTATAAACGATAGGCGATTGCTGGATATTTGATTAACAAGTGGTCAGAGAAGCATATGGCCTGAAGGACACTCCTTGAGTTACGCATGGGAATATCATCCAATACGATAAAGCTTTTAGCCCGGACCTTTAAAGACAGGAAGTTTTCGGGGTCATGTGTCACATTCGGGGTTATGGGGATTGAGGGCAAATACGACGATATAAAGGAGATACTCAAAAGATACGGTTACGACTTCAATGAGCTGGACCGTAAGGACATAATCATAAAAGATGTCTATCCATTCGGAAAATCAGTTGATCAAGGTGTTCTGTTCCGGATGTTGGGGTTTTCCGATGTCCATAGCATTGACTATTACGAGAACGAACACCCTACCTATAAGCTTGACCTTAACGAACCCTGCCCCGAGTATCTGCATAACAAATACGACCTTGTATATGACGGTGGGACCATGGAGCACTGTTTCAACACGAAAGAGGTTCTGTCAAATGCGGTAAGTCTCCTGAAACCTGGCGGAAGAGTAATCCACGAAAGCCCTGCTTCAGGTTTCATCAATCATGGTTTTTATCAATTCTCGACAAACCTTTTTCTTGATTTTTACGCATCAAACAATTTCAGGGACATGGAACTGATAATAAGGATTGGAGATTATTATCTTGACTATTATCGCTTCAAGAAGCTTGTCCACCTCAATGATTTCTTCGGAAACAAATCATTGATATTCTTTTCGGCCGTCAAGAACTCTGAGAGCAACGAGATTATTACACCCCAACAAGACTATTACATGAGTCTATTCGGGAAAGAAGGGATGCAGCATGACCTGCTCAACAAAGAAGGGAAACTGCTTTTCCGCCTGAAAACATTTATTAAGGACCTGCCCGGACCCATGTTCAACCTTTTTCAGTGGATCACAAAAATCCCATTAGTGATAAAATTACTCTTCTTCCTGCTCAGAAAAAGAGTTTAACAAAATAGCCCCTTATCACAAATGGAACAGAGCCTATATAAACAGTTGGAAGCAAAGTTCAACAGTCCCCTGGTAAAGGGAACTATCGGTTCATATTCATTAAAGATACTCTCCACCGCACTGAATTTCATTGCCGGTGTCCTGCTTGCACGGCTTCTTGGGGTTGAGGGCTTCGGCATATATACATATTCCATAACACTTGTCGTCTTTCTCGGTGTTTTCGCGTTACTTGGACAACCTACATTGCTCGTCCGCTACATTGCTGTCTACCATGCACGTCTAAGTTGGGAACTTGCCAGGGGCCTTTTAAGCCTAAGCAACCGTGTGGTCGCTTTCTCTTCTATTTCAATCGCCCTTATGGCAGCCTTTTTCGCAGGCATAATAAAGGGGTTTGGTTCAACTGATTTTTTTGTTTTCAGTTTAGCCCTTGTTTTGCTGCCCATAATATCTCTGTCAAATCATCGCCAGGCCGCCATGAAGGGTCTCAAGAAGGTTGTCACTGGCCAGCTACCTGAGACATTAGTCAAGCCGCTTCTTATATCAGCAAGCCTTACTGCAGCATACATAATGTTCAGCAAAGCGTTTTCTGTATATACGGCACTATATATCAACATTGCCTCATCATTCATTGCCTATATCGCAGGAGCAGCCCTTCTCAGACGCGTCACCCCGCATGAGTTGAGGAACGCCCCAAAAAGATACGATACTGACTTATGGATAAAAAGCTCAATGCCTTTTCTCTTAATAAGCGGCTTGCAGATCATTAACAGTTCTGCTGATATATTGATGCTCGGAATTCTCAGGGGAGCTGCTGAGACTGGGGTTTATGCAGTTGCCGTTCGAATTTCGAACTTAATACTCTTCTTTCTGGTCTCGGTAGGAATTACAGCATCGCCTATGATAGCAGGTTTATATGCAAAAAACGAAATCAACAAGCTGCAAAGACTCCTTACAAATAGCGCCAAACTGGTTTTTCTTATTACGATCCCAATAGCTGCACTTGCAATCGTATACAGTAATTTTATACTTGGGATGTTTGGAGAAGACTTTATTGTTGCGCGATCACCTTTGATAATACTGTGTGCCGGATTGGCCATTACCTCATTTTTCGGCATCAGCGGTCACCTGGCTTTAATGATAGGGATTGAGAAAGAGATCGCCACAATCATTGCATTATCATCAGTCCTGAATATTACGTTAAACCTGTTATTAATTCCAAAATACGGCGCTATTGGAGCTGCAATAGCAAATACAACAAGTTTTATGTTCTGGTACATTTGCGCAGCAATACTCGCCTACAGAAGGACCGGATTAATTCCAATTATCTTTTACAATAAGCTATAATAAAATAGCTTTGTTTTTACTCTGCTTGAGAGGTTTCAGATTGGGACACCTGAGAGAAAAATACACAAAGGATTATTTTCTCGGCGCGATAGACGAAGAAAATAAGCAGCCATGCAGTGTCGCTGGCTTTGAAAGCTTCAAAAGAGGAAAACTCGACAAAAGATATAAGCGTTATCTCGGATTCCTGCAATTAAAGGGCAAGACAGTCCTGGACATAGGCTTTGGAAGAGGCGAGATAATCCAATATTGTGCATCAAACGGAGCCAAAAAAGTTGTTGGCATTGACTTTAGCGAAAACGCCTGCCAGATCGCATCAGAAATAACCAAAGATCTTCAAAACGTTGAACTTTATGTGCTTGAGGCCAAGGACATGTCCTTTGAGAATGAATTTGATATTATTTTTCTGTTGGACGTGATCGAACATATCCCTGACTTTGAAATGGAAACTGTTTACAGAAAAATACATAGCGCCCTAAGAATGGATGGCCTTGTTCTCATCCAGACACCCCTTTTCAGATCCACGGAAGAACATGACCATTCGGACATGATAGAGGCGACGAAAGGGATGCACTGCAACAAACAAACAAGAAGCACTTTGTCTGACAGCATGACAAAGAATAATTTCCGCAAGTATTCCATAAACGTATGGTCAAAATCGGACAGTTTTCATCTGCCGTATTTCATTCTCGCAACAAAACTCACCTTAATTAATATTCTTCTGGAACTGCTGAACATAACTATAAAATGGTCGAACAGGGCGCTTCATCCGTTAAGAACTCTCAAGAACGCATACAAAAAACTCTTAGCTCAAGATTACCACGATGACAAAGAATAAAAACCGGTTACATACAAAGCTCACTTATGATTGGACAGTGTTTTTCGCTAACGCCTGTAAATAATGCGCTCTGGTATGCATTCCGGAGGCAATACGATATAATAATGATATGGACAAAGACAATAATTCTGAAAAACTGAACTACGATCCTGAAAAACACACGGCCGCCGCCGCCATGCTTTTCAGGAAACTGGACAAGAGCCCTGGGCACCAGCACTAAACATGAAAACAGGAGACCTCAGCAACAACGGAACTATAGAGCACTGCGCCCCTGCGGGCAAGAGGGACTACGTTTCCGCTCAGCATATTGAGCGCTACAGGTTTGCCATATCCAGACTCAAACCCGGAATGAAAGTCTTGGATGTAGCATCAGGCAACGGTTACGGGACGACTCTACTGATGAAATACGGTTGCGATGTGGTGGGCGCGGAATATGACATGGACACCCTTAAGGGTGCGCGCCAGCTCTGGGGGCACGACGGCTTTGTCCATGCTGACGCCCTAGACCTTCCCTTCAAAAGCGGGACCTTCGACGCCGTAGTCAGCTTTGAGACCATTGAACACGTACATGACGGCAGAAAGTTTCTGTCCGAGATGCGAAGGGTACTTAGCCCCGGGGGAACATTTATCTGCTCTACCCCCAACATAGCTTATACCGCCCACCCACACTACCATATTAAAGAATATAAACCAGAAGAGTTTTATGAGCTTGTAGGGAAACAGTTTATTATCATTAAGCGATTCGGCCAGTACATTAACCTTATTGACAGAATAAACGATCTATACTTATGGCATGTGCGCAGTAAGATTATCAAGTTTCTTGATATAATCAGGGTTAAGAAATTACTGAAGAGCATGATATTCAGGAAGGCAGCAGAAGCACCCCACTCATTTGACGGAGATGGTTGGGCAGAAAAGGTTCTCAATGAAACCTCGAATATGGATTATAGCGTTCTCCCATTCAATGACACAGGGATGCTACGTATTATGATTATAGTCGCACGTAAAGGCTAACGCTCATGCAAAATAAGATAAATGATCTTGTGCTAACTCCAATGGCAATAGGATTTGTTAAAATGAACAACTTGACAGCGATAGGCTTCTTCACTTAATGCTCGTTGCAAGCAGAAAAGAGCCCTAATGAAGATAGCTGTTTATAAGAGCCCCAAAAACCCAATAAGTATAAATCGGTATATCGAGAACGTTACTCGTGAGCTCAATTCAATGGACGTAAAGACCATGATTTTCTCTGACGATGCACGCATGCCTGGCCATGCAGACCTTTACTGGGACCCAAGAGCCGCGGGAGGCGATCCCCCATTGAATAGCATGGTCTTGTCAGACAAGCCATATGTAGTAACTCTCCATGGGGCTGCTCCATTTTCACTCCCTGCAAGAGAATACTTCTCTACTTACAAAATGGCGCTTGCCTCAAAGATGAGGAACACGATAAAATACTACAAATGGAAGACACTAAAACGAAGGCCTGAAGCTATCATCACGGTGTCAGAGTATGCCAAAAAAGAAATATGCAAACATCTCCCATTGAAGAATGACATTGTTTTTCCTATATACCACGGGGTTGACCAAAATATTTTCAACACATCAGGCAAAAGCGGGGCAGGCCGTCCTCATCTGCTACACATTTCACAGTGCCAGCCAAAAAAGAACCTCAAGCGTATCGTTGAGGCATACAAGTCCCTTGATGTCACTGATAAACCGGCTCTGGTAGCCATTGTGCCCGGTTGCGTTGACATAATCGAGGCAGAGGGTCTAACAATGTCAAACACGCCCGTAAACCATAAGAAACTTGTTGAATACTACCAGGGGGCCATCGGCTTCATTTTCCCGTCCCTGCATGAGACCTTCGGCATGCCTATCCTGGAAGCAATGGCAAGCGGCTGTCCGGTAATAACATCCAATTTATCAGCATGCTCGGAAATCGCAGGGGACGCTGCTCTGTTGGTTGACCCACGCTCAACGGACGAGATATCGTCCGCTTTACAGAAGTTGATCTTGGAGGCGGACCTCAGGGAATCACTCTCCAACAAAGGCATCAGGCGGGCGAAAATGTTTACCTGGGAAAAGAGCGCGCGCAAGCACCTAGACGTTTTCCAGAAGGCACTGGAGGGAGTATAGATGCGATGCAATCCAACCATAATTACCGGCATGCACCGATCAGGAACAACACTATTATGCAAGTTGCTAGAAAAGTCAGGGCTGTTCATGGGGAATCAGAAAGATGGGAATAATGAATCCCTGTTTTTTCTCCATCTCGAAGAATGGATACTGAAAAATGCCAGAGCCAGATGGGACGCCCCCCATAACTACAGTTTAATGGATATGGCTACCAAAGAGAAAATTGCTGCATCCATAAGTAAAAAGCTTTCTGGCCCGAGCAGGGAAGAGTTTCTCGGTCCTGAGCTTGCAAAAAAATACAAGGATTTAAGAGAGCTTGATATCCCCTGGGGCTGGAAGCAGCCCAGGGCCACCATAACAGCTGATATCTGGCACAAGATATTCCCTGACGCCAAAGTGCTCCACATTATGAGAAATCCTGTTGACGTGGCCCAGAGTCTAAAGAAGCGGCAAGAGACGGTCTACAAAAGAAGATACAGAAGAGCCGCAAAAAGAATATTGACCCTCGGCCTTACTTCAAAGACCTACTCGTCCAGCAAACTTCTGGACATCAACAACGGGGTAAGCTTATGGGAAGATTACATGAAAAGGGCATTACTCCTTGATAGCATATTCCGTTCCAATGTAATGCATGTAAGATACGAGGACTTGCTTGAAAACCCTGAGAAAATGTTCAGTGATATCTTTTCATTCGCAGAGCTCACTACCAAAGGTAATCTATCAGACATAATTGGACAAATTGATCAGTCACGCAAATATGCTTTTATGGAAAACAGAGAACTCAAAGAAGTCTATAATAGAATAGTTAACCGAGAAATGGTCAGACGATTTAAATATGACAAAATATAGCCTTTTTATTAACACAGGGGGCACACGCAGCTTGCCAGGTGTCATATAGAGATGCAACAATCAAGAACAGACCCTCTTGAAGCCATGTTCAGCGTTTCCTTATTGGCCAGGAAGCTGTTGATGGTGCTTATAGTCCTGTTTCCGTTTCAGAATCTCCCTAAAACGTTGTTTGCTGAGCCCGGCATATCAAATCCTGTTTTAAATTATGTGTCCTATTTAGACGAGATATCCACGATAGTTTTCATAATATTATTATTAAGCTTCATCGCGGTCAAACACAAACATTACAGCTTCAACCTAAGGTCTTTGCCTTTTTCTAAATACATCCTCATGTTCATATGTGTCATGCTTGCGTCCTATGTGATCAACATCGGCAATATAAGTTTCATGCAGGGCATTCTCGGCATCCATGAACACATAAAGAACCTCATTATCATATTTGCAATCTCCGGGCTGTTATGGTCTGAAAAAGAACTCGAATCGCTTGTTTCGATAGTTATTAAATTGAGCATATTCCTCGCCATTATAGGCGTTTTCGGCGAAGCGCTTGCCTTTATGGGCATTAACTTTGAAACCATTCCACTGGTGAGAGAAGAAAAACGCCTGGGCCTGTACAGGATAACTTCTCTGGTTGGATATACCGGCAGCAATTACCTTGGAATGTATTGCATACTGGGACTTTCATTTCTATTCATCGACAAAAAGTCAATTGAGAAAAACAAGATTTATATTTTTCTGGTCTTTCTGGCGATAATCCTGACTCTCTCCAGGCAGGCATATGGAGCGCTGATCGTAGTCCTTTTCACACTTGACTATAAAAAGAGAATCCTTGTCCTCTTCTTAAGCACCCTGCTTTTTATTGCCATTCTAGTAACATTGTTTATCCAAATGCCTGTGCTGAATTTCAATAATTATTACCGCCTGTTTGCATATAAGGAATCGGTTGCAGTTTTGCTTGACCATCCTCTTTTCGGGACGGGCCCAGGCACATTTGGAAGCACTACATCAGTCATTTATGCTTCTCCATATTTCAACAACTGGCCTGTTTTCTTTCAATATTCGGTCAAGAAAATGGGCAGCCTAGATTCCCAGTGGCCGACGATATTAGCCGAGACAGGGTTGCTGGGTTTCACGGCATATTTGCTCTTCTGGGTGATTTTATACAAACACCTGAAAAAGTGCCAACGATGGTTCCACAATAACGGTAGTCCGTTCCTGTCCAACACAGGCAAAACCCTGAGCTCCTACACGCTCGGCCTGATGGTTATGTGTTTTGCAACGGGACTGAACAAGCCTTTTGTTATATACACGTTTATGGGCGCCTGCGGCATTTACTTCTCCATATACAATCAGCATCTGTCGCGGGCCAAGCCATATCAAGGCGTTCCGCCTGACATGGCTGCCGGCAAACGCCATAGAAGGCTTCCCTTGACGGCCAAGCCTCCTGCCGCCCTCCCAGCCCCTGGTGCTCAGAGATGAATATTTGCTGCGTATCAGTAACATATGGCAACCGTGCGCACCTTGTTGAACAGGTCGTTGATTCCGCTATCAAACAGGGCATCATTCGCTTTATCATCGTGGATAATGGGTCAGCCCCCCAAAGCAGGGAAAAGCTTAATATGATCAAGAGGAAACACGGCGAAATGATCCACATTGTCAGTCTCGCGGAAAACACTGGTTCTGCAAAAGGATTCAAGACCGGTATCGAGGAAGCTCTAAAGACTGATAATTGCAACTTCATCCACCTTCTGGATGATGACAATAAACCTGAAAGCAATGCGATTGCAATACTGGCTGAAAGGTGGCGAATGTCCACCATGCATGACAAGGATTCCATGCTTGCGCTATGCTCTTTTCGAAAAGACAGGGATGTGTTCGTGCGTCTCGCTGAAGGCGAAGATATTGACAGTTGCATAATGATTAATAACAGTGTACTGGGATTCCATATTGCCAACCTCCACCACAAGATACTAAAAAGGCTAAGCATGCCATCAGGGGAAAAAGTGCTTAGGGATGTTTTCCTGAAATACGCCCCCTACGGCGGGCTTTTCTTCAACAAGGCCCTCATCCATTCCATTGGACTGCCCAATGAAAACTATTATCTATATCAAGACGACTTTGAGTTCACCCTTCGCATCACTAAGAACGGTGGCAAGATCCAGCTTGTCACTGACAGCCGAATAGAAGATATTGATACAGCATGGCACGAGGTGGGCAAAAAGAAATTTCTAGACATATCATATATTAATGACGGCGATGACATGAGAGTCTATTACAGCGTCAGGAACAAGATACATCTATATCATTCCTTACTCATGGACAACAGATTCCTATGGTCTGTTAACATGGCTCTATGCCTCTCTGTACTCTGGTTATCTGCTGTTATTTATGGGAAAAAAGAAAGATATCAACTGATTCGCACGGCAATAGATGATGGGATCTCAGGCAGACTGGGCAAGTTGGACAAGCCTGTGGTATAAACATCCATGGCCCATTTTTAACCAGGTCATTGCTCATGAAACGAGCCTTTATTGAATAGATAGATAAACAGACTTTCTATAAAGCCATGGGTGTCCTGCCGGACCAAGGGAGTGGGATAGAGCAGCATATTTCCAATACATCGTCTATAATTTAAGTGTATAATTGAGCCATTAAACATGTAGATAAGGATTACTGTTCGCAAGCACATTGCAACATAATGATACATGCATATGAGACGACACAATCAAGATGAAATATAAAAATACAGACATCATAACTTGTACACTTTCACATCAACCTCATAAGAATTCGTTAATGATGTTGAGACGGGAAATCCGGTGAACAGCAATAATGCACCCCTGATATTTGTTGTTGGCAATAGCAGGAGCGGCACACACCTCATGTCCCTGATCATTGGCAACAGCAGCGATGTATATTACATAAATCACGAGATCCATTTCTTTGAAGAGATCTGGTCCCCGTCGGAAAAAGCGCGTCAAATTGATAAGGAGCAGGCCATCAGCCTAACAACCCGCCTTTTAACAACCTTCCATGAAGGCTACTTCGTCAACAAAACCTTGGACAAGTATCACAAAGAAGCTGCATCTATGGTCGAGCATATCAACGACACGAATTTAACTGCAATAAAAACATATGAGAGCTTCCTTTATTACGTAACAGCAATCAATCACAAGAAAATGCCCTGTGAACACACGCCCAGAAATCTTTTCTACGCTTCTGAAATAATTGAACTACTCCCGAACGCAAAAATAATTAATATGATCAGAGACCCCAGAGACGTAGTATTATCCCAGAAATACAAATGGAAGATACGTTTTCTCGGCGCAAAGAATATACCACTTCGTGAAGCTCTCCGAGCCTATATAAATTACCATCCAATCACTATCAGCAAACTCTGGAACTCCTCTATCAAAGCAGCCATGAGATTAGAAGACCATCCTAATTTCTTATCCATCAGATTCGAGGATGTAATCGAATCTCCTGAAAAAACCGTTTCGGATGTTTGTGATTTCCTGAACATACCATTCAGCCGTCAACTTCTGGAGGTCCCATTGGCTGCACCATCGAGAGAGCCCAGCGCGCATGATAAAAAGGGGATCAGAAAAAAATCCAACTCTTGGCGGTCAGGTGAGATAAGCGACACCGAGGTGTTCATATGTCAGAAGATAACCTCAGCTTACATGGATAGGTACGGATACACCTTTGCGCCCATAAAACCGAATATTTTCTCCCTTGTCATTTTCGCTTTTACATTCCCAGTCAAATTGTTCATTTCCCTGATGGCAAACCTTGGAAGGACAAAAAATCTGGCCCTCACAATTAAAAGACGTTTGTTCTGATATTTCCATTATCTCATGCCACACATAGCTCTTTGTACTTGCTTGCTCCGATCTCTGAATATGTCTCATGTGAACATATGGTAAACCAACTTTTTTGATTAAAGTGTAATATAATGATATATGGAGGCTCTAGTTTAATTCTATTGGAAAACTGATCACCCAGGAAAGCGGGCATCATGCATCCGATGGGATAACGACACGCTAGATATATATTAAATATTATGAGAGTTCTTTTTGCAAATAACTTCCATTATATCCGTGGCGGGGCCGAGAGGGTATTTTTTTACGAGATGGATCTTCTAGCATCAAAGGGCGACGAAGTGGCCCCATTTTGCAGCCATTTCGAAAAGAACCTCCCTACGGAATATTCTGGGTTCTTCGCTCCGCAAATCAATTACGAAAACGTTTCCTTGAGCAAGAAGGTTTCGGCCTCGTTTAAACTGATATACTCCAACAAGGCCATGCGCAGTTTTGTTGACTTATTATCCTCGTTCCAGCCTGACCTAATACATGCACACAATATTTATGGCAGGCTCACCACTTCAATCATTGATGCCGCAAAGAACAAAGCAATACCATTTGTCATGACCCTCCATGATTACAAGCTGATATGCCCATCCTATGGCATGCTCAACAAGGGGAAAATATGCGAGAAATGCCTGAATGGTTTTTTCCTGTATTGTTCGCTGACGAGGTGCCATAAGGACATGCTGAGCGCCTCGCTGGTGTATACGGCAGAGACGTATTTCAACAAAGCATTCAGGAAACACGACACCGTCAACTACTTCATATGCCCAAGCAGGTTCCTTCTCAAAAAACATTCTGAAGCAGGCTGGCCTGAAGAGAAGCTGGTATACATTCCCAATTTCGTCAGGGCCAGCGAGTTTGAGCCAGAGTATTCCCACGGTGAATACATCCTCTTCGTAGGGAGGCTGTCAAAGGAAAAAGGCGTGCTTACACTGCTTGACGCTATCCAGGGCCTTGATGTAATTCTAAAGATTGTCGGGGACGGCCCAATGAGGGCAAAATATGAAAAGCACGCATTTGACAACAATATCTCGAATGTTGTGTTTGAGGGCTACAAAAGCGGTGAAGAACTGAAAAATATCTTCAGGAACGCCGCATTTCTTGTCATGCCGTCTGAATGGTACGAGAACGCGCCCATGACCGTCCTTGAGGCATATGCTTACGGAAAACCGATTATTGGTGCTAATATAGGCGGTATCCCTGAAATGGTAGAAGAGGGAAAGACCGGGTTGCTTTTTCAGCCATGTGACACAGAGGGCTTGAGGAAGCAGATAACCAGACTTCTCTCGTCCCCCTCGGATATCGTGAAGATGGGGCGAAGTGCCAGGGCAAGAGTTGAAAAAGATCACAATGCATCTGTACACTATGATAATCTGATGAGAGTTTACGAGGCTGCTCTGAAATGACCTGTAAAGTCCTGACGACATATCATTAGAGGGTCCTATGCCTGAAGTGACCAAGATATCCCCACCCAAGCCCAACAACCTCTTCCTTTTCTGGTCAGGTCTAATGTTCCTTCTGCTCAGCAAGATCAAGAACCTGATAGGAGGATACCGGTCCCCGAGGGCATTCAGTATCAATGAGATTGATCGAGGCATAGAATACGACTTTAATGTCGTAAATGGCTGGCTCAGGCTTTTAGGGGAATACACTGGGGACAAAGAGGGCTTCAAAAAGAAAAGAGTTCTGGAACTAGGCCCCGGAGCAGATCTGGGAGTAGCCATATTAATCCTTCTTGAGGGTGCTGAAAAATACAATTCGTTGGATCGGAACGAGCTTATCAAATTCGTCCCTGAACATTTCTACGAGACATTGTTCAGCCAGATCAAGAGCAAGTTCAATACTGATGCCAGCGAATTGGAGGCACTGAGAGCCCAATTGCGCTTGACACTTCAGGGCAACAATGACAGGATAAATTACATCTGCCGTGATGATTTTGACAGCATGGTCTTTGATGAGGAGCGCATTGACATTGTCGTCAGCCAGGCGGCATTCGAGCATTTTGACGACATGGGCAGGACCTTTTCCCAGTTGAGCAAGGTTGTAACAAAGGGATGCGTGCTGATCTCAATTGTAGACCTTAAAACCCACTCAAGGTGGATAAGAGACGTTGATCCCCTGAATATATACAGATACGATAATTTTATTTATAAACTGCTTAGATGCCCTGGCATCCCGAACAGGCTGAGGCCCTTTCAGTACAAGGCCCTGCTTGAGAAACACGGATGGACTAAGGTTAAAGCGCTTCCCCTTGTCACACTGGACAAGTCATACGTTGAACAGGCAAACAAACATCTTAACGAAAAGTTCCGTGACCCGGCCAATCAGATGGACTACCTGAGCATCGCGCTAATGGCAACAAAGCTATAGGCATGCAATAAGATGAAGATCGCATACATTGCACTTAAAGGAATGCCGCTTGGGGGTGGTATTGAAAAATACACTGAAGAGCTAGGATCGAGACTTGTGGAAAAGGGTCATGAAATTATTGTCTACACAATGAGGCATTATGGGGCTATGGACGGCCAGTACAAGGGAATGCGGATAAGGACCGTTCCAACTATAAAAAGCAAAGGCCTTGAGAAGCTCGTCGCTTCGTTTATCTCATCCCTTTATCTCATTCTGGAGAAGGATGTTGACATAGTTCACATGCATGCCTTCGGGCCTGCCATGTTCGGATTCATCCCTCGTCTGATGCGCAGGAAAGTCGTAACCCAGGGGCACGGGCTTGAGTGGAAGCGGTCAAAATGGGGGTTTGCGAGCAGATTGTTCTTAAAACTTGCCGAATGGCCTTCAGTAGTGTTCCCAAATGCCCTGACAGCCGTATCAAAGGTCCAGGTGAACTACCTGCTCGAAAAATATGGGGCGAGTTGCACATATATCCCCACCGGAGTTAATCCGCCAAACGTTGAGGCTCCTGAACTAATAAAGGAATACGGGCTCAGAGGCAATGATTACATACTCTTTGCCGCCAGACTGGTCCAGGAAAAAGGCGCCCATTATCTCATAAGCGCTTATAACAATGTCAAGACAGACATGAAGCTGGTTATTGCCGGGGACGCTGAATACGAAGAGCAATACAAAAATGACCTTGTAAGGCTGGCCCAGGGAAATGAGAACATTATCTTTACAGGATTCGTAACCGGCAAGAGGCTTCACGAGCTGTTCTCGAACTGCTACCTCTTCGTGCTGCCATCTGAGATCGAGGGGCTCCCAATAGCGCTCCTTGAGGCCATGAGCTATAGCAATTGCACACTTGTAAGCGACATCCCGGAAAATCTGGAAGCGCAAAATGGCTTAGGATATAACTTTAAGAACATGGACAGCGACGACCTGGCACAGAAACTCCAATATCTTGCAGAAAACCCCGAAGCCGTGGGTTCGGTCAAGGAAAAAGCGCAGTCCCACGTCCTTGAGAACTACTCGTGGGATGACATCTCGGATAAATTCGAGTCTTTTTACAGATCGCTCCTTGAGAAATAATGTTGGCCGGCTATCAAGACTGTTGCAGACTTGTCACAGAATGGGGAATAATATTACAAGGAGACGTATTATAGATGCCTGACATCCTTTTCGCCTCGATAGTGGTCACTTACAGGTGTAACGCCAGGTGCTACATGTGCAACACCTGGGAACCCCCTCCAAAAAGGACGAAGAACTTCCAATTTCGGTCTACGAAAAGCTGCCTTATATGAAAACGGTAAATATCACCGGTGGAGAGCCGTTTATGAGGGAGGACCTGGAAGACATATTCTCTGTTGTAAAGAAGAAGACCGGCCGCCTGGTAATAAGCTCCAACGGTTTCTTTACCGACAGGATACTGAAGCTGTTCAAGAAGCACCCCGACCTTGGCATACGCATAAGTATCAAGGGGCTTGCAAAAGCGAACGACGAACTAAGGGGCATAAAGGACGGCTTTGACCATGGGCTAAGGTCGCTTCTTGAACTTCACCGGATGGGCATAAAGGACATTGGCTTCGGCATAACCGTATAGGACAGGAACGTCGGAGACCTGATGGAACTATACGACCTGGCCAAACTGATGGGTTTTGAGTTTGCGACGGCAGCCATCCATAACGCTTATTACTTCCACAAGTTCGACAACAGGTTCGAAGACCCCGAGGCAGCCATCGAAGGGTTCAGAAAACTCACCAAAGCGCTCCTGCGATCAAACAAGGTCAAAGACTGGTTCAGGGCCTATTTCAATTACGGCCTGATGAATTACATTAAAGGGAACTCGCGGCTCATGTCATGTGAGATGGGGCACGATTCATTCTTCCTCGACCCCTACGGCGAGATACTCCCATGCAATGTCATGGAAGAGAGTTTCGGGAACCTGAGGGATAACGGGTTTAAGGAGATATGGGAAGGCAGGAGGGCAGAGGAGATAAGGCAGATGGTCAATGACTGCCCGAAGAACTGCTGGATGATAGGCTCTGTTAGCCAGCAGATGGAAAAAAACATCCTGAAACCTTCCCTCTTGATACTCAAGCACAAATTCCTGAATAAAGATATATGCATTTAAGGTTATAATTTGCTCTTGACAACCGCTATTAATGCGCTTGATAGCCGAAAATTCAACATCTTGAGCTATATTCTGCTACAAATCCGCTACAGTGCCAGGCATGGGATATCTCCACAATCATTTAATTTTCTCATCAGGGGCATCATCAGGCATCTGCTCAATCTGAGAACACTTTTGCCATTTGCCATTACAGTCTATAGTGTAAAGCCTCCAGTTGTTAATGAACCTCCCTGCGGCAGGGGGTCACAGACCCCCCGGGTACACGTACACAAGACCGCAGGGCATCTTTGAAAAGGCTCGGTTAA
>SDBU01005036.1_pt1 | contig 15955 bp, 13 predicted proteins | sample 2277071 | NCBI WGS metagenome assembly SDBU01 (sample SAMN10397929, study PRJNA504765) | marine sediment metagenome | isolation source: marine sediment core GS08_GC12, 126 cmbsf | place: Arctic Ocean: Gakkel Ridge, Loki's castle | collected 2008
TTTTATTGCCTCCCAACGCATCACTCCGCTCGAATATCAAAATCAGTTCGGGGATGGCACCCCTCACCTGCTCATCGATGTCCGTACACCGGAGGAATTCGCCTCCGGTCATATCCAAAACGCTGTCAATATCTCGGTTGAGACTCTACAAACCCGACTGGATGAAGTGCCAAGGGACATTCCTGTCGTGGTCTACTGCCGCAGCGGCAACCGCAGCGCCTCCGCAGCGCAGATCCTGACTGAGAACGGCTATCAACCAGTTTACGATCTTGGTGGAATTCAAGATTGGGTGGCTCAGAGCCTACCGCTTCAATAACGAAGATCTAATTCCTACTCCTCAAAGCGTAAAGCTGGTCTCTCATTCGGAGGCCAGCTTTTCAGTTTCACACGAGGGCTTGCGCCTGGATAACAGCTTCGCTTACGAAACGTATACATAGCTCCAGGAGATAATCTGGAGGAGAAGGAACGCGACCATCGCAAACACAGAAGGTGCCGGATTGTGCTGTTTGGTAAAGCTGACAAACCCCCAGACACTCAAGGGAACGACGATGAAGCTGCATAGCTTAACCAGCGGCGGATATTGGGAGTGCCAGTAAACCCAAGTATATGCACCCAGCATCGTCAAGAGGTACAAGAATCGCAGTTGGGGAACAGAAAGTTTTGTCACTAGCGTGAATTTTCCAACCGCGCGATCCGCCTGTCTGTCCGCCCAATGCGTTGCTAGAAGATTCACAAAAGCAAACAACGCGAACGGAACGGCCGCAGCCATGATAAAGGTGTCTACCCGATGATGGATCACGGCATACCCGTAAATCGGCAACAACCATGCACCGAGCAACGCGTTATCGATCTCCCCCCACCCTCGCCAGGCGAGCTTCAGGGGTTTGAGCGAATAGCCCCAACCAAAGAAGGCCGCCAATCCGAGTATGTAAAGCGATTGTCTGGATAGGTCCCCAGAGATAAAACCTAAGACTGCTATCGTGAAACCCAGGATCACTGGCGGGATCGCTCCCCTGAAGGCGAGATTTTTATCGAGACCCGAATCCTGGAGCGCACCACTCCCACCTGAGTAAAGCGTCCTCACGGTCAACTTATCCGTTTCGTAATCTGCATACTCATTCACGAAATGAATGGAGACAGGAATCAGGATCGCAGACCCCAGTCCAATCAGGTATGAAAGGGAGGACCATGGTGATCCACGTACCAGAGCCATCAGGATTCCCCACGAGAAAACCAGGGCGATAAGCAGAATTTGCTCAGGGCGAGCCATACGAAAGAACAATTTTAAATAACGCATCATAGATTTCAACCAATCACGATTTCCTCATAGACGGCTATACGAAAACGAAGGCCGGAACGTCTCAGATCGTCTTCCCCATTCCAAATCCAATTCGTCCATTCCTAAATCAACACATAACTTGTTGTCATTAGCAGCAGCCATTTCAACGGAGGGTACTTGAGATCGTTCGGGTTGCGTCTCGTTAGGGGTGCTGTATATTCCTAGGTCGATATGACAAGGATCTCGAATTACAAATCAATCCAGGTCACATCAAGGGTCTGCAATTCGACAATCGCGATCGTGCTGCGTCCATTCATGCCCATCAACTCACCCGGGTTAAGCAGGAGACACGAACCCTCCAAGCCTTCATAAGCAGCATGATCGTGACCGAAGCAGACAAGATCGTAGGAGCCAGAGCGAGCCAAATCGCGTGCGATCTCGGGATAATGATTTACACCGATCCTCACACCATCGATTTCCATCCGCGCAACCTCACCATGAAGTTGAATATTGGGATAAGCCGCCGCCACCCGAGAGATCCGCCAAGGGTCTCCGTCGTTATTGCCCCACACGATGTGAATAGGCATCTCGCTAAGCCCTTCACCAAGACGCTTGACTACAAATGGTGCACAAAGATCGCCGCAGTGTAGAACCGCGTCCGTTGCGCACAGGTGCTGCATCGCTGCCTCAAGTTTCCAGATATTGTCGTGTGAGTCGCTCAGGACACCAATCTTCATAATCACTCCACTATTCAGATGATTAGTTTTACCATATCGCTGTTGGCGTCTTCGACCAAGCATTAACAAGTGCAGGGGCGCATAAGCTGCGCCCCTGCGAAATCACAAACCTATACCCGCGTCAATACTATTTCCCTAGACGTTCCTTGAAGGCTGCGGTGAGCGCAGGGACAACATCAAACAGGTCACCGACAACGCCAAAACGCGCCAGCTTGAAGATTGGCGCTTCAGGGTCCTTATTGATGGCAACGATCGTTTTGGATGTGCGCATCCCAGCAAGATGTTGAATGGCGCCGGAGATCCCATTGGCGATGTACAGATCGGGAGAAACGACCTTCCCGGTTTGCCCAACTTGATTGGCATAAGGAATATAGCCCGCATCAACCGCCGCACGGCTCGCCCCCATAGCTGCGTTGAGAACGCTGGCCAGGTCACTTACAAGCCCGAAACCCTGTTGAGCACGCCAGATTTCCTGTTCCTTTTCGTCAGTAATTTCGTCTGGAGGTGTCAGGCTGGGATTGTTCGAAACCCCTCGCCCCCCGGAGACGATGACTGCCGCATCCGTCAGACTCACTCCCCCCTCCGCATCTTTATAGCCAAGAACCTCGGTGAGAACATCGCCAACCTCGAACTCGAGGCTTGTGACCTCCCCGCTGCGGCTTGCATCCGGCTCTGGTTTTGGGAAGGCACGGCTCCGCACTGTGAAAATCTGCGGTTTGCGTTCTTTGATAACCACTTTGGAGAGCAGTTTCCCAGCGTAAATCGGTCGAGTTGCGAGCACCAATCCACTCTCGACTTCGATCTCGATCACATCTGGCGCGATGCCTGTCTCGAGGTCCACAGCGACCATTGCTGCGAGTTCACGTGTCCGTCCCGAGGTAGGTAGAAGTAGCACATCGGCCTCAGCAGCTACTTTCGAGAGCACATCTGCGTAGGGTTCAGGCTGGAAATCGGCCAGCGCGGGGTTCTCTGCAACAACTGCGTCGTCTGCGCCATACTCGATCGCCTGTTTTGCGAGCGGTTGAACATCCTGTCCAACGAGGACAGCCGTGACTCCCGTCCCAAGGGATTCGGCGATTTTTCGAGCTGCCCCAATCGCTTCCCAGGAAGCAGGTAAAGCCTGGCCCTTGAAGTGATCTACGTAAACGAGAACTTTATTAGTCATCAGACCACCTTCTCTTCTAGTAGGCGATCAACTAACTTCGCAGCGATCTCCTCAGGGGTATCCCCCTCTATGAACTCACATTCAGTATCGACTTTCGGTATAGCGTAAACATCAGGCCAGGTAAGCGCCGACTCCAGGTCTCCTTCGAGACCTAACTCTGCAGCGGACCAGATCGGAATCTCCGCTTTTGATGCTTTGCGAATCCCCATGAAGGATGGATATCGGGGTTCGTTGATCTCCTTAACGACGGAGATTACGGCGGGGAACGAAGCCGCTACCTGCTGCCGGCTTTCATCCAACATCCGCTCGACTTCTAGCCGTTTGCTTTCGGGATCCAGGGAATTAATCACCGCAACGAGCGATAACGCCGGCCAGCCCAATCGACGTGCGACCTGAGAACCTGTTATGCCCGAATCGGTATCTACCGAGGATCTGCCGAAGAAGACGAGGTCAACCTCGCCGACTTTCTCAATTGCTGCTGTAAGGACTTTGGAAACCTGCAGCGAATCGAGGCCGGAAAATGAAGGATCACTCACGAGGATTGCATGCTCACATCCCATTGCAAGCGATAGCTTAAGAGCTTCCTTGGCATCTTCAGGGCCAAGGCTGATAGCCGTAACTTCACCACCATGCGCCTCCTTCAAGCGCAGAGCCTCTTCGACGGCAAATTCATCCCAGGGGTTTAACACCAAGGGCGCATCACCCCAAGAGATTTTCCCGTCTTCAACGGTGACAGTTGCAGCCGTATCGGGAGTTTGTTTTACACAGACAACGATATTCAAGGGTTCCTCCTTATCTAATAGATGTTTTTCCACAATCCCACGTTTTACTTAGCAGCTTACTGGATTGCCTATGACTGCCACGCTTGAGAGTCATACGCGGGAAGCTCACATCGGACTGCTTTATCTTTACGGTACCCCAGCGCATAATCCGCTTGGATTAAAGACTGGATTTCGCTGCTCCCCTCATAAATCATAGCCCCGCGTGCATTGCGCATGAATCGCTCCACATCGTATTCATCACTGAATCCATATGCCCCATGGATCTGAATGGCTTCAGATGCGGCATGAAAGGAGGCATCCGTTGCGAAGTGTTTTGCGATCGAGGTTTCAAAGGTATTGCGCTTACCCTCGTTCTTCATCCAACCAGCTTTCAAATAAAGTAAACGCGCGATCTCATAGTCCCGCGCCATGCGTGCGATCTTCTCCTGAATGAGTTGATGGTGAGCGAGCGGTTTTCCAAAGGATTTCCGCTCTTTCGCGTACGCCACACTGGCCTCAAGTGAGGCACGGATTAACCCTGTCGCGCCTGCAGCGACCGTGTACCGGCCATGGTCGAAAGCGGTCATCGTGATCTTGAATCCCTCGCCCTCTTCCCCAATTCGATTCTCAAGCGGCACGCTCACATCTTGGAATGCTATCCATCCTGTAGACCCAGCCCGCACGCCTAGCTTGCCATGGATGTCCCCGCTTGAAATTCCAGGTCGATCCATCTCAACAATAAATGTAGTAAGCCCCTGGCTGGGCTTCGCTACATCGGAATTGGTCCGAACAGTTACGACTGCAAAATCCGCTTTGGTTGCGAGTGAGATCCACATCTTCTCGCCGTTCAGGATGTACTCCTCTCCGTCCCGCTTGCCCGTCATCCGTATATTCGCAAAATCCGAACCTGCGCCTGGCTCTGAGAATGCCCCACAGCCAATCTTCTCCCCACGTGCCAGGGGGACAAGGTACTTCTCTTTTTGTTCTTCTGTTCCCCACTGGAAGAGCGTCATGCTTGCTAGACCATTGTGAACGGACATCACCACCCGCAAGGTGGTATCTATCACTTCAAGTTCTTCGCTTGCTAAACCCAATGAGATGTAATCCATCCCTTGCCCGCCATAACGCTCCGGGATGCAAATGCCGAGGATGCCCAACTCCCCCATCCTGGGCAGGATGTGAGCAGCCATCTCTTGTTCCCGATCGGCTTCTTTGATGGTGGGAGCGACCTCCTTACGGGCGAAATCACGAACCATTTTCTGTACCATCTCATGTTCCGTTGTGAGACGAAAATCCATCCACGCTACCTCCGGGAAATTGTGCCTCGATTATAGACGGTCAAACTTGACGAGACAACCCATCTTGTGAATTCCAAGTGTTTTAGTGTCCAATATCACCCTACATTGGGAGGTTCATCCCGTCGGAGCTTAACACCATTTGTTTCGACCTTAAATTATAAATAGACGGAATATCCGCTCTCCCCATGTCAGTCTATAATTTACCCGGGGTTCACCGGAATAAATCATGCTTGAAAAACTCCGCCAACACTGGCAAACGCTGACAATCACGATCCTCCTCCTCCTTGCGCTCTCGCCCTCACCGATCGCGTTGCCCTTTGTCCATCCCCTTCAAACGGCACAGGCATCCTTAAAGACAGGGGATCTTGAGATTGCCATCGGGCAGCTTGAAGATGCTATAGAGTTTGAGAGAGCACTTGCCGTGTTGCACCTGAAAGTCGTCAAGTTGGCTCTCGATGTTGATGACATGGATACAGCCACCGCTCATTTAGACGCTCTAGAGATCCAAAACTTGCCGAGCCACGAAGCCTATTGCCTCCGTCAGCGGGTAAACATCCGCGTTGAAGAGTCCCCTGGGTTAGACAATACCTGGCAAGATCTGATCTTAAATTGCCCGGAAATAATCAAAGAGATCGAGCAGCTTGCGCTAGAACAGCTTGCTTCAAACAATCTCGACGAGGCACTTCCAATCTTTAAGGCGCTGGCCAAGACGGCATCCCTCAACGCTGAGACCGAGGAGGCCTATGCATATGCGCAGGCAGCTTCAACGCCCTTGGATTCGCTGCCGCTGCTTAATACGCTCGCTCGGAGAGCAGATCAAACACCTCCACTTGCAATCGATCTCATTCTTGCGATCGAGAGTTCTTCCAACAAGCCATCTCCTACTTACTCTCTGGCACAGGTGGGGCTAACCTTCGCCCGCCATGCCCGATGGAAATTGGCAATAGCCTCTCTTGAGAGGGTGCTTGAAATGGATCCCGATTTCCATGAGGCACGTGCCTATTTGGGTTTATCAAAAGACCAGATCGGGCAGAGCGGCTTGGATGATCTGCTAGCCGCTACCGGCGCGCTGCCTGACCAAGCCCTGCCGCATGTCTTTCTGGCCCTGCATTGGCTCAGAGTAGACGAGGACGAACAAGCGAGAGATGCCTTGACCATTGCTGCACAACTCGATCCACTCAACCCTGCAATCGCTGCAGAATTAGGTGATGTATATACAGGACTTGGAGATCTCGTAACCGCATCCGCTGCGTACCGCCAAGCCGCGGACCTGGATCCAAAAAATCCTGGCTTTTGGCTCTTGCTTGCAAGATTCTCCAATCAATATGAAGTAGAGATCGGTTCTCTTGCACTTCCTGCAGCTCGAAATGCGGTTGCATTAAGCACAAGGGAAGCAGCTCCTATTGCCGAACTTGCCTATACGCACTTTCTCCTGGGTAACCATATTCTGGCAGAGCGCCTTCTCTGGCGAGCCGTTACGCTAGACCCATATAATGCGCAAACGCAATATTATCTGGGTTTATTATTCGACGACCAGGGGGACCGGAGCGGAGCATGGGCTGCCATGCAGCTAGCCTCCTCTCTGATTGCACCGGAACGTTATCAAGGGCTTGCAAAACGTTGGCTTGAGGGGGCTGCTCGTTGAAACAGAGATAGTTCGAGGATTCGAGCTCGCAGAAATCATTAATCTAACCTCGGTGCGATGGAGTGGGCTGTGCTAGAATGCGACTTGGTGAACGAAACGTGAGAATAATGCGCAGAACCTCCTTCGCCGCGATCATGATCGCGGTTTCCTCAATCTTCCTTGGAGGATGCAACTGGCTATATCCTCCAGCCGGTTCGGGCGATGTTCTCTTTCAGGACGACTTCTCTCGAACATCAAGCGGCTGGGATCGCTACCAGGATGATATCTATCGAGCAGATTACCAGGATGGCGAATACCACATTGAGATTTTTAGCCCGGAGACCGTCGCTTGGAGCTTGCCCAAGTTATCTTTCCAAGATGTTTGGATAAGCGTTGAGGCCGTAAAAGTTAAGGGGCCACAAGATAATGCCTTCGGCGTGATTTGTAGATATGAGAATCCCAGCAATTTCATCTTCTTCCTCATCTCAAGCGATGGCTACGCCGGCATAGGACGCTACGTAGATGGCAAGAAGACACTCTTAAGCGACGAATCCTTGCTTCCGACGGATGCTGTGCACCAGGGAGGCGATGGGAATTTTATCCAGGCGGAGTGTATCGGGGATCACCTAACACTGTATGTAAACAACTCACGCGTGGCCGAGGTAGTCATTGAAGACATTCGCTCGGGCGACGTAGGGTTAATCGCCGGTACTTACGCAGATCCAGATGTCGAGATACGTTTTGATAATTTCTCGACGGTCCAACCCTGAGGTTGCCAAATAACACCGATGAAAGTTTTCCTCGATAGCGTTGGTTGTCGTCTAAATCAAAGCGAGATAGAACGTATCGGTCGCGATTTCCGGCTGGCAGGTTGTATACTTGTAGGCGATCCGGCTCAAGCCGATCTAGCCGTGATTAATACCTGCACGGTTACTCGGCGAGCAGACGCGGATTCAAGACAAAAAACACGACAGGCCGCGAGAGCTGGAGTCGATCAAATCATCCTCACAGGATGCTGGGCAACACTGAAAGAACAAAGCGCCCTCGGTCTTCCAAAAGTCACCCGGGTTGTGAAGAATGATGACAAGAGCCGCCTAGTCGCAGACTTCCTTGGCCAGCCGCCCGAGCTATTTAATCGAGAGCCACTCCAACGTGAACCGCTTCCCGGATCGAGAATGCGTACGCGGGCGTTCATTAAGATCCAGGACGGCTGCAACAATCGTTGTGCGTTCTGCGTTACAACTCTAGCGCGTGGTTCGGCTTTGAGCCTCCCAGCAGCCTCGGTGATAGATGAGGTCCGCGCTGCACACCGAGGTGGCAGCCAAGAGATTGTGCTCTGCGGGGTCCATCTTGGATACTGGGGCAAAGACCTGGACCGAGGCAACAGTTTACGAGATCTCATCCAGCTTATCTTAGCAGAGACGGATATTCCTCGATTGCGGCTTTCATCTCTCGAGCCCTGGAATTTAGATGCAAACTTCTTCTCGCTCTGGCAAGACACCAGGCTTTGCCGCCACTTGCATCTTCCTCTGCAATCCGGTTCTAATGCCACGCTTCGCCGTATGGCACGGAAAACATCGCAAGAAGACTTCTCGAGGTTAATCGCAGCAGCCCGGGCAGCAATCCCAGATGTTGCAATCACAACCGATATCATCGTCGGTTTCCCTGGTGAAACGGAAGGGGAATTCGAGGAAAGTCTTGACTTCGTCGAAGCCATGGACTTTACAGGTGGGCATGTGTTCACCTACTCCGAACGTGAGGGCACTCCAGCCGCAGGTTTCGATCCGGCCATCCCGATATCTGTTCGACGTGAACGCAGCGTGGTGATGAGAGCGGCATTCGCACGATCGGCAGAGCATTACCGCCTTGCATTTATCGGGAAAATCTTACCCGTTCTCTGGGAGAGCACAACCGATCTCGGAGAGGCTGGCTGGCAGCTCTCTGGATTGACGGACAATTACTTGCGAGTTAAAGCGAATTACGATGCAGATCGTTGGAATCAGATCTCAGATGTGGAGATAATCCACCCTGTAAAAGGGGTCCTGCAGGGTCGGATCATCACGAGCCACAGCGGGTGATCAGTCTTCCGTTGAGGATTCCCAACTTGACTGAGGTCTTAATCCAGATTAACCTCCTTTTTTCCTGCGGCCAGCATGCACTTGCTTAATCTTATGGCTTTGTCGGTCTCCATGCATTCGAATCCCTTAACTAGAATTCGTTAAAATCGTGATTAACGGCTGCGGACGAGCTTGCAAAATACAACGCTATAATCCCAAGACACCTGTGATGTGGCTATGCGCAAGTAAACAAGAAACCCGCAATAACCCTCACGGTGTTGAAAAACCATAGGTATAATGGACACATCATGAACAAAGAGACACTAGAGGCAGACCTCAAGAACGCGATACGATCTAAGGATGAAGTGCGGAAACGGACTTTGCGTATGGCGCTTACCGCTATTAAACTCGCCGAGATCGACCGGCGTGACAGTCTCGATGAGCCGACCATCCTGGGCATCATCCAGCGGGAGGTTAAATCCCGTCATGAGACAATTGAAGAAGCCAAGCGAGCAGGGCGAGATGACCTGCTCGTCTCCACGCTTGCGGAGATTGAAGTTCTAAGGGTTTATCTTCCTCAACCTCTCGGGGAAGATGAGCTAACTGAGCTCGTTCAACGAGCCATTGAGGAAGTCGGCGCGTCCGCTTCTCAGGATATGGGCAAAGTCATGAAAGCCCTAATGCCTCAGATACAAGGACGAGCTGATGGAAAAACCGTCAGCGACCTCGTCCGAGGGCTACTCTCATCTCCACAGAAGGATTGATGGACGATAGCACAAGCACGAACCCAACAACTCTTGAACGCTTACGGAGTGCCTTATCGGCAGCCCGTCTTTGGTTCATTCTAATTTTTACTGTCATCGGGACAATCGCTGCCATCTCTATTCCCGTTAATAACAGCGCTCAAACATATGGCTTGCAGGTAAGCGATGTCGCCCCCCAAGATATTCTTGCTTTATACGATTTGTCCTATGTCAGCGATGTCTTAACTGAACTAGAGCGAACCGCAGCAAGCGAGAACGTTCCCCAGGTGTATGACCAACCGGACACCAAGGTCACGAGGCGGCAATTGGAAAGGCTTCAGGCTGCGCTCACATTCATAGATTCGGTCCGCAGCGATCCTTATTCCACAAATCAGGCAAAGCTATCCGACTTGAGTTCAATGTCCGATATCCGCCTGAATGCCGAGACTGCACTTGCGCTCCTAGAATTATCAGACTTGCACTGGCAAACCATAAAATCTGAAACGCTCACCGTCGTTGAGCAAGTCATGCGGAATGAAATTCGCGAGGGCCGAGTCGAGGAAGCACGAAGAACTATACCTGCATTGGTGAGCATTTCTCTCCCAGAAAATCAGGCAGAAACTGTCGAAGCACTCGCCCCCGCGTTCGTAACGCCTAACACTATTCTTAACGTCGCCGACACGGAAGCTGCTCGAACTGAAGCTAGAGAATCCGTCGAACCAGTCATTAAATCGTATGTGGAAGGGGAGACAATCGTCAGCCGGGGAGAAGTTGTGGGGGCACTTGAAATCGAAGCGCTGTTAGAATATGACCTTCTTAAGCCCCCCAACCCTTGGCTTGAAATCGCTATCCGGTCTCTGTTGGTCATCCTCCTGATCGGAATTTTCACGATCTTCGCCTACCGCATACATCCCAAGGAAATAACCAGGGCCAATCTCGCGTTTACCCTTAGCCTGCTCTTCATTATCATTACCCTTAGCATGCAGGCCTTAATCCCCGGCCGAACCGTATTCCCCTATGTCTTCCCTTATGCCGCTCTTCCGATTCTGGTCACCGTCTTTTTCAGCCCCAGCCTGGGGGTGATGATCTCACTCCTCACCGGGACCCTGGCGGGTTTTCTAGCGCCCCGTGGTCTCGAGCTCGCGCTATATGCCATGATCAGCGGGATCCTTGCCTCGTTGATGATCAAGCGAGCCGAGCGATTGAGCTCGTTCATCTCCGCTGGCTTAGCCGCAGCGCTGGGTTCTGCTCTTATAATTGTTATCTTCCGCTTACCAGATCCCGCCATGGACATCATTGGCAAGACAACCCTCTTAGCGGTTTCGATCGTCAGTGGTTTACTTTCTACCAGCCTTGGTTTCGGTTTACTTCTCATCATTGGCAATCTTTTAGGTATAACAACGAATCTGCAGCTGCTTGAACTCTCGAGACCTGACCATCCTCTTCTACAGCAGATCTTGCGCGATGCTCCCGGCACGTACCAGCATAGCCTTCAAGTAGCGAACCTGGCGGAGCAAGCCGCACGCGAGATTGGGGCAAACGCCCTGCTCACCAGGGTTGGCGCTCAATTTCATGACGTTGGGAAATGTCTTCATCCACAATTCTTCATTGAGAATCAGGTACCCGGACAGAATGTTCACGAGCAGCTAGACCCGAAAACAAGCGCCAATATCATCCTATCCCATGTTCCGGAAGGCTTGTCTTTGGCGCGTAAACACCGTATCCCCCAGAGCATCCAAGCTTTCATCCCCGAACACCATGGCACGCTGAAAGTCTCCTACCAGTATAGCGAAGCGCTCGAAGCTGCGAATGGAGATACTGATCAAGTAGATAAGCGGGATTACACCTACAAAGGCCCTGTTCCGCTTTCTCGCGAGACGGCGTTACTTATGCTCGCCGATGGCTCTGAAGCTGCCGTCCGGGCCAAAAGACCCCAAAGTAAAGAGGAGATCAACCAGATCGTCCGGCGCATAATTAACGACCGTATTGAAAAAGGACAATTCGATAAAACCGATCTCACATTAGGGGATTTGAATACCATCCGGCGATCCTTCGTAAAGACTCTAACAAACATCTATCATCCACGAATCCAATACCCAAAATCACCATCGGAGGACGATCAAAGCCAGGAAGATACGCAACCTGTGCAATCCATATAGATCGAACCCCCATGACCCATCTGGTTCGTGTTGAGTCCATCACCGAATACAGTACATACATCTCTGACGTAGAACGCGCTGCGCTGGCGGCGCTGGATTCAGAGAACGCTGAAAGTGGTGCAATCACAATCGTCCTTACCGATAAGGCGCGGATGCAGACGTTAAATCGAGAATTCTCCGGCAACGACATTTCCACTGATGTGCTTTCCTTCCCCGATGGCACCATTGACCCAGATCTTAACCTGATGTATTTCGGGGACATCATCATTGCTGTGCCGATTGCTCAAGCGCAGGCTAAGAGCGAAGGTCACTCAACAAACGATGAACTGATGCTACTAACCGTACATGGCACATTGCATTTGTTAGGATTTGACCACAAGCTCCCGCAGGAAAAGGACCGGATGTGGATCCATCAAGAGCGCATCCTGAACCAATTAGGGATCACGATCGAATCACCGGAATGAAACTGATGACATCTCCTAAAAGGGATCAATCTCGTGCTGCCTCCTTCCATCATGCATTTGCAGGCTGGCTGCACGTTCTTCGCACCCAGCGAAATGCCTGGATTCACGCCACAGCGACAATTATTGTGTTTGCAATCGCAATATGGGTCGGTCTAGACAGACTCTCTGGGGCGATACTCCTTATTACTCTCGGATTAGTCTGGGTCTCGGAATTTCTAAATACAGCACTCGAATCCATCGTCGACCTGGCAAGCCCTGAGGTTCACCCACTTGCGCGGGTTGGAAAAGATGTCAGTGCTGCAGCAGTCTTGATTTCCGCGCTTGTCGCCATTCTTGTTGGCCTTCTCATCCTTGGTCCCCCGTTATTAGTAAAAATCACTTCGCTTCTCTAGACCAAACCCATCTCAGCAGTTATACGCTGCTATTACGGATAGAACTTTAAGTTCATTGCAGGGTTTATCAATCTATGCCATAATTCGTGAAGTCGAGTAAGTCCAACCCTTATTTACCTCTCAGGGCGTCAACAAATGGAATCAACGGAACTGCGCGGAAAACTCTATCGAGCAGCTACAAGTTCTTTCGATATTAACAACCCAATGCAGGCTCTGACCAGCCTGGTTCTTCTTACATGCGAATTGATCTCTGCAGACCGAGCCGCACTTTTTGATTTCGATAAAACGGAAGCGGGATATGCCCCTCGCATCGCTCATGGTCTACCGTTGCGCGACCTCGGTCGGGTTGCACTCGGCTCCGATCACCATCTCTTACAGGAAGTCTTCTCCTCGAAGCGCGCAATTTCCACGAATGGCGAGGCCGGATCGCTCGGCCTGCCCCTTGCCCCCGGCACCGTCGCGTGTGCCCCCTGCTTAAGCGACGGCAATATCATCGGTTTGCTTTTTGCCGCAAAAGATCAACACGACCCATATGGTGAAAATGATTTAGAAACACTCGAAGTCATTGCCGCGCGGGCGGCAGAAGTTTTTGTCTTAGCCCAACAAACTACCAGCCAGAGCTACCTGCTGCATAAGCTCTCTCTGCTCTACCAAGCCAGTCATGCCATCACAGGCACACTGGATCGGCAAGAAGCAATCAAGCAGACTGCAGCTCACCTGCTTAAAGCGACATCAGCCGACACTTGTGAAATATTAACCTTCGATGAAGGCAAGGGCGAGACATCCCGTTTCCGGCAACAGCTAGGAAAATCAATGCAGCAAATGGTAGTTTCTCTTGTGGCTGACAAAATGCCGGAGTACCCAGTTCACCAGAAGGTTCAAAAAGAACTTAAACCCGAGATCATTAGCCTCACGCCACCTTCGGGATCTGCGAAAGACATCGCCATGCTGGAAGCGGAGGGGATCTCCACAGCAGCGATTTTTCCGCTGGCCACCCGAAAAGAATCCCTTGGCCTGGTCCGCCTTCTCTACAACAAGGGAGGACACGAAGTGGATGAGCAGGAGCTGGAACTTGCTCAGGCGATTATCAACATCGGCACTGTCGGCATCCAGGATGCGATCCACTTCGAAACAGCGGAAGCGAGAGCCAGCCAGTTACAAGAATTAAGCATAATTGGGAAGGAGATGACTTCCACGCTTGACTTGGAAATCGCCCTTCAAAATGCGATGGAGAAATCCCAAAAACTTTTGAAAGCAGAAGCGGTCGTTCTCTTCCTGCTCGATGATGACAGAGAGAAATTGATATTAAAAGCCAGTGGCGGCGCACGGATGAGAATTCGTGACTTGGCTATTCGACTCGAAGAAGGAATCGCCGGATGGGTCACTCGCAACAATAGCCCTTTGATTGTGAATGATGTCCGTACGAATCCTCTGTATCAAAGCGCGATCGACGGCCAAACTGGTCTCTTAACTACATCCGTACTTTGCGTTCCACTTCAACAGCGAGGCGAGGTCATGGGTGCGATTCAAGCCATCAATCACCCTCGTGGCGCATTTACCGAAACAGATCAGCAACTGCTGACTTCGATTGCTTCCTGGGCTGCCGTTTCCCTCGACAATGCTAGCTTATTCCAAGTTGTAAAGGATGAGCAGAAGCGCCTTGAAACCACATTGATGGAAACAGCAGACGCGGTAGTTCTGACAGATATCAGCGGTCGAATCATCCTGATAAATCAAACTGCAGGACAAGTCTTTCGCATTAACCCTGATCTAGCGAAAGGTCGCTTTGCATCAGAGATTTTCGTTAATCACCCACTCGGTGAACTTCTGATGGACGATGAGATCACCTTTCCAACGAGTATAGAGGTGACGACGCCTACAGAACGTGTTCTCTACGCGACGATCAGCGACATTACAGATGTCGGACGGGTTGCGGTTATGCAGGATATCACCGCCCTTAAGCAGATCGATCTAATGCGTTCTCAACTTCTTGGCACCGCCGCCCATGACCTGAAAAACCCACTCAACGCAATCCGGCTAGGGGCGGATCTACTCAACGATGCCGATTTGAGCGACCAACAACGCAAGGCGCTCAACATGATGCAACGCGCAACTGACAGCATGATAAACCTCATAAGCGGTTTACTCGAAACGATCCGCGTGGAGTCAACCTCGAACATCGCCTATGAACCTTTTCAGATTCACGAATTAATCCGGAGCTCAATCGAGGATTTAAGACCTCTCTTCGATACTAAGAAACAAACGGTTATTTACGAACCGCCCGACGAATCGCTATTTATCGTGGGTCATGTTAACCGCTTGAGCTCAGTCATGTCGAACCTCTTGAGCAACGCGATTAAATATTGTCAGGATAAAGCACGCATCGAGATAAAGATTCGCTGTGATGAAGATGAGGTTATTATCAGCGTAATCGATAATGGACCCGGCATTCCTGAGAACGAAATACCCCGCGTCTTCGATCACCTCTTCCGCGGTCGGGTTACGGTAATGGATCCGAACAACCCTATTGATGGAACAGGGCTTGGTCTGGCTCTCGCCAAAACGATTGTTGAGCAGCACGGAGGCCGAATTTGGGTCACGAGCAAAGAGGATGAGGGGAGCACATTCAGTTTTTCCATACCACGCGAGCGTACTCCGAAAACTGGCTCGCTCCGAAAAGAAAAAAAGTAAATAAACCCTCAAGCGGAAGAGCATTCTTCCCTGAAAATAACCTTCTAGGTATCCAAGAGTCCATGCGGATACTTTAAGCGTCCACTATAATCCAATTCGCCTAAGATCAATTAAGGATAGATAACTTGGCATTTTCAGATGTGATATTTGGAACCGTCGGAACACCCCACTCCACCCCTAAAAAGTCTGGAGGGACCATCGGTACGATCCAGTACCTTTCTGAACTTAAACTCCATGCATTCGAGATTGGCTGGGTCCGCTCCGTGAGAGTATCAGAGAAGACCTGCGCAGCAATAAAGAAAACCGCAGAAGAATCGAGGATGCACATCAGCGTCCACGCGCCATACTACATCAACTTGAACGCCGATGAGAAGGAGTGGCCTAAGAGTCGGAAACGCTTGATGGACGCCGCCTTCTCTGGGAACCTCGCTGGAGCGACGGATATTGTTTTTCATCCCGGCTCCTACTTCGGTCAACCTCCCGAGAATGTCTTACCTGGCGCAATCCAAAGGCTGCAAGGCTGCATAGATGAATTACGGAATCAGGGAAACCTGGTTGTGCTGCGTCCTGAGACAATGGGTAAGG
>SDBU01005037.1_pt1 | contig 15954 bp, 14 predicted proteins | sample 2277071 | NCBI WGS metagenome assembly SDBU01 (sample SAMN10397929, study PRJNA504765) | marine sediment metagenome | isolation source: marine sediment core GS08_GC12, 126 cmbsf | place: Arctic Ocean: Gakkel Ridge, Loki's castle | collected 2008
CATCCAATCCCCTAACATTAGATGCATGTCCGAATGGCAAACACCAGCGGCGGTAATTTTAACTAAAGCTTCTCCATATCCGGGGGAAGGTTTAGGGATGTCTAATATATTTACTTTACCTATTTCTTCTACTCTTGCTGCTCGCATTTTACTCTTTTCCTCCGTTAATTTTCTTCTTACTACAAAAATTTGGTATTTTATTTAAATTATTTATTTTTCAAGTTTAAATAACTTTTCTTCCCAATAGAATAAATAATGGAAATATTTTGAAGCTATAACAAAAAGAAGTCATATTAGACCATTCATTTTTTTTCAAATGATTATAATTTTCTAAATAAATTTGATTAGAGGTATTTGTAGGTTAGAAAATATAGAAAAAAAAGAAAAAATCTTAAATTTTTATTTTTGAAAGCTGTAGAAAATTGCCTAAATTAAACTAATAGAAATTTTCATATCAGCTGCTGTTACTTTCTTTCTTCCAGAGTGTTTAGCAATGTCAAGAGCACAACCAGTTAAAGTTTTGGCATATTCTTCTAAATAGTCCATTAATTTATCAACTGCTGCTCGACTTACTATTTCAGCTCCGGCCTTTTTCATTAGAGCCCGTAAGGGACTCCATGCAAATGCTGCCATTTTTTTTATTCCTCCACTTATTAAGATAATTTGTTCTACAACAATTTTAGACTTTAATAAAATTGATGTATATATATCTTAATTGTAATTTCTTATATTTAAATATGTTGTTTGACTTTTGATAACGGAGCAATTTTGTCAACTCGTTCCAATCGACAAAAAAAAGTGGGATAGAAATTTTTCTTTTTTTTTAGTAGCAAATTCTTACCATATGATCTGATCAATATCTGATATTAAATAGGTCGATTCATCTTGATCTAATTCAGTAACTAATATAAACCCATAAAGAATGTAATCCAGACCAATAGAAATCTTCTTCATAGTAAATTTTCAAGTAAGCTATCAATCTAATTTTTCGCATAAGCTACAAATTGAGCGAAGTATTATGATATTTTTAAATTAAACTTAATGAAGCTAAATTAATACTCATGTAGTTCCATTTTAAAGTGCATTCTATGAATTTAACAATGGTATAACTATAAAGATGATTTTCAAAAAGCTCCTTATCTACTAAAATTATCGGTAAATACCCTAATAATCTTGCTTCATATTTATAAATAAATTTCATACCGCGATTTGAATTGCAAGTTTATCCCTTTATAAAAAAATGTGAGGTTCATAAATTAAATTACAATTTTTATGCAAAATTCCTGAATGTAAGAATTGCCCCGATTATATTCAACATGTAAAAAAATTATAACTGAACACGTTTATTTAACATAATAAGCATCAATTAGATTTTTTAATAGAAATCTTAACTAATTTAATAGTTTTCTAAAACTCCTTAAAAGACTTGCTAAAAGATATTTTCACATTTTATGTTTAAAATTTATAAATCCTTACTGGTACAATTTATTATAGGGTTTAATTATTTTATTTGAAAAATTATCAATAAATATAGAGACTTGGAACTAATGGATGATATAAAACCGATTTATATTTTTAAAGTATGTCTTTTAGGGCAGGAAAGAGTTGGGAAAACATGTATCTCAAAACGTTTATGTTTTAACACATTTGATGTAAACACGAATGAAACATTAGGAATTGAATTTTATACAAGAGATCTTCCCATAATAGTTAATGGGGATGAGACTATTGTTCGAATTAGTATTTGGGATTTTGGGGGTCGGGAACAGTTCAAAAAATTATTTCCATATTATATCAATGGTGCGAATGGTATTTTTATGGTATTTAGCTTAGTTGATCTTCAAACGCTACTTAGATTAGATTGGTGGTATGAGAGATTAGCAGAATATAATTCTGGAGATACTCCACGAATGTGCATTGGTGCTAAAAGTGATCTTGAAGAACACGTAGATGATAAATCTAGAGTTGATGATTTAGTGATTAATAGGTTCATGAAGCGACATAATGAAGAGCATTTTTTTAAAACATCCTCTAAGAAAGGTTATAATATCAATATAATTTTTAAGGAGCTTGTTATTCAAATTTTAGAGAAAAACAAACTAGATTACGATAAATTAATTTAAACTAGCAACGCTATTTTTTTCTCCAAATTACTCTAAAACTTTCTTAGAGGGGGACATTATGGTAGAGATATATCATGAAGAAGATGGAGATCTTTCATTTCTTACTGGAAAAACAATTGGAATTATAGGATATGGAAATCAAGGAAGAGCACAAGCGTTAAACCTTAGAGATTCTGGGTTAGATGTGATTATTGGGAATTTAGAAGATGATTATAAAAGAATCGCAGCAGATGACGGATTTGCTGTATATTCAATTAAAGATTCTACAGAAAAATCAGATATCATTTTAATTCTTATTCCAGATGAGATTATGGATGAAGTTTTCCAGAAGGATATTTTTCCAAATATTAAAGTCGGATCTACAATAGTTTTTGCCAGTGGCTATAATATTGGTTTTGGCTTGTTAACACCACCCGAAGATAATGATATTTTACTACTCGCTCCTAGAATGGTAGGTATTGGTGTACGAGAAAAATTTCTTAAGGATGAAGGCTTTTTTAGTTTTGTTTCAATTAAACAAAATATTTCTGGAAGCGCTAAGGAAACATTATTAGCGTTGGCTAAGGGGATTGGATCGTTAAAAAAAGGTGCAATCATGATGACTTTCAGGCAAGAAGCAGAATTGGATCTATTTAATGAGCAAGCTTTTGGCCCAGCATTTGGAAAAGTCCTGCTATCAAGTATTTATACTTTAATTGAGGCAGGATATCCTCCAGAAGCAGTATTAGTTGAGATGTATATGAGTGGGGAGATGGCTTACACATACAAGAAAATGGCTGACGTAGGTTTAATAAAACAGGTAGACTTTCACTCAAAAACAAGCCAATACGGAGCTATGAGTCGAGGTATAAGATTTCGAAAACTTTCTCTTAAACCTAAAATGCTCAAAATATTAAAAGAGATTCAAGGTGGGGATTTTACAAAGGAATGGGAGAGAAAGTTAACAGGTCTTAAATTTAAGGCAATTAAATACTTTGCGACTAGGCAGAAAATTAATAAAATTGAAAAGTTAGTCAGGAAAAATCTTAAATTGAAATTACACGATATCTACGATGCAAAACCACCAACTAAAGAAGAAAAAACAAAGCTTAGAATAATTTCAGATGAATTAAAGTTGTTTGAGCAATATTTTGAATAAAAAATCTTATACAAGAATAAATACGACTCCGATAATCGTGAAAAACACCCCTATGAAACCAAATTTAGAAATTTTTTCCTTATTCACAATATATGTCAATGGAAGGGCGAATAAGGGACTAGTTGTAGCAATTAAAGCTACGAAACTTGCTCCAGCAAGATGTACAGATTCTGTATAGAGATAAGCTCCTAAAGAAGTTCCTAATATAGAACCACAGAGCAGCATTACCCATGTGTGCTTAGTCTTATTTATAGAAAGTGAAATTTGATTTTTATTTCCTCGAGATTTTTCCCTCCAAACCATTGTACTTAAAATTAATAGTGCAAAGGGAAATCTTATACTATTTCCTATTATTGAACTTAATTCTTTTGTTTCAGTAATTAAATCGATTTGCACCGTACAAAAATCTATCATAACAGCTCCAACTGCCCATCCGAGCGAAGCTATAATACAATAACCTATAGCTTTTATTGATGAATTCTTAAATAAATCTTGGATTTTCATTCTAAAAGAAAGTTGCAAATCAGAATTTCTTTCATTTTTTATTTCATCGGCACTAATTTTTGCCTTTCCTATAATAGTGATCCCAAATCCTATAAAAAGAAGCGATATGATCAAACTGGGAGTAAATGGCCGATCCAGAAAAAGTGAAGATAAAATGAAAGTAAACAAGGGAAAAGTCATTGAAATCGCAAGAGCTATTGTAGTTCCAAGTTCTTTTTGGGCGATAAAATAAGCAGTATCTCCAATAACTTGCCCAAAAATGAAACTTATAATCAACAACAACCATAATCCCCAAGAGATCATAAACACAAGATTAAGTTTATTTAAAAAAAGAGGTATCAGTATGAATGTTATTGTTCCCAAAGCCGTTCGAAAGAAATTAATGTAGGTGGGGCTGGTTTCTTGCTCTATTTTGCGAAAAATAACATTAGATCCAACAAATGTAAGTACAGCTAAGATCGCTAGAAGTTCTCCTGGCATTGAATATGAAAAGTTAGGAGAACATAAATTGTTTTGTATTATTGACACTTTACATTGAAAAATAAATGAGGAGAAAATTAGAGACCGTCTTTTTTCAACCTTGCTAATTTTTTACCATATTCATACAACTTTAAGAAAGATTTCCTCCTCTCTGTAGAGAAGAATATAAGACCATTTAATCTTACTCTCTATTCTTAAACTTTCTTTGTTTTTCCCCATATTCATATAATTTCAGAAACGATTTGGCAGCAGCTTCAAGTGTGGGGAAAACGAGAATATTGTCCTTTTGAAGCATGTCTATAAATATTTTCCGCGATACACTAGGATATTGATGTAAGATAATAACAAAAATTTTATTCTGCTCTTCAGCATACTTATTGATATTTAACAAGTTATTATAATATCCTTTAAAGCGTTCTCCCTCCGTATCGGCCCAAGCATCAGTTTCAAATATAATCATGCTTATATTTTCATCAATACCTGCTTTAGTTATATCAACAAGTACTTTCTGGTGAGTTATAAATGGTAAATCAAAAGGATTTGCCAAGGATCCTAACTGAATATCAAAAATTTCCTTAAATTTTTCTACTGTTTTACCTTCAAAATGTGGAACTTCTAATCCTAAATCTATTAGCAAGTCAGTTGCTAATATCCCAAAACCACCAGAATATAGCACAATTAAGGCCCTTTTATTCTCAGGATAAACAACTTTCTTATTTAGTGCCTTGAAACGTTTAAAATAGTAAGAAAATAAATAAGCATCGTCAATTAACTCATCCAATGATGAAGAGACTTCAATAATAGAAGTTTGTTTAAAAATTGCACTCCAAATGTTCTTTCTTGTAGCCAGGGATCCCGTATGTGACAAAACTGCAGTTTGACCTCTTACAGTTCTTCCACCCCTCATAAATAACACTGGTTTTTTCATGTCCGTTAAAACTTTTAATAAAATTTTTCCTTCATTTTTATGAATTGGTGAAATTCCTTCAAAATAAACACATATAACATCAGTGTCAGTGTCATTATCCAAATATTGTAAGACTTCAGAAATTTGTATGTCTAAACAATTTCCAATACTTACTCCAATTGAAAAGGTAAGGTTATATCTTCTTGAACCAAATTTAATCGTTTTCGAATGCAAATCTCCAGATTGGAAAATTAATCCAATATTTCCAAGTTCTACTGGAAATGATGAATAATAAGCTGTTTTTCCTCGTGGACTATAGAGACCCATACAATTTGGGCCAATACTTCGGGTATTTTCATATTTATCTAAAATTTCTTTAACTTTCTTTTCAATTTCGATCCCTACCTCATCATATTCTCCCGTTCCTGCAGTAAAAATATGGATAAAATTTACTTTCTTTTTTGAAAGAATTTCTTGCAGTTCTTGAACAAGATAATCTCTTCTAAGAGATAATATCAGAAGGTCAATCGTATCTATTGGTATATCATCAAATGATTTATAACACTTAAGTCCTAAAAAAGTTTTTTCTTTGGGAGAGATTAAATATAGATTTTCTAAATTGAAACCTTGTCTTTGAAAACCTTTAATATAGAAATCGACTGCTCTACTTACTCTATAAATCACGACAGTTCTTGGCTTAAATAACAGTTCCAATGACTTTTTGTTGCTATTCACCGTTAATTTTACTCTCATTTTTTATTATTACATATGAATTACATTTATAACAGTAAATTGGTGTTGAGTTAAATTCCGTGCCACAATTTGGACATTTTGACTTAATTTGATTCATGATAATATATAAATTTTCTATCTGTGTTTCAGTTTTAGTTTTTCCAAGCTTTTTTAGAATAAATGAACCTCCAAAAGAAACTACAACAATAAATAGCCCAATGAAAATAGTAGGGATAATATGAAATAGAAAATTAGATTTATAATAATTTGGTGAATATTTATATAAAAATGTATAAACAAAAAAATTTGGGAAAAAGAATGTTAATAAATTCATTGAATATGCTCTTCTAAAACTATTGTACACAATTATGGGTATGAAAGAAATCGAAATCCATATTGAATATATAAATATTAGACCCGAAAAATCCCTAAATAATACGTAGTTCGCAACAGTTTGTATAATTCTTTCCTGTGGAGGAGTAACTCTACTATCAAAATTTATCGGGCTAGTATAACTAAAAGAAACTAAAACTAAACTTAAAATAAAAATCTGAATAATAAAGACGATAACTTTAATCCTAAAAAAGTCTTTTATCTGCATTGATAATGCAATAAATTATATCCGAAAATTAAACTCTTTTAATCTCTCTAGAAGTAAAAAATATCTATTTAAATCTATTTAAATAAAATCTTTCAAATTATTGATTAAAACCATAAGTTGATTAAAGCATTAATGAAGATCATAACTTGTGGACGTTATTCGTCAATGGGATTGGGGTAGAGAAGTTAATATTATATTAAAAACGCTAAAAATGATAAAATTTTTATTATTTGCTTTCATACTGTTCATACAGTGGAAGAGTTACTATCTTATTTTTTAAAATTAACCATTTATCATCAGTTTAGAGGATGTTTTCTCCCATGAATTATCTTTTTTTATCACTATTCAAGATTGTTTTAGGGGTTTTTTAAATATGGAGGTAATAAGTATATGAGTTATTCTTTTTCAAGAACTAAAATGATAGAAAAAATCAAGTTTGGACTTCTTAGCCCGAATGAGATTCGCAAGATGTCTGCTGCTCGTATTATTACAGCAGATACTTATGATGAAGATGGTTTACCTATCCCATCTGGATTAATGGACCAACGATTGGGAACTATTGAACCAGGTCAACGTTGTCAGACTTGTGGTAATCTTGTTAGTAATTGTATGGGTCATTTTGGACATATTGAACTTGCTCGACCAGTTATTCATGTAGGTTACGCCAAAAAAGTATTAAAAGTTTTAAGAAGTATTTGTTCTGAATGTTCCCGATTAATGCTCACTATTGAGGAAAAAGAGAAGTTTAGACTTGAACAAATTGAACACAGAAAGATTTTTTTTGAGGGAGATGAAGATACTTCGAAGAATGTTTTCAAACAAGCAAGAAAAGCGAAAAGTTGCCCTTATTGTAATGCTAAGAATAAAAAGATCATAATTGAGAAACCTACTACATTTTATGAAGAGGAAGAAGGAAAAGGTTCGCGGAGAATAACTCCAATTGAAATCGTAGAACGCCTAAAAAAAATGAGTGATCTCGATCTTAGAATTTTAGGCATCTCACCTGAAAACGCTAGACTTGAGTGGGTTGTTTTTTCTGTACTCCCTATCCCTCCTGTATGTGCAAGACCTTCGATAACATTAGATAGCGGCATTAGGTCCGAAGATGATTTAACACATAAGTTAGTGGACGTAATCCGTATAAATCAAAGATTGAGAGAAAATATTGATGCTGGTGCCCCACATTTAATTGTGGAAGATCTCTGGGAACTTCTCCAATATCATATTACTACCTATTTTGATAATCAGGTTTCAGGGATTCCTCCCGCTAGACATCGTTCAGGTCGAGCCCTTAGAACGTTGACTCAAAGATTAAAAGGGAAGGAAGGGAGATTCAGAAGTAATTTGAGTGGGAAAAGAGTTGATTTTTCCGCAAGAAGTGTGATCTCACCAAATCCTTATATTAGTATTAATGACGTTGGTGTACCAGTGGAAATTGCGAAAATTCTAACAATACCTACAAATATTAATGATTGGAACATTGAAGAAATGAAGCAATTAATTTTAAACGGCCCTTTTCATCACCCAGGAGCAAATTACATCATACGTACCGATCGCAGACGAATTGATTTACGTTATGTAAAAAATAGGAAGATAATAGCAGACATGCTAGCTCCGGGATTTACAGTTGAACGTCATCTAGATGAAGGTGATTTAGTTCTATTTAACCGTCAACCATCACTTCATAGAATGTCGATAATGGCACATGAAGTACGAATAATGGATGGAAGAACTTTTCGATTAAACTTAACAGTTTGTCCACCCTATAATGCAGATTTTGACGGAGATGAGATGAATCTACATGTACCACAAAGTGAAGAAGCTCGAACAGAAGCAGAATTACTCCTTAAAGTACAAAATCATATCTTATCTCCTCGGTTTGGAGGTCCCATTCTAGGAGGAATTCAAGACTTTATTTCAAGCGTTTTTCAATTCACAAGTAAAAATTCTTTATTTACTAAAAATGAAGCATTGCAATTGTTATATCTTGGAGATATATTTATCAATAACCCTTCTTTTAGTTTAGAACAGATTACCCCCGTTTTTGATGGTCCAAACCCTATGTATTCGGGGAAAGATATTTTCAGTAGTTTATTTCCCGATGATCTAAACATTAAAGTTAAATCAAAATTCTGCAAGAAATGTGATGTATGTAAAGAAGATAACTGTGAATACGATGCTTATGTAGTAATCACAAATGGTAAATTACTCACTGGAACGATTGATGAAAATTCCTATGGAGCAATGCAGCCAAATAGCATATTGGCAAGAATCATTAAGGATCACGGAAATGCGAGAGGTCGGCAATTTTTAGACAGTTCCACTAAAATGTTATTATATGTTATAAGAAAAAATGGCATAACAATGGGATTAGATGAAGTTTATGTGCATGGGCCTGCATATGAAGTTATTGAGAAAATACTCAAACATGCAAATGATGAATCCGAAAAACTGATAAAAGCCTTTGATGAAAATGATACAACTGTTCTTAAACGAGCACCCGGTCGATCAATGAGAGAAACGTTAGAATTAAGAATACGGCAAGAATTAGCTGAAGCCCGTAAAAAGGCAGAAGAATCTGCAGCAGAGTTTATTGGAGATGAAGCACATTCAGTTATTATGACTAAATCAGGAGCGCGAGGAAATATATTAAATCTAGGACAAATGTCTGCGGTTGTGGGTCAGCAGGCTATAAGAGGTGAAAGGATTAACAGAGGCTACAGTAGTAGAACTCTACCTCATTTTAAAGTTCATGATCTTTCTCCCAAATCAAGAGGTTTTGTAGAATCTTCTTACCGGAATGGATTAAAACCAGCGGAATTTTTCTTTCACGCCATGGGCGGAAGAGAGGGCTTGGTTGACACTGCAGTAAGAACATCTACTAGTGGATATATGCAACGTAGGTTAGTAAATGCTTTACAAGATATGGTTGTAGAAAATGATGGAACCGTTAGAAATTCTGAAAAAAATATTATCCAATTTAGATTTGGCGATGACGGAATAGACGCAATGCATACAGATCATGGTGCTGCAGTAAATTTAGATGTTTTGTTATTAAAAGCTAAAGCACTTGATGTAGGAGAGATTCGAAAAGAGATGAGTAAAAAACCTATCTCTACAAAAGGTTCTCCACAACCAAAAAAAGTAGTTAAAAAAACGCCTAAAAAAGCACCTAAAAAAGCACCTAAAAAAGCACCTAAAAAAGCACTTTCACCAAGAACCACGTCAATTAAAGATGAGACTACTAAAGACGATGAAGTTCTCCATAAGAATTTCGAAGATGAAACAGGAAAGAAAGCGATTTGGAGAGGAAAGGAAACAAAAGCTTATTCCGATTGGAAAATTGAAAAATTAGGATAAATTTATAAAGGTTTTAAAAATGGCAAAAATAACTCAAGATTATTTAGAACAAGAATTGGAAGTATTAAAGAAAGATGGGATTCCCGGCGATCTAATCGATAAGATTAGAAATAAAATTGCTGACGAAGACCTTGAAAAGGAGCAACTTGAATATTTCTTGAATAAAATTTATATAAACTTTAATAATGCACTTGTAGAAACCTCTGAACCTGTTGGTACTATTGCAGCGCAATCCATTGGCGAACCAGGGACTCAGATGACTTTAAGGACTTTCCATTATGCTGGAGTAGAAGAATTTTCAGTTACTCAGGGGTTACCTCGTTTGATTGAAATCGTAGATGCTCGTCGTTTTCCTTCAACACCCACAATGGAATTATATTTGACAGAGGAATACAGAGAGACAGAGGATAAAGCGCTTATAGTTCATAATCGGATAGAGCAAATTCGTATAGAACAGATAACTTCTGATGTAGATTTAGACTTTATCAATTGGCAAATTGTTGTTAATTTAATCCCGGAAATATGCGAAAAGAAAGGAATAGATATAAATGAAATTCCTGAAATTTTAAAGCGTTATAAGAAAAAAGGGACAATAAAACGTGAAGGAAATTCAATTATTATAGATCCGGGAATTGAAGATCTTCAGAGTCTGCAAAAATTACGAGAAAAAATCCTGAAAAAAGTTGTTAAGGGCGTTCGAGGAGTAAAAAGGGGATTGTTGACACCTTCGGATGATGGAAAGGAATGGATAATCAAAACCGAAGGAACTAATTTGCAAGGCGTTATTCAAATTGAGGGTGTTGATCATACTAGATCAGGTTCAAATCATATTCATGAAATAGAAAAATTGTATGGAATAGAAGCAGCACGTAAGATGATTATATTTGAATCCCAAAAAGTCCTGGAACAGCAAGGATTAGATGTAGATTTAAGACATCTCCTAATTCTATCTGACTTGATGTGTTACTCCGGATCAATTCAATCAATTGGAAGACATGGAATATCTGGTTCAAAATCTAGCGTGTTTGCTAGAGCGGCCTTTGAAGTTACAGTTAATCAACTATTAGACGCAGGCCTCTACGGAGAGGAAGAACGTCTTCGCGGAATTCCCGAGAATGTGATTGTGGGGCAAATTAGCCCAATTGGAACCGGAAGGGTTTCAGTGATGTTTGATTTAGATGCGAATCTAAAAATCCTGAATGAGAAAAAAAAAAATGAAAATAAAATGTGATTGTAACTTTTTAATTTCACAGCTTCAATTATCCGAAAATTAGTTTCATTACTTTGTGACCTTGTATTTTTTTTACCTAAATTTTGTAATTGAGAAATTTATGAAACAAAGAATTTTGTTTTAAGAAAAAATTGTAAAAAACTATTTGAAAAATTTAAACTTAATAAGGATTAAAAAAACCTTATGATACCAATTAATTATTAGGGATAAAAAAATCAAAAACTTGAAAAGAAACTGATAATTCTTACAAATAAGATCAAGAGTTAATTTTGACGATTTTTGAATTAATAATCATGTTTGATCTAAATGCAAATTTAGAAATATTGAAGCAGAAGAAGAAATAAAACTCTTTTTGAAAAATAAAAACACTGAAAAAAACTTAAAAATTAAAGGATTATTATTACTAATTATATAAACTCATTTTGAATTTATCATGGCAAAACAGAAAAGTAAAAATATTATAGAGAAAATCGATTTATCACGCAAGAAAAAGAAAGAATTTGATATCGATACCAATATACGCGTTACTTATAAAACAGGGAAAATTCTTTATGGAAAAAATAGAGTTTTAAAGTATCTTCGAGAGGAGCCCTTTAAAATGATAATTACTAGCCATAACTGCCCCTCAGCATTAACCAATCAATTAAATTATTATAATTCTCTGAGGAAAAACAGTATCTATATTCACAAGTATAAAGGCTCTTCTTGGGATCTTGGATTGGCATGTGCTAAACCATACATGATTTCAGTTATGGGTATTATCAATGAAGGAGATTCCAATATATTGTCTTTGAGAGATAAATAAACTTAATTAACCACTTTTGACAATTTCGATGCTAAAAAAACATATTAAGATTGATAGGAAAGCAATGGAACTTATTTCCTTATTTAACAATATTTCTGGAGCGATTGTAAAAGACTGTCTTTCATTTAGAACATCTGATAACGATACTGAAGTTATAGTCTTTTTAGTAAAGGAGGAAGATGTTGGTAAAGCGATAGGTAAAGCGGGTGAACATGTAAAAGACTTAAAATTAAAACTCAATAAGAAAATTGACGTGATAGCTTTTTCAGAAGACCTTAATCATTTTATTCAAAATATTTTACAAACCACGAAAAATTCTATTATAGTTCAAGATATTGAAATTAAAGAGAGCAGAAATCAAAAAAAAACCGTAATAATAACCGTGCGACCTCAAGATCGCGGAAAAGCAATCGGGAAAGAAGGGTCGATGATCAAAAAAATCAAAGAATTAGTACTACGGTATTTTGATGTTGATAATGTAATTATTAATACTAAAAACATCTAGTAAGACAAAAATTTTTTACTCTCGTTTTCTATTTGATAAAACTAAAGTTTTTTATTTAAATTGGTTAGTAATTATTAATAATAAGCATATTATATATCTCCTTAATTATTTAAACCCGAAGTGATTGATGTATCATCTTTTAAGCTATATGATGAACAAGCAGCAATAAATCATGTTAAAGTTTTATCATTTAAGCGACAGGCTGGAACAGAAGGTGAAACAAAATGTTTAAATTATATTTCACAACAATTAAAAAAGGAAAATATTGACCATACAGTAGAATCCTTTGAATGGGTCAAAACATTAACATTAGTGATTAAATTAGTTTTTACTTTTATTTTGATATATATGTTTATATACATCATTATCTTGTTAAACCCTTTCATATCTTGGGTTATTTTTCCACTTGATATAATATTTTTTAGTTTGCTTTACTTTGGGTTAAAATTTATTTTCGACAACACTCGTGATTCTAAAATTGGAAAAAAAAAGGTGTCTAAAAATGTTATCGCGACTTTTCGAGCAGAAGATCTTTATCCTAAAAGACCTGTAATAATTTTTTCTGCTCACCATGATACGACATCTCATAGTTATCCAATGGCTACTATGATGATTCTATATAAGTTAGGAGGGATTTTAATATTAGTTTTTATAGCTTTAGCTTCTTTTCTTTCTATATGGTCACTTTTGGCTCTTTTTAAACTTACTCAAATTGACTCTCCATATTTATTGATCAGAAATATCTCCATTATTTGTGGAATCAGTTTTTTAATAGTAAATACCTTGATCCTTACAGATAAAAGATTAAATAATTCTGACGGGTCAATTGATAATGCAAGTGGCGTTGCAGTTTTATTAGAATTAGCCAAGTTAATTAAAAATCGACCACTGGAAAAAACGGATGTCATTTTTCTTTGGGTTGGCGCTGAAGAAATGGGTTATTGGGGTTCAAAACAATATTGTATTAAACATTTCGAAGAACTAATTTATGATTATGATTTGGACAAATCCTATAACATTAATATTGATATGGTAGGAACTTATATAGGTCTAATAGATAAGATTGGAATGCTCAAGAAAAAACGTTTAAATCAAAATTTAAATGACGTTTTAATAGCATCTGCAAATCAGTTGAAGATACCTCTTAAAAGGGTGTCTGTAAAAATTGGATCTGGTAGCAGTGACCATGGGGTATTTCGTGCTTTTGCTAAAAAGGAAGGAAAAAAAGGTTTTCAGGTGAGTGCTTTCATATCTGATGATGATACTAAATTTATTCATTCAAAAAATGACACTCTTGAAAAATGCTCAATCTATAATCTAAATGGATGTCTAGAAATTTGTTATAATGCTATCAAAAGCCTTGATTTACGAGTAGAGTGAATTATACTATAGTTTAATTTAGAGGGGATGCAATAATAATTACAAGGAGATGTCGTCTATACCACTGATTTAATGATACAGAAGAACTAGTTGGAATCCATTAGGAAATAATTAACTACTTAGGTACTTAATATTGCCAATTACATAAATTTTAAGTTCTAGGATATATTTTTTCTCATTATAACATTAGTTAAATTTGGTGATGATTAAAGTGCCCAAAGGTCTCTATGCCGCAAGAAAACTTAAAGCTAATAGAAAGAAATTTAATTGGTCAAAAACTAAGTGGAAAAGAAGGAAATTAAAGCTAAAAGCTAAATCTGATCCCATCGAAAATGCACCTCAAGCTTTAGGGATTGTACTTCAAAAAGTCGGCCGTGAGAGTAAACAACCCAACTCTGCAATTAGGAAATGCGTAAGAATTCAGCTGAAAAAGAACGGAAAAAGCGTTACAGCGTTCCTCCCTGGAGATGGTGCGCTTAACTTCATAGAAGAACATGACCGAGTTATTATTGAAGGAATCGGGGGAGCTAAAGGACGTTCAATTGGAGATCTTCCAGGAGTTCGATATAAAGTAGTAAAAGTAAATGGCATTTCACTTGAAGCCTTAATATCCGGAAAGAAGGAAAAACCAATTCGTTAATGAGGAAATAAATATGAGTAAAACAAAAAAAGAAATTAAGCTTTTTAATCAATGGTCCTTTGAGAACATAGAAATTAGAGATAAAACGTTGGAATACTTCATAAATTTACGACCGATTATTATTCCCCATTCTGCTGGTAGACATGAGCATAGAAGATTTTGGAAATCATCTAAAATTTCTGTTATTGAGCGGTTTACCAACCGATTACTTGCACCGGGATTTATAGGGAGTAGAATTAGAGGTAGGAAGAGTTCATATCATTCAGGAAAAAAAGCTATGTTATTGAGAAGCCTAAAAAATGCCTTTGTGTTAATTCACTTAACTACTGGAGTTAATCCTGTCCAAATCTTAGTAGATGCAATTGTTATCTGCGCGCCAAGAGAAGAAACGACCAAGATTGCGATGGGAGGCATCTCTTACGCGTCAGCAGTAGATATCGCGCCCCAGAGAAGAGTTGATTTAGCTCTTAAATATTTAGTTCAAGCGATTGGGATGAGGTCACATTCAAATGAAAAAACATTTGAAGAAAATCTTAGCCAAGAATTGTTATTAGCTGCTCAGAATAGTCAAGATTCTCGAGCTGTAAAACGAAGAGACGAAATAGAAAGAATTGCGATCTCTGCTCGTTAACTACGCTAATTCTATTTTATTTCTATATCACTCTACTTAAAAGGATCAAGTAATCAGCCAGCTTTTTAACTGAATAAGGAATATCTGGTTTATCGGTTCTTCCTGCGCCCCTATTGTTGAAAACAATGGTTTTAAAATTATTTGAGATCTCTTTTAATAAAGTAGGATTCTCTATATCAAGATCCTCACTTAATCTTGTTATTATTACGAGCGGACTTCCACCCCCATGAAATTCATATTATATTTATGTCATTAACCTTGATTTTATGCAAGTGAAAATCATCTCTAAATATTTGGCTATTTGGTTTCTTTCCATATAAATTGAATTAATGAAGATGGTCTTTTCCAAAGTATAAATAAGAGTAAAAATTTATTAGATAGATATAAAGGATTGCAGAAACTTGATTATTGCTTCTATTTAGATATTATTCTATTTCGATATATAAAAAGTGAGTAGCACTATTTTGTTCACATTTTAACTTTTCAAAAAGTCATCCAATTTCCGTCGTGGTGAGTGCGGTGTTGGTTTTGCATGCCCAATCCTAAAAAGCAATTGAGGAACACCTTTATAAGGTTTAATTATCTCCAAAAACTTTTTTTGAACTTCAACTAATTCTTCATATTCCTCCAATATTTGACTCATCATCTGCATAGATAAATTTAGTTTTGTAGCCGTCAAATGAACTCGTGCATATCTTCTACCAATTTCTACCTGTTCTATTCGGTTATTTTCTTGAGTGAACATTATTCCAAAAGCCTTGGCTGTATGAGCGTTCTTATCAACAGAATTCACAGTTCTCTTCTTGAATGACTCACTAAAGCTCTTGTCTCGCCCAGAAAACTTTTCTGCGAAAAATTTAACATTTCCAGTTACACCCATATTCTCATAACTAAAACCATCTCGGTACTTGGCAACT